>Ga0126342_10023170_pt1 | contig 10182 bp, 10 predicted proteins | sample Cyp1metagenome_FD_92528 | JGI IMG/M metagenome (GOLD analysis project Ga0126342, IMG submission 92528) | Coral microbial communities from Lord Howe Island, Old Settlement Bay, Australia - Cyphastrea 1 metagenome | ecosystem: Host-associated > Invertebrates > Cnidaria > Coral ... | reverse complement strand
TTGAGGTCCGGCAGAGAACACTGTGGATCGCGGGTCGCAGTTGAGCAAGGACGACGAGGACGACGAGGAGGACGAGGAGGACGAGGAGGAGGAGGAGAGGAGGAGGAGGAGCAGGAGGAGGAGCAGGAGGAGGAGAAGGAGGAGGCAACTGACATAAAATCTAACAACCCTCACCTGGCAGGTGGGGAAAAATCTCATAAAATCAGATATAGAAATCCTCTCATAAGATTCCGTACCAGCTAACATGTTGATTTTAGCGCTTCGCTAAATCAGAGGCGCTGATTCTGGCACCTCCATGGCTATGAGGCACCGCCTTCTCACTTCCTGCGCTTTTTGGTAGATCAATTTGCAACAATTTATATGGAGCTGGTTTCGGATTGTTATTGAATCTATACTACTAATATTGGAACATATTCATATTTATATTGAATGTGCTACTAATGGATCTAAATGTCTAAATATGGTTGGTGGTTAATCATGATCAACCCACTGGAGATATATCGACTAATATTGAACTCGATGGTCAATATACAATAATGCTATAGATAATTTTGGGGTGGCACAGAAAAAAAAAACCTCTGGTTATCTAACATGGCCTATGAAAAATAGTCATTTGGAATAGGTAAATCAATGTAAATCATGTTTTTCATCATGATTCAATACTTAAATCACCAATGGGCCATGGCATCCATAGCAAACTGTTAAGTTTAACCAGAAGGTACCCTCTGGTTATGACTAACATAGCCATGGTATAGATGGCCCATAGAAATAGATGATGTTCATTGATTTTCCCAGCTAGAAACATCCATTTATAAGGGATTTTCCATGGCTATGTTAAATAACCAGAAGGTAACCAAGAAAATGAGGCACAACACCAGCAATAATAGCAATATGATTTGAAATTCTACGAGAACATCCGCTTTTCAGCTCCTGCAGCTCTTGGCGAAAGCATGACTCCCCAGTGGCACCCAATTGTGCGGCAAGCTGTTGTGAGAGGCCCTCAAAACTGCCTCAGTCTTAAATGTCGGCAAATGGGCAATTGAAGAGTGACCCTCTGGCTATGGAAAATCACCATGTCGTCTAATATTTGAGAGGTAAATCATCTATAAACGGATCATTTCTAGGAGATCACCTAATGTTGGTTCTTTATTTGGGCCCAAGTGGTGAAATGTTCAAAAAAAGGATTAGAGGCTGACCTCGGCTCTCGGTATCAAGATATGGCTCAAGAATAAGGTACCAATCGACCCACGTTTCTCCCTTACTAAGTTATTGGGGAGTGCATGAATTGAGCCAGAGCCATCTGACAAGTTGAAAATCTCCGACTGCGATCATAGTACACATTCTTTTGAGTCAAACAAACACATCTGAGTGCTTCAGGGCACTCAGGGAGCAAAAGTGAACCTCGGCACCAATGTCTGTCACTGCAACTCACTTTTCAGGCGCGCACATGTTTATATGGATGACATCACCGGAGCAGCATGTCTCTCCAAGCCATCCTTTTTGGGTTTCCTGCTCTTCAGTTACTATCTGTAAGCGGCGGACAGTGGTTAGCACTCCAGCTCCGGCTTCTTCTTCTATGGCCTTCGGTTTTGGCCTCACCCATTGTTTTTCAGACGCCGTGAGTGCGCAACTTCTGTGTATGTCGCAAGAATAAGACCACTTAAAGTACACGGATGTATCTGGGCAACGTATTTTCCAAATTCATCCAAATTCATCGGGGTTCCATTTCATTATGTGAAGCTGTGCAGGAGTTTTAGAGCGGTCTAAATGCACAAAAACAATGAAAATTGGTTCTGCAATAAAATGCTTTGCCAGCAAATTCATGCCCGAATTTGCATCCAACTTCATCCAATTTCGAAGACCCTCAGAAACGCCTCTTTAAAAAGGGGTCAGGACATTCTTTCTAGATAGGGGTATTTCAGAGTGAAGGTGCCCAAATATTAAGTGGTTTCCTTTTTTTATAGCATTTCATAGCAACAAAATACGGTGGCATTCTTTCGTGGCAATTCCTTAAAATTCCTTAAAAATCCTTTAAATTCCTCAACATTCCAAAAAACTCCTTAAAATTCCTTAAATATCCTTTAAAATTTAAAAACATTAAAGATCCTTAAAAATCATCCAAATTCCTTCAAATTCCTCTAAGATTCCTTAAAATTCCTTAAAACTCTCTAAATTCCTTAAATTGCCTTATAATTCCTTTAAAATTCCTTAATATTCCTTTTAATTCCTTTAAAATTCCTTAATATTCCTTAAAATTCCTTAGAATTCCTTCAAATTCCTTAAAATTCGCTGATCTAAAATGACATGCCCAATAAAATCAATATAAAAAGATCCTGGAAAAACATTGGTTCCATTCTGCAATAAAATGCTCCTGTTAAACAGACTTTTTTTGGAAATAAAATGTGAATGGAATTTTAACATGTTAAAAATCATCAGGATTTACCTTGCCAATAAAATGCTCAGACCAACCCCCCAACAATAAAATGACTAGCCTAACATCAATTTTAAATTTCCAATACATTAAAAAAATCGATTAAACTATGCACAGGTTCACCAGTTCTAGAGTGGAAATTGCCACGGGGATCCGAATTCCCTTATGGCTAGGTTGTTGTGAGCTCATTAGGTTTTTCCCAAGCATGGAGATCCAGGGTTCCTGCCTTGATTCACAAGGCAAGGCCGATTGAAAGTCGGGCTTGGGTTGCCGGGAGATGTATGCTTCATCAACCTCAGTGGTTACCCATTTTTCACAGGAATTACCTGGAATTAGCCTTTTTTGACTTGCCATTTTAATGGGATTATGATCCATGGATATCCATGGATTGTGAATTATGATCCATTATTAACCATATTTTTAATGAAGTTTCAATAAGGAATTATGATCAACCATTGGATTGTGGACAAATGTGAGCGCGTCTGTGGACAGAAAAGTCCAGTCAAGAGCTTGATCAGATCAGCCACTGATCTGGACATCAGCCAGACTAGCTCTTCCGAGCTGGAACGCCCTCATGATCTTCAAAAAAAAACCTGTTCCCAGCGGCAGGTGATTTTTTTATGGTACCAATTCATGGGACTGAGTTTTCTATGAATAGGTTATCCACCAAAAAGAGTTTTTTCACTTTGGAAGCAAAAAATGGCAAATAGCTCCTGCCAGCGTCGAGAGACATCATCAGATGTTGCAAAGACTTCCAGGTACATCTGGATCACATGAATGGGCGTAGGACCGACAAATCCCTCGTTGAGGATGGAGAAGGGAAGATCTTCTTCCTGTCAGCCCATCATTGCAACAAACAATTGGCAAACCCGGGGCTCAACATTGATCCATTGATGACCTGACAACTATTGACAACCAAAATAGTGAACTGGGCTAGACGGCTAGACTCGTATTTTACGACATGCTATGACATACCAACATTATAAACGCGCAACAAACAACGATGGAAAATGATGTTTTCGAGGGCAAAGTGTCCCATTCGAAGCTCATGTCAATGGAGTCCGCCGTTAAGGCATTTCCAACCACTTCCACCGAGCTTTCAACGGTTTCCAAAAACGAGAGCTTTGGAAGCAACAGCAGACGACCTCCCTGCATAGTGCCAATCCATCGGTGGTGGATATGTCCACGATGGGGCCCAAATCCCTCAACTCCTCGCTTGAGTTCCGTAAACTTGGATGGCATAGACACGAAGCCACGTATGGCAATTCGTGGAAGCATCTGCAACAGAATCTCGGGGTTCACCACGTCTTCAATGATATGAGAGGCAACGGCATACTCGAACTTCCCAGCCTTTTCGACATGCTGCAACAAAGGGTCCCATGCTGACTCTTTGTTGACATCGAGTGTAAACCGAAGCAATTTTTGTGGTTCGCCATCCCGGCAACATCTTTTGTATTCGAAAGCAGGTGTGAAACAGCTGACGTTGTGCTGACCCATTTCTTTGGACATCTTTAAAACTGTCGTAGGGCCTGAACGGCAGCAAAATCGCGCCACAGAAGCAGAGATGGCGCCATCGGCAGTTTTAAAGCAGTCCTCCACTGCATCTGGAGTCCTATCTGCCACAGCAGTCATCACATTTAGAGTCCATGGGTTCATAGCAGCACCGACATCGAGAACTCTGAAGCGTGGACATCGACCTTGCGCGTCTGCCAGGCGAGAAATGATAGGATCTCGGGTGCCATCTGAGATATGCAAGGAATGAATTGCTGAATCGGCCAGCCACAGCAACCTTGGCAATCAGGGAAAAATAATGAAAAATGATGAATATCATAACATGTCATAGTCAAGGCGCTTAAAATACCATGGTGTCATCCCAAGTCTAAGATACCAGTACTATCATCAAAAATCATCAAAAATCATATGGGGATGGGTCAAAACCCCGGTACCTCTCGTGAACACCAAGTCATAGCTGGGATTTATGGATGTTCATTCATCCCACTAAAAATGGTATCTATAGGTATTGACCCATTACCCATATCCAGCAAGACAATCTTGACATCCTTCAACATCTACAAACTCCTGGGAGAACCAAGCTGCAATGCGCCTGGGATCCATGGGATCCATGGGATCCCTGGGATCCATGGGCGCATCCAGTTCCACCATGGCGCCACCAAGGCGCAACGAAACCAGGATGGGCCTCTTGGCTGAGAAAAAATGACGTGACATACTGAAGGTTATTTATGGCTATTTGGGAAGAGTGAGTTATATATGAGTTATGTATATATTTACAAGAAAAATATTAAAAAAAAACATAAAAAACGGCTGCACCATGTCACCCAGCAAACACTCTCAGAAGCATTTCTGAAGCCATACTGCAATTCTTTGCTTATGTTCGTTCCGAAAATGGTCTAGTGAATTCAGTAATCCAACATACTCCAACCACAATTTTGTGGATAATCCGTGGCTTCATTGCGTCTGAAAAAAAATTGAAATCAATGGACCGTCCGGGACACCCCTGTGGCAAAAAAACTGTGTTGGTAGATGACCATCTGGTTATGACTAACAGTTTGCCATGGAAAATCCCAAAAATAAATGGAGGTTTAATGGGAAAATCCTCTATAAATGGGCCATTTTCCATGGCTATGTTAGTCATAACCAGAGGGTAAATGGTTCAAATTTCCGATCCAACTTGGCAAATTGAACATCAAATTCTGCGTCATTCTTTGCGCTGATTCTTGATGTCATTTTTCCAGCAAGTAACTTGAACCGGACTTGCGCACACGAGTGGCAAAAGATCCCATTCTGCACTGGCCTTGGAAGCGGAATGGAAAGTCACCATATCTGGTGGCTTTTGATCAATGGCTTCTCCGAAAGGTCTGGGGCCCTGGGGTCTGTCTCATTTGACATGTCGGTGAGGAACCCTCAGCAGACTGGGAGGCTTTTGGAAGAGGGAAACGGTTCTGCTACTGGGAGGATGCAGTGTTCAAAGTGGATGAGGAAACTCTATAGAAGCTACAGCAGCGGTGCATCTTTCATGCTCTTGCATCCAACTTCAATCACGCGCGGACTTCGGTAACGGTTCATGCCACGGCGGTAGCAGTGGCAGTCAAACCAAATCTCTGTTTCCGAAGAAAATGTTCGTGCTAACCAAACGCTGGCAACGTCTGGCAACTGCCTCGGCATCCTCGACTCTTCGTGTCCGTTCCCGCTTGAAGAATCTTGTAATCGGCTTCATTTCGCTTTTAGGGACCCTTCAACAGAATGAGAAAACATTCAAGAGTAACCCTGCAAAGTGCCCCACCGGTAATAAGTTTCGCTGATATTTGGGATTTCTGGTTGATCATCTTGAGTAGGATGGATTCATAAACCAACTTATACCATCCTAAGTCCTCTTTGTGATACAACGTTGTATTGTTTTTTTTGTTGTCGCAGATTTTCACTGGCTCACTGGCTCACTCCAGCCTCCGCATGTGGAGGGGCCAAATGAGACACATTCAAAGAGAAGCTTGCACATATGTAGAGTCGTCATAGATATCATTGATATCATTGATATCGTAGATGCTGTCAGCAAAGACATAAAGCAATGGATTCAAGAAGCAACTCAGGCACAAAAGAGATGCCTTGCACAATGAAATCACATTTGGGCAACATGCAGGTTGATATGTCTCCTGCTGGAATTAAGAGATGGTGAAGAGGCAACAACAAAACAAACAGAAACAAGAAAAGCACAATGAAACAAAAAACACTGACAAAAACAAAAAAACAAAAAAAAATGCCCCAAAAAAATGAAAAAAACAGGGAACACCAAAAAACAGGAAAAACACAGCAAACAATAGCAACTGCTCGCACATCCTCTGTGGCTCAGAAAATCTCATGCAAACTTTGCTCATCTTGACTCGACTACTGCGCTGCTAGCTGCATCAAACCTGGATCAACACGTATCTGTGCCTCAGCACAAGTGTCACATGCAGCGGCAAGACGATAGGCAAATGCCCTCAGTTTTCTTCGGTCCTCCCAAAAAACTTACTTTTCTCTTTACAAACCCGGGTTTGACAAACCCTCATCTGAATAAATGAGGAGCACTTCTTACAAACTTACCACCACCTCATAGTGTCATAGTGTCATAGATTTGGAGAAGAATGCGTCTCTGAAAAACAAGAAAATAGCGTATGAGCCGGGCAGTTCCCTCGGAATGCAATAGAAATGTTGCAGACTCTTGCCACAGCTGCACTGCTTCACACAAATCATACCATATTATACTGGTTGGTGGTTTCAATCTCTCTGAAAAATATGAAAGTCAGTTGGGATGATTATTCCATATTATTCCCACTATATGGAAAGTCATAAAATTCCATGGTTCCAAACCACCAACCAGTATATATATATATATATCAAAAGTATTCCTCCAGTAATCTGTGTTGCCCCGTCTTGGGACCCAGCGCTTTACCCAAGGGCGCTTCAAATCATCGTCGCCGTGCTGGCCATGCTGCCCCTGCGAAACATGTAAATCAGCTTGTAGAAACTTGTAAATTTCAGTAGCGTGCTGATGCAAGGCGCTAGATTTTTGAAGAACATGTCGGTTGAAACACATCTGTCAGCACATAAGCCGAGCACTTCCTTTATCGTCCATGGCATTCACGGCAAAGCAGGTCTGCTTGAAGATCTTTTTAGTTTGCAAAAACGCAGCTGCAACATGCTAAGAAATGCTACTATGTGTATCTATGTGTCATATGTGTCAAAGTGTAACATTTGAAGGCAGAAGCTGCGAAGTCAAGCAAGAGGAGCAAGAGGATTGCATGGATGGGAATGTAAGGACACGGCCTTTCACAATTTGAATTGCAAAACAAGAACCACAACAACACCGCAGCAGCTGTTGGACATTCCCAACCAGGTCCAAGTTTAGAGATAGGATCTGTTACTGTTGCCACAAGCAGAACATTAGTGGAACACCAAACCGCCAAATAACCAAGGAAGTGCACACAGTGCAACCAGATTCACCAGCACCAACGTACAGCGTGGCTGCGCAAATGTTGAGCGCCTTTTAGCTGATTTCAATTCTGTCGTGGTATCTACAAAGAATGAAGCCGGCAAAGACCAGTGAGCTGAATGAGACCGCGAATAAACCTGTGCCAATCAATCTCTCAATCTCCACTTTGCAAATGACAAGCGACTGCAAACATGGGCCAGATTTGAAGACACTCATCACTGTGGACACTAACCAATTCTGCTCAAACAACTCAGCCGCGGATCCCGAAAAAATGCCGCCGAGGAACACCAGAATGCCGCGTGAGCCCAGCCGCACTGTGGAGAGGAGTGCATTGATAAAATGCCTGCACTGAAAACGCCACATGGCCATACTAACGGCAAACCTCAACCGGGTCTGACAAATTTGAGACCATGTTTTTCTCATTTTTTCTCCATATTTTTCCCCAAAAGTCTGGCCAAGATGCCCCAGATCCAAAGTACCACTGTGAGGACAATGAACGATGCAGCAAATATTAGCGCACAAGATTTGGTCGTTGCCATCCTGCACCGTGCCGGAAAGGACCTACCAAAACCGTGCAACATCGCCTCTGCACATAGCCGATAGTTTCATGATGCAAACAGCCTCACTGAATGGATTAATGATTCATCCCAGAAAAATATTTTTTTTCAACAAAGGTCGCATTCTTGTCCGTTTTTGCCACAACAGAGTGAACAAAGTCAAGCGAGGGATGCACAGAAACATTACCCTTGTTCTGTTGTGGATATGATCAAACAAACAGGACATTTGACATTTGCAAAATCCATGGTCAGACTGCTTTCCCCGGTGCCGGGTTACTCTGGCTGCCGTGTCCTCTTCAACATATTCGACGCCAGCAGTTCTGCTTCCTTCTCCTCGCGTTCACGTTGCTGCTCCTGATATGATGCTTGAGGCAGCTGAAAGCATCATTCTGGACGGTGTTACAAGACTTGAGTCACTATTAATTGATATAATATATGGCGGTTGATCTAAATTCCTTTTTCTGCAAATGGCCATTCTTCGCGCATAAACAATTTTTTTTCGCAAATCTTTTGCGAACTTCATGTTTATCTTCCGCGGAACCCATGTTCAGCAACAACTCCTCTTATGAAGATTCATTCATCACCTGCCAAATCACACCAAATTATCACGGATAACTTCTTCATAGCCTTGTAAACATGCATCTAGCAGCAGCATTCAGCCGTTAGCATCACCGAATCTCTCAGGAGAGGTTGTTGCTGATTAGGATTTTTTTGCAAGGCTTACTGGGCCACTCCCTTCAAAGTGCACTTTGACTTTCGCCTACTCCTTCGCATATCCGCAGACCCTAGCCATCAGCAGGGGGCGCATCAAAGGAAAAGCAAACACCATGGGGCCTTGGTGTTTGGCTCTCGCAAAGCCTCACTTTTGGAAGCTTGGCTGCTGCATTTGGAGTTTGTTTCTTGAGACTTCAGAAAGCAACGTTAGGCAGTACCAGCGGCAGGTGCAAGGATGTGCTTCAAGACCATGGTATTTGGCTGTGGCGGAGCCTCACCTTCGGTATGATGGGAAAAGTAAACGTGCAGAACCATTCTCCTGCCGGACCCCCGGGTGGCAAAAGCTGGTGGCCCTTAACAAGCTGTCATGTATACAATGATAACGATTCATAATATCCAACTTTCGCGAAAAAAAAGTCGCGAACTCGCAAAAAACTTTTGCGAGGGTTCCCAGCATGACATGAACGGTCTTCGCAGTTTAAACTCTTTACAAGGACCTTTAGATCGATCACCATATAAATGTACTGTGTATATATATATATATATATACAATTTGATATCACTAGGGTCTGTCCTTGTATTTGTGCGCAGCAAATCTGAAACCAACCAGTTTTCCCACCTGAACTGCAGAGTTGCTCTGGAGACTGGCTGCAAATTGCGCCGGCTTTTATCAACACAAGTTCACGTCCAGAACCGATTACACAAATAGTCTGTGGGGTTTTGCTTGTCTGTTGCTAGTGTTGTCGCCTGACTTGCAAACAGCAAGACGATGGCACAGAACGCACCGCTCATAGTGATATACCTCAAAGGCCACAGCCACTTGGAGGTTTCCTAGAATGGGATCATCCATTTTATAATATAATGTGGGTAAAACAATAATAAACCATCTCCCAAATCACCATAAATAGGTGGTATAAACTATTCCCTAAATGGGTGGTTTATTCTTGTTTTATCCACATTAATAGGATATTCCATGAACTAAACCATCCAGCTATTGGGGATCCCCCATTTCCAGGAAACCCAAACACTTCACCTCTTACTGCTGCAACAAGGGACTCTATCCCCAGGTCCATCAACGCATGCACGACGGAAAGGTGACACGTCCTCGGATGAAAAATGCTAAAAAGCTCCACGGATGTCAGCATGCGACGACGAACGCACTTTCAGGTGACAGAATGCCCTCATTCACAAAAAGGAAATGTACACATGCTGACCTATATATAGTATCATATAATATATTATAATATATTGTATTAATATAATATTATATTATATATCAAAATATATTATAATACATTATAATATAATATTATAATATTAGTATAATATAATGTCATATATCAAGATATGATATAATGTAATATAATATGTAAAAATAGTAAAGTATAATATATAGTTTAATGTAATATAATATAATAATGTAAAATAATATATTGTAATATAGCAAAATACAATATAATAGTATAATATAATATCTACAATAAAAATATATA
>Ga0126342_10023169_pt1 | contig 10182 bp, 8 predicted proteins | sample Cyp1metagenome_FD_92528 | JGI IMG/M metagenome (GOLD analysis project Ga0126342, IMG submission 92528) | Coral microbial communities from Lord Howe Island, Old Settlement Bay, Australia - Cyphastrea 1 metagenome | ecosystem: Host-associated > Invertebrates > Cnidaria > Coral ... | reverse complement strand
GCTATCGAATCGAACCACGAATGGAAACGCAAGCTATCGAATCTAACTTGAATGACGAATCCAAATCGGAAATTGAATCGCAAGCTAACGAATTGATATTAATCAAGAATCGCTTACTAACGCACATACTCCCCGCAGGACTCGAATCGTTCCGAATCGAATCGTTAATCGAATCGCACTAGGCGGAATCGAAGGCCAATTCTCAGGGAATCAATTCCTTCTGTGAAAAATCGAATCGAAATCGCCAAAAACGAACCGGGACCACCCTGTATAGGTCCAATTCTTGCCAGTTCTGCCCGCTCTGGTAACCTAACCTGGCGATTGATGGAGAATTGTCCTATTAGACATAGGGAGTTTTCCACTACCATGTTCGACTACCGAAGGGTACAACAGAAAATATAGATGAAATTGATGAAATCACACATCAACAAATAGATAAAAATAGAACGTCATAGTCTTACAGCCATCATAACCCAAACATATCATAACCCAAACTTCCAAGCCCCGCCTCTCCCAGGTCACATCATGGGTGGAGGACACGGCCGTGGCCAGCTGTACCAACAACTCATCCACTTCGCTGCGGTACTTAGATTCCACCTCGCCCACGGTACCTGCCACCGAGCAGTTTTGGGTGACTGTTTCAAGGAATCAAAATGGATGAAATATGATGAAATTACTATAATTCTTCGGCAAAATGATTGGACGATATTGATCAATATTGGACAAATGATTGGACAAATATGCGTGAAACCAGGCAGCAAATCAAGGAAAACATGGAGGAACAATCACAGATAATCACATGGGAATCATGAAAACTGGGCAACAGAATAAAATGAGCAATTAAACCCTCGTGCAATCAAAGCAAGCAATGGGACATCCCTAATTTGGATCAGATGTTTTTCGATTCTCCCATTGCCAATGTTTGACTCACCATGTCAACTGCCAAGGTTCACTTATGCAGAGCACCAACCATCATGTAAGCAGCAATCCACAAGTTCTTCTCCCAATAGGCTTGCTGAAACTCCATGTCACGCAAGATTCGACAGGCTAAATCGCCTGAGATTTGATGAGCAGTCAACCCCCTCCAGCCGGCTTCTGAAGCCGGTATTAAAATCCTCCCTTCCACCAAAGATCATAGCAATATATGCAATATAAAGCAATCCCGCAATCCCCAAATAGAGGAACCGTTTCGAACCTGCACACTATATGATCTATATGATTTATATTGCCTTCAACATCTTGGAAAGAAACTCCATGAAACTCTTCTTTCTTCTCGCGGGGTCCATGCTTCAAGTTGCTGGAAGTGAGTCTCCAATGAACCTCTCTGGCCCATTTCCCTCCAGCATTCACCGCACTTAAGCCCTCTGGGTCCGTGTCAGTCTTGCCATCCAACGGTGGCTCTCCTTTCTTGGCCACGGCAAAGTAAACCTGCCAGCGTGGCAGGCTAGGCTTCGAGTGATGCGTGTTCAACTCATCTCTGACCTAGGACCTATGTGGTCAATGCTCAAAGATACTTCTTGCAGTGTATACTAAAATGCATCAACCCAACCCTTCCACAGGCAACTTATGGAAAAAAAAGATCTGCACAGTCAGCCCTCAGCCCAGGGACTAAGAGGATGGTCAGGGGCAAACCTGGCTTCAATTTCTCTTCCAGGAAAGGCATTAAAACTCCATTTTGGACGAAAATCAAGTCCTCGTGCCTTAAGTGCTGGGTGGCGGATTCGGAAAGGATCTGGATGAGAACCTCATGAACATCTGGATGTACTTGGAAGCTATCTCCGAAAGATGGTCACTGAATGTTAACGATAGATATATATATATATATATATGTATATCATTGGTATCATTGATATCCTCAAAATATGTGTATGTATATATATATATATATTAGTGTGCGTGTGTTTGGATATATTAATATTTATGTATATTATGTATATTTATGATGATATATGATGACCCCTCTGTTCTCCCCAGACCAATGGGCAAAAATTAGATGTTAAGTTGTTCCATGTCCATCCATTTCCAACATCCATCATCCGACCCAAAAAAAGGCACCGATCTCCAAGGCACCGATCTTCGGGCACCGAGGCGATAACTGCCTCCAGGGCGTCGTTCCGGGTGCAGACGTAGATCGGTCCCCTGGGCGCGTCGCTGGGGAAGGCCTCCCCGCGGCGCAGAATCACGTCGTCGCCTAGGCCCATCTTGGCCAAGGCCTCACCCAGGCGGCCGCCGCCCACGATGACCTGAGACAAATGTCAAGTTGAACACGGGGGATGTTAAATATGTTCATAATTGATGTTAAATATGTGCATAATTTTCATAATAATATTAATTATATGATGTTGTTTAAATATAAATGTACAAAATAAATTATATATATATAATGTGGAGAGAGAAAGAGAGATCGATATAGAAGAAACCTGGAGGCTGGATGTGATACTTAAGGGAATTCCGAATTGTTGGGGACATCATAATTATTCATAAATTATAATTGGAAAACTTTGAGAATAGCAGCAGCATCGAAAATAACATATTTACACTCACCTTGAAAACTATCATCTTACATTCTTACATCTCCAATCAGTAGAAGACGCCTCTCAAGTATATTTTCCAAATGTCCACAGATCTTGGAGACATCCTTAGTAACTTAGGATGCATTCTCTCTGAACGTATGTGCTATGTGCTAACAAGAACGCAGGGTAAAAAGAAGGCACCCCCACATGTGGGTCAAAGGGCGGGTACTGCATGGCACCAGCCAACATCAGGATCACAATGCCCCAGGTTTCTCCGCAGTTTCAACTCATCCCAGGGATTCTGAAATATCTGAAATGGAAATGAATAATAAGATATCATAAGCATCTGTCTGCCGCTATGGTCTGCTAGTCAATCTTTGGAATCAGTCCACCCAAATTCTTGTTGGTGGCATGCCATGTCCTCACACGTATCCCCCTTAATTAATCTTAATTAATTACATGTTTCTTCGTGCATCACCATGATGGGCTTGTTTGTTGAAACCTCATGTCCTTCATTCAAATTGCCGATATAAATGGCGGTAAATCAATATAAATGAATCCCCGATGTTTGGGCAACCCCAACTTTCAAATTACCAACTTTCAGATATTCAAAACATGGTCGAGCATTGGGTTTTCATTCGTGGTTTATTGGACAAAAGTCATGTGGCAGTGTGTCAAAACCTTGTACCCCTGGTGAACCCCAAAATAGCTGGTAAATGGATGTTCATCCCATTAGAATTATTATTATAATAGGTTTTGACCCATACCCATGTTTGAACCCACCGTCCAGCGCCGGCACCGCAGGGGGGTACTTCTCCGGACCCTCCGCGGCGTGGCAGCGCAGCACTTCCCCCCGTGCTCGGCGGCCGTGCACCGGTGTGGATCGGAGCCGGGAGGTCTGCCCCGCAACGAGGCAGCCTAGGTGCCAGGGAAGTGACATGGATTTTTTTTCCAACAACGATGGGGATTTAATGGGATTTAATGGTGTTTATATTGATCGATTATAGCATCTATAGTTTATTAATGATATCTAAGTTGGTAACATTTGGTAACTATCATCCCAAACCCATCCAAAAACCCTTGATTCTTGGAGAATCCAAAACCCTGTTTGAGTTGAACTTCAAAGATGTGCTAAACAAAAAACCAGCAAGTCACCAGCAGCTGCAGCCAAGACCTGCCCCGCCAATCTGCTGGCCCTCTGATTCATAGCATCAATGCTGGGCCGCGGCCCCGATCGCCATGCTGGTCTCAAAAGCTGGACAGCCCCAGCAGCCCCACTGGAGAGGGGCAAACGGAGCACCATGGCCACGAACTTTAGTAACTTCAGAGCCAACTGAGAGTGGGAAACTGAGAGTGGGTGACACGAATTCCAAAGCTGGACACTTTTCATGCAAACAACCCTTTGGAATTGGGATTGATTGAGATTATTTGCCACGAAAAGGGCCACATGTAAAATGCCATGTGTGGATATGTATGGTAACTAACATAGCTGTGATGCTGTGGAAGATGGCCCCGAATGATTTACAATGATTTACCTTTAAAAAATTGTCATTATCATTTATGGGTTAAATTGCCATAGGGATCCATAGGGTACGTGTCCATTCAGCCCATCTCAGAGCTCGGGTACAGGAAGCCGATCACAGAGAAGATCTTCATTGGTTTCGGCTCCCAAATCTTCCGCCATTCCCTTGGTCGGATCGGAACCAAACCCCGAACATTTGCAGCGGTTCAAATGGTTTCAAATGGTTTGAACATGTTGTAACTCAACAGTTTTTAACATGAAAAAAGGGATGGGATCTCTTTGATGTAAGATTTGCATAGATTTGCAAGAAACCAATTCTCGGCCTGCAATGTCTATGCGACGTCATGCAGCACATGCAGCAGCCAATGGGAATAGTGTTGCCGGACCTATCTGAAAAGAATGGCCAATGGCAACTGCCAAGTTGCTTCTGGCCACCTAGGACCAAACACATCAACTGTGCCACTACAATGGTGACGACGGTCTCACCCAAAACAACGGTCATCTTGCCGTAGGCAAAGTATTTCTTGCCTGCGCTTCGTGGAAAACATATGTGAAGCTTTTCCAAGTGGCATGCCTGCGACTATTCATGACACCACATGTTTCAATCATTTCGATCGGTATTGTGTGGCTAAAACCTCAACAATAATGAGACCTGGGACCTGGGATGATGATTTCCTGCACATCTGCAAGCCTGAAAAGTCAAGACAGAACACCTCACACAAAGGTATGTGTTTACTTGCAAGATCCATGCTTGACTCCCCTGCCATACGCATCCACGCACTGTGCCACGATGTGCCACGGGCCTGTCTCTGGGTCGACACTCTTTGATGCATCGATGACGGTCGGATGAACGGCACGTGTGAACACGAAGAACACCTGAAACTCAACACATTCGAAGGCTGAGCTGGAACCCCAGCTGAAACCCCAATGTGCCAGGATGTGCCAGGCATGTTTGATAGATGAATTGATTGAATTGGCGGAGCTTCTCCTAAGAGTCAAAGGAACTCATTTCTGAGTGGCAGTTCCAACTTCAATTTCTCCAGAGTCTTGAAGGTCTGCAAATATCCACCAGAATCTTTGCACATAGTTGAGTCCAAAACCCCAAACAAAACCGCAAACAAACGATCAAAATCGATCAAAATTGTACCGCGTTTTTTCCGGAGAAATCCAAGGCGCAAAGAGCCCCACTTTCGCCAACGTGTCTCCAGCTCCACTGCCTTGACCTTTGAACTCCTGGTGGCTGGAAATCCTCTGGCAGTGTGCTTGTCATGGTCCAATGGTTTTCCGTGAACATATCTCATTATCTCATCACACATTAAAGATACAGTACCACTAGCTGTTAGAAAACGAAGTCACCATTCATTGAGCCATCTGAAAATTAGCTGTTCATAGCTGTTCAATGGGCGAGCACTCCCGTATCCACTATGAATCGAAGAACTGGTGGGAACAGGACATCTTCCCCCTGTCCTCGCCAGTGTAAGGCTTGTCCGCTGCTCGGGGTGGCATGGCGAAGGTGACTGGTGCTGAGCCCCTGGTTTTTCTCGTGTCTTTGAGCCGTGGGGCTGATTCACTCATATCATGAGAAAACCCCTGCAAATTGCCAAACGAGTGGATACACGGTCATAACGGATGATTTCCCGTGTTGAAGGGCAACATCGGTGAACATTGTTGGACGTCCCAAGGAATTGAACCTAGGGGTCAGTCGTTCACTCGTTCACTCGTTCACATCATGCTACAGTATTATAATATATTATAATCACTGGGCATATTGCAGAAGAGAACTGGAGATAGTAACTGACATGTGAGATCATATAGACATATATAGACTGGGTGTACTGTATCCCATTGGGCCATCACTTCCCCGCCAGGAATCTGATTCACATCCAAGGCATGAAACACCGACACCAGCCGCTGTGCACGGAAAGACATGTGAAGCTCCTGTCGGGCGGGCTGTTCTCGAAGGAACATGGCAGACCTAACCATATCCGATTCTGGTGACATGTCCTGTTTTATCCAGCAAGTTCTAGGTGTCATGGTCCAATTTCCCATCCAACAAAACATAGTCTCAAATACCGCACGCCAAAGTCCATGGTTGATTATCATGTCATTCCTGTTCTTCAATCATATTGCTATGTTTGGGTCTAGCCCTTTTCTCAACCGGCCATTGATAAACAAATGCAAACAACAGGGGGGTTCACACCCCGCATCCATTGTCGCTGGAAATCCCATCACACCTCCATTTTTTGCGCCAACAATATAACCAAAAGAATCCAAAAGATATTATATATATATATATATAACTTAATGACTTAATGGTATAGATTTAAAGAAACACACTTTAAAATGTATATATATATATGTCCCTTTTCTTAAACAAACGTTATCTATCCATAGATCAGTATAGATTGATGCATATGTGACTTTATTACTCTCTATATATATATACAATCATATTTATATATATACACACACATTTTTTAATACACACTTATATAGATGCATACCCACACATAATATATTATATATAAATATATATATATACCCTTCCAAATAAACTAACATAGATATAGAAAGTCCATGTGGAAAACCCATGGTTTCCTGAGGACCTGATCTACACATTTTGGGATTCTCCAGCATCTCCGCTGCCTGTGCGAGGTGGTAGAAATCCTCCAACGACAAGGCACGGCCCGAAGCGCTGTCGAAGTCAACCACTTTCGAAGAAGGTTTCCTGGTGCAGAAGGATTTACAGTACCCTGTGGTTAATAATGGTTGGTATTATGATCATTGTAATTGTTAGTAATGAATAATAATGGACAATAATGGTATAATATGGTATATATATATATACTAATGCTATATTATCCCAATGGTGTATTTATAAAATATCAATGGCTATACTTTAACAATCAAACGTGGCCAGCTGGAAAAGTGTCCGAGCGAAATGGAGGTTCCAATGGGAAAATCATCTATAAGATTACCGGAGGGTAATCATCAACAATAGGGATTCTAGGGGATTTATGGGAGGTGCAGAATTGGAGATTTAGACGTCAAGAATAGGGATATTAATGAAATCTTAATGGGATATGATGGGGATCTATATCCAACAATGTCCACTTGGATGTGTCGGAAAATGCGGTATCCGATGGTATCCCCCAACATTGCTATTGAAAAACAGGAAAATGACAATAATCTCAATAAACCCACTGATTTAGGGGTACCTTATCTTCAAACAAACCCAGAACAGAAGGCTATGCACGTATTTGTTGATGTGTTACATGCACGAATTAGCTATGAGGCTTGGCCAATTATGGGGGGCTCCAAAATCCTCAAAATTGAAAATGTCCAACGGAACAACCCTGGAAAACCAATGGTTTGGGGTACCCCTAATTCAAGAAACACCCAACTCAACTGAAATCAAGCGTCTGGAAAGCCCCAAATCCTTCAAGCTCCGCCATATTTGCCGCCTCAGCTGAAAAAGGCGCAGCATCCACTTGTGCAGTGAAGAGTTTGACCTTTTTATGAAACCACCGAGTGATGAAATGATGGCAATGACGGCTATACTTCCAATAAGATCCCTGGCAACCTTCTTTCTAGAGAACTCACTTAGCCAATGGGTCTGAGAGAAAAGCTACAGGCAACGGCCATCCTGGCCACACGATCAGTCGCCGAAGGTGATCTTCCAGAGTCCAAAATCAACGAGTTGTGGTTTCGCTCTTGAATTTAGAATGGTGGCTTAGAAAGTATTTATGACTGTTTTAGCTATTATCAAATTACTTTCTGTTATCATTCTTGGATACTTATAATATATTATATACTAATACTGCTGTTCTTATTATGATTGTTGTTATGAGTTATAGTTATGACTGTTAGTATATGTTGGTATTAATTATTCATTAGTCTCATTAGACCATTGTTGTGATGGATGTGATGAAGACGATAAGGGATAATGATGCTGACTTCTCCAACTCAGGTCTCCACCTGTCTTGGTCACAGGAAGGCCGAAAGATCCGGCGAATTTTGGATAGAAACATCCGTGAGTTTTTTCGACAATGATCTGGGAATGGGTCAACAAAAAACCCTGTACCCTGATGAACATCATTTTTTAGCTGCTCAATGATTGTCAATGATTGTAAATGGATGTTCATCCGCCAAAAAAATGGTAGGTATTGATCCCAAGGGCATCCAAGCCCCTGAGATGGTCGTCTCATCAAAGATGGATTGTCACCGCATCCCAGAGCCTTGGACAGAAAAGCCCTGGGTCAGGGATCGATCAGCTTGGAAGGCTACCCAACAAATATCCAAAAATCAACAAACTCAGCAAAAATCCATGTTCTTTATGGTCCTTTCCCCAAATCACCAACTTCTAATTCTAATTCTGATGTAATATGATGCATATAATTCTGTAGGGAATGGAATCTTCACTATGCAACGGCAGTTTCTCTATCTCTCTTGCTCTGGGATTGAATTTCAGGAGCGGTTTTAAAAGTCGGCTACCTGGAATTTCTGAGGCGGAGAAATGTGGAGAACATCCGGGAATCATCATCTGCACCCCTGGAACAACCCTTCCATCTCTTTCCAAAAGGTTCCGTGAGTCCATTGGGCACAAAGGCTGACAGCAAGTCGGAGGCCGTGAGTGACTAGCCATCTGGGTCGAAACATTTCCAGAGGTGAAGCATTGGGGAACCACTGAACCCTTGTTTTCTAAAATGTCTTCCTTCCGTTCTCTCCAAACGGATGACAAGGCTATACTTCACTATACTTCCCCGCTACGTCCAATCTGCCAAGGCGCTCGTGTTCCCAGCCATGGTGACCCGTCCAGGTCGGGTCGCCACAGGCATCCCGGGAGACGCCGACATGCGGCTGAGAGTAACAGCTGCGGCTGACATCCGTCCAGACTAAGATCTAAGATCGACGGGATGGGATATGATGGGATTATAATGATGGATGCCGAATTCGGATGAGTTAGGTACACTACAGATTCTGGGCCCCACTTTCAAAGATCTTGCCCGAGTATAGGACGGAGCTTCGATGAGGCTCAAAGAAACCATGAAAAGAATCTGCAAATATCATGGCATGTCACATTATCAAAACATGGTACTAATATGTACTAATACCGTCATCATGCATCATAGCACCTATAGCACATCGGTATGTGATGCATTGTAGGATACTCCAGACCTGGTATCTGGGAATCCGATGGATCACTCGTGCGTTTTACGTCGGGAATGGATGGGACTGGGGGTTGCTGGGATGATTATTGATGATTATTGATAGTTATTGTGGATCATTCCCGAAAATTCCCTGCGTAAAACGCACCAGTAAGTAAAAAACCCATGAAACCACTAAGCTGTGCTGTAACGGCGCCTTGGTCCCACGGCCAAAAGGACGGGTCCGGCAATGCACCTCCGATGCGACCGTCAGTGCATCATCTCCCCGAAAGGATCAAACATGGCTTTTGACAAGATGGTCATCTAATGTCATCTACAAAGAACTCTGCCGGCCAGTAAAACAACAAAACCATGCAAAACCATGCAAAACCCATTCAACTTTTTGCGTTCACCCCGCACTGGCGTCTACGGTGCTCTGCCAACCATGGGCCAATTGCCAGGTCAGAGACCCAGAAACATCTCTCTCTTGGTGTCTCTCTTTCCATCTTGCGATCCTGGTGGTGGTTAGGTCAAGTCCAAAAAATTATGTACGGTTGTTCTGGATCAAAGGCCTCTCATGGTTAAGTCAGACTGTATGTACCGGCACATGGGTTGCACTGAAGAGATTGGAGTGGAAAGGCTGGCTTTGAGCAGCGCTTGCTCTCTGTGGGTAGGACGGCTGGGAAAAAAAAACAACAGCACGATACAGCACGGCAGTTGTAGATGTTTTGGTTCATGCTGTCTGCAGACTCTGCTCACGTTTCATCAGTTCATCAGTATTTACCAAAAGTTCAATCAAAAATAAATCAACACATGCTATATGAGCGATTGTGAAAACCCTAGGTTCACGGAAAAGACATCCACAAATTTGGGAAGATCCCATCGCTTACCACACGTTTGTACAATAATGATATATGGTAAACTTGGGGGGTATCGCTTGCAGGAAGCTGCTGCATTTATATATATATATATATGTGATGAACCATGAATAATATGTGAT
>Ga0126342_10023168_pt1 | contig 10183 bp, 9 predicted proteins | sample Cyp1metagenome_FD_92528 | JGI IMG/M metagenome (GOLD analysis project Ga0126342, IMG submission 92528) | Coral microbial communities from Lord Howe Island, Old Settlement Bay, Australia - Cyphastrea 1 metagenome | ecosystem: Host-associated > Invertebrates > Cnidaria > Coral ... | reverse complement strand
GATCATTCTGAATCCAAGAATCCTTGAGATGGTACAGTGTGAAATGGTGGTTGAATCAGTTGAATCCAACCGTCATTGGCCTTTCCTTTACCAACTTTACCACCCGCATCCCGGGAGTGCCTGCATGGATCATCTTCTGAAACCAAAACTCAGCCCGGTCGCCATTGGCACAGCGCGCGCAGGCATTGATCACGCTGTTGTAGGTCACCACATTGGCTTCCAAACCCATCTGCAGAAGAAGAGTAACTTGGGGGCCCACTGGGTTCTTGGGGGCCTGGCGGCCTGGTCACCAGGAAAAATCCGCAGAAATGAAGACTTCAGCGAAAAAAACACCAAGGATTTAATGCTCACACATTCTACAAACTCAAGAGGGCAAAGCGGCAAATCAATCTGGGCCACCCATATTAACCTGCATAATTCTGCATACTTCCCTTTTTTTGAAGGATCAACCCATCAGCTCCCACTGGCCTCTTCCATCCGTTTGATCCAACCCTCAGCCCGCCGCATGCGTTTGTGCACAAGTTACTGGACCGCAATGAGTGGAAGGGCCATCCAGAAGCTTTCAAAGCGATTGAAAATGAGAAACGGGGTCTTCTTGCCAATGGGACATGGGATGAATCCAACATTCGACCAAAGTCTGAGATTTAAACTATGGCTCAATCAACTGGCAATAAGATTCATATTGGGTCTCTCATGGTTATTGTGAGCATCAAGGTTTTGAAAAACCATCCAGTGAATGGATTGTCAAAGCTCGAATTGTGTTTCGAGGAGACGCAGTCAAGGATGAGAATCAAGCAGCAGTGTTTGACGACATTGTAGCCTCAGCTTCCACCAGCCTTGGTGGACTTGACTTGATTGTGGCTTATGAACTCCTTGATGGCAATGAAACTTCCACCAGCGATTGCATCAAAGCATATGTTCAGTCTCTTTTGAATTCATCCGAACCTACTTATGTATTTTTACCCATCGAGTTGGTTCCAGATCATGCTAAGCATATCCATCAGCCTTGCACCCCACTCATCAAATCATTGTACGGTCATCCGTTGGCCAGTGCGTCTTGGAAGAACCATCTCTCGAAAGTCCTTGCCCAAGAATTAGGGGGGTTTGAATTTGAACAGCTACCATCATGCTTTTATTTTCCAAGTCTTCGTTTGGCATTGTCAGTTTACGTGGACGACTTGACATTGTCTGGTACCAGTGCCAATCACTCCAAGTTTTGGGAAGTCTTGAGAAAGGTTGTGCAGCTTGAAGATCCAGCGCCACTTTCAAACGTTTTGGGCAGAGGTCACGTCAGGCATGATGGAGGCTTAGCTCTTCACCCCGCTGATTTTGCAAGGCAGTGTGTCAAACTTTTCGAAGAACTTTCAGGTAAACCTGTCAAACATGTTCGCACTCCTCATGTGGATGAGGGTAGTCTTTTGGCTACTGATCAGGCTGACAGAGGGCAGTTATCCAACGTCGCCCCCAAGCTTGTGATGAAGTTTATGTGGCTTGGTCATATCAGCAGACCAGACCTTGTGGTAGCGATCAATGTTTGTGCAGGTCACATCACCAAATCGACCGTCAATGATGACAAGCGTATGACCAGGCTTGCTGGCTATGTTGCCGCAACTCTGGACCACTGTCATGTCATGCGTGTTCTTGACAAGCCGTCTGACCTGCGATTGTCATTATACGCTGATGCCGATTTTGGCAGTGCACCTGATATGAGATCAACCTCCGGGTACCTGCTTGCACTTGAAGGTCCGCGATCTTTCGCTTTGATTTTATGGTGTAGCAAGCGGCAGCGTGCAGTTTCGAGACCAACCACCGAAGCTGAATTCGTTTCAGTGTCTACATATCTAATTGCTGAAGCAGTGCCGTTGCTTGAGATTTGCCAGCAGCTCATCACACCCGAGATCCTGTTGAATTGCTATGAGGACAATCAGGCTGTTCTCGCCATCATTGCCCGGGGGTTCTCACCCAAGTTAAGGCACTTGAGCAAGTTTCATAAAATCAACGTTGCTTCAACCCGTGAGGCTTTCAACGAGCATGACATCAATGCAGAATACATTGAGACGCTTAAGCAGCGAACCGATGTACTCACAAAGTCCCGAAGTGTGTCTGCGTGGGATTCTGCACTCAAGCTTCTTCACACAGTGTCGCTCAAGACCTGAAGCTTTTTCTCCTAAGTGAGTGTCACATTCCGTATGCATTCAGGACGTCCGTTTTCTTTCCACGACCGATGGCATCAAAAACCTGACATTGTTTCACACTCGAGTGTGCATCATGTATAGTGGATGTGACTAAGTCCCATCTGCTTTAATTCTTATAGATTTCTCGGATTTTGCGTAGTCACTTCCTCGAATTTCGCCTGGACAGTAACTGTCTTTCACCCTTTTGGCCCGTGAATTTTAGGCTGCGTCAGCGCTACATTCACGTGTGCCGCCCAGTTAATGCCGAGTTTGGCTGCTTTGCGCCTCCTCTCAAGCATCCGTTAATTAATGCATCCGCACAGTAGTGCGTGAAATCGCCAGGCATGTCGAGATCACCGAATTGATTTCTGCCATCTCTTGCCTGGAATCCATCTTGAAGAGCTATGAGATTTGCATTCGTCCGTAAGCCATGATCAACCCACGAGTAGGATGCATTTATCAGTGTTAGGAATAGCAACCCTGTACAGTTCGTCGTCAGGGGGGACTTGAAGAATATGGTGTAAATCATACCCATATTTTTCAGTGTCAAGACCCCTTCTGAACAATGTTGTTATTGCTTGTTTGGCTCAAGATGAAAACAGACCGCAGCCGCTGCCTCGGGCTCATGTGCGGTTTGTGATTAGTGGTTTTAGTAAACCCCTCTGTTGTTAATTCGACTGTTGTCAAGCGTTTTAAGTATAAAAGCAAGGACTTCCATGAGATCATGTAAGGATTCCGGACAGATTTCAGCAAAACTTTTGAAGACCTCCGCGCAGAGACTTGTACAAGGTGATGCGATGGCTTCTGACAGCATGACACCAGGATCTCGACAAAAACTGCTCACACGGACTTGTGCAAGACCTTGACCAAGATCTTCATGCCAGGCACCCGAGGAGAACGTCACAAGATCATAATAAGAGGACCTGCTGAAGATCCCTTGCTAAAGATTTGCGCAGGATCATGCAAAGCATCTTCAAGATCTTAATGCAAAACCTCGTCGCGAGGATTAGAACAGGATCTCCACATTTTTTCAGAAGGATGTGTACAAATCATAAAAGTCGCCAAGGGACACGCAGAGGATTTTACTTCAAGATCTTCTCACAAGGACCTGTGCAGGATCATGCAAGACAACTTTTCACTAGGAACCCCATATATCTCCACAAAATTTTCTCACAGGACCTGTGCCAGATTATGCAAGAATTGCTTGAATGATTGCAGTAAGATTTCAAAAACATCTTCTCACAAGGGCGGGCAACGACTTTTGCACGATCCCCACAAGATCCTTTAGGAGGACCTGTGCATAATGAAGCACGGACATCATCGCCAGGACCTCCACAAGATCTGCTCAGAAGGACCTGTGCGGGGGAGGGCCGCACCCGGATTCTCAGAAATTTTCGCGTTACGAGCGGCGCAAGATCATGTAGGGACGTCTTGGGGAGGAAACCAGGATCTTCACGATTTCTTTTCACAAGGACCTGTACAAGATAATGCAAAGACCTCTTATACAGGGCTTGATTGAGATCTCGGGAGGATCTTCTCACAAGGACCTGCCCGATCCAATTTCAGAGCCGCACGTTTGGTGCGAACCTGCGCAGTCGAAAACCAGGTGGATCTCAGCAGAGCCATTGTGTGGCCGAGAATTGACGGGGAAAATGCTACGCCTCAGAAGTGAACTGTGCGTGTTGTGCGGCCGTGCGCAGTCGAAATGCCTTCGAAATGCATTGCTGCTGCTGAATTTCGGCATTTCAGAAGAACTTTTTGGCGCGAAAATTTCCACGAAAAACAGCCGCGCCCCAGAAGATAGCCGTGCGTTTTGTGATCGTTTTGTGCGAGCCTGCACACCCCTCTTCTTGTAGGCTTGGAGCAGAGTGAGGTATGCATTTTTGGGGGCCTAAGCTCCCTCCGCACCTCCCTCAATGCCCTTGATTCAACCAGGCAAAGTCATAAGGCTGGTACATGGTCAGTTCGCTCTTGGCATGATCAAGAGATTCGGATAACAGCTCGTGTGCGGAAATGCATGAGTCCGAGGGCCGAGGGGAGGCCATGTTACCAACCAGTGATAATCCTTCCCATCTCCTGTCACTTTCGGCCTTATAACGTTTGCTGCGGTGTTGAACGTTGAAGGACAAGGGCAAAGGTGCTATGGCCACCCGTTTTGACATGTGATCGAAGAATGGTGCCCATCATGGAACACGAACTCAAAAACTCAACATTGCACACGCGCCAAGTTCCTTCCGACCCGGTGGGAACATCGGTCGAAACCAAATATGCGGGAATCATGCATTTATCGATTCAGCCGTTTCTCGGGGTAAGTGCCCGTGGTTCTCGTGATAATGTCAATCCAAACTCGAGTAACATTTGCACAGGTTATAACATTTGCATTAGTTATGATATTCCTGTTGGGTGCATTTTTTTCTGCCAACCTGTCGGATTTGTTGGACGAACATTGAGCGAACATGTTTGAACGACGTATGCCGTCAGATTTGTCAGATTTGTGGCCATGGGTTCGCGCATTTCATTTTTATTCATTTTTGACACAATGGCAGGCAGCTGGGATCAAAACGTCGGCTATGGGAGGCTTTTGTTTGTGTTTCGAAATGTTTCAGCTTCACATTTTGTTGTTGTTACTTCTTGAATGGAGGTATGGGTGCCAACATGTATGGAACTCAATCGTGTGGTGCCATTTTGTTCTTAAAACATTCATGCAACATGTTGTTTTTTCCTGTTTTGATTTGAGGCAATCCATACCTGCAGAAGAGTTTGCTTCTCAGAGTGCAGGTTGCAACCATTTGAGAATCCATTTGATCGCGTTTTTTTAGGCCGTTGGCTGTGACCTGGTTGGGGTCGGGCTCAGGTCAATCGGGTTTTGACCGGGCTTGGTGGGGTGCAGCGAAGTTCCGGACAAAAAATGTTTTTCCATTCGGTGCAAGTGCTTGAGGTGCTTCATTGTTGAAGGGTCCCATAGGGTCCCGATGTCCACGATCGGTTCGTCATCACTGACTTCTTTCCACCCTGAGTGTGTCTGCAGTTCTTGCTTTGTGAAATCAAAGGTCAGAGGTCAGAGTCGCAGCCTTGAAGATAGTTGGATGGCAAATTGTTCTGAAACAGTAGTATGCTATAGTATGCTGATAGGAACTCAAGTCCAGAAATCCCCAAACAACAACTTTCGGGCTGCAATCAAAATTTCCCACAGGCCCACGGCACGGCATTTGCAGAAAAAACAGCAGACAAATTTCAAACTTCCAAGCATTGCTGCTCGAAACTTTTCGGAGCCATGGATTCGACGTTGAAAAACGGCATCAATGGATTGCTCACGGACAAACCCTTGCTGCCCAGAGTGATTGAGTTTGTCAAAGCATCCGGAGCAGGCATATCTCAGAAGAGCAAAGATGTGGAGGATGAACCTCCACAACCACAGTATTCCCTGTTCTCGCGTGAACGTTTCCTGTCCCTCTTTGAGGAAGTGAGTCCCAGAAGAGTCGGACGTGGATTGCATAATCTCGGCAACACGTGTTTTTTCAACAGCGTGCTGCAAGTCCTAATGTACACTGGACCGTTGCAGAGGTTTCTGCTTTCCAAGCAGCACACGGCAGAATGCAAATGCAAGCGAGAGAGCACTGTTTGTACTCTCTGCTTGCTAGAGTCCCATGCTCTCGAAGTGTTTGACAGCAACAAGGCACCAATGAAGCCGGCGAAACTATTGAAACATATGCCGCAGATTGCCAGCAGATTCAAAGCACACGGGCGTCAAGAGGATGCCCATGAGTTCTTGATCCATTTTCTGGATTCGTGCCCTCAGCATGTTTCCCTGAGTTTCTCTCATTTGCTGTATTTTCTTGTTCAGAAGTCGTGCTACAAATTTCAGGAATCGCGGTGTCGAACCTCCCTGGGGTTGTGCCTGTCTTGCCAGGTGCCACAAATCTCTGCTGAAGCAAGCAGCACAGCAACCAGTTCCAAGGCCAGTGCAGAACTCAGTGAAGGTTAACCAGAAATAACCGGAACACAAAGGGTAGCCACAAGGTCTGCCCTCAGTTTTTCTCAGAACAGGGGAAGCCTGCAGCACCTCAACTTTTCTATGGAATGCAGTTTGCAACAAATCACACGTTCCCACCTCCGGCCCTGCCCTCTCCAATCACGTAGGAGATCTTTCTTTGCCGACCTAATCTCCTCCGGTCCGGTGTTAGCTATTGAGCTGATGCTTATTCATTATAGACACCATATCATGTCATGATCCATCTGTATTCTTATTGTGCACCCAATTCCTGCACTTCAGTTTGAAAGGGCATTGACCATAGTTGGATGCCTAGGTGCAACAGACCACTTCTATATGCCAGCTTTTTGGTGGATTTTTGCGATCTCAGGCTCGGCTCATTCAGCATCGTTCAATTTTGCATGGCATGAGTTTCTGCACTGGAACCAGTATGAACCAGCAGTTAACCAGCAGATAACCAGCAGATAACCAGGTATTGTGTCTGAAGTGCAAACATCCGCCGCGCCCTTGGCCTTGTTTAATTACTCGTATTGGGCCTCGAGCACAATTATCACAATTGCATTTTAGACCTTTTTAACTGTTCCGGTCTTCAAGAGCACCGTGTTTTGGCATCTCAGGTCGAATACTTTCGATCCTTTCATGGACATCAGCCTGGAGGCACTGTTGGTTTTGTTTGATTGTACACGATGGTACTATAGGATAGGAATGTCATTTGTTTGTTACTCTGTCTTCGAGTCGCAGCTGGGCTGTGAGGTAAACAATGCTTCAACCCTGGAAAAGGCCCTGGATGCTTTCACGAAGAGCAGCATGGCTGCAGGAGAAGTGCAGCAGTTGATAGTTGAGCAGAGCTCAGACAATATCAAAGCAGAAATCTAAGGTGAACAGCTGAGGGGTGCCAACAAATACCAGTGCAAGAAATGTCAACAGAAGGTTGACGCCACCAAGACGTTCGCCACCCAGAAGCTCGTCACGGGCAATGAATGTGCAGAAGTTGAAACAAGTTGAAACGAGAAACATGGTACCCATGCTTGAAAACAAAATGACTTGAATATTTATGTGTGATGATGCTACGACAAAATGAACATCCCACGCTGCAAGCAGAAGTGCAACCGAATTTGACTATGTGGCCTCCTTGCTTGTAGGTTTTCAATTCACACAGCACCACCAGTGCTGAGCTTTCAACTCAAGCGCTTTGACTTTCTCCACGGTTTTCGTGGCTGCTGGTCTGCAAGAATTTTTGGGTTGTCGAGCACGCAGCAGTGAAGGGCCTATTGCCACTTATTGCTTCAGTCCTTGTAGTTGAGTGACAATATTTGTTTTCTCTAAAACCTTACTTTTTGTACGTCTTCCAGGGTCATTGCAACATGCACTGTTTTTTTTTTCTCAGCGTGTTGCATCATTTATCATGCGTTACCATATCCATGCATGTGCGTGTATACTGCACATGGTACTCACACCAGTTTGCGGCGTGGCATGAATTTCATCACGTGAAACAAGGTAAGCTGAAGAAGAAGGTGCAGTTTCCAGTGTCCATTCCCTAGCTTTTACCATTGCAAATTTGTTCTAGAATTCTTGACATAGCTGTTTTCTTCAAGGTCGTTGAACATAGCCCCGTATACCAGCCATAAAAACAGAGAGGCTGGCGCTGCAAACCACTCTGCAGCATTTGCTGAACATAACTGCGCAGAATTGGATTTCATATTATGAATTTTTGCCAAGTTCTGAGCGTGGAGACTTGGTCAGTGCAGGCAAAGTACAACCTGTACGGTCTAGTGGTGCACTGCTGCTTACTTGCATCAGCGCCGGCAGCTGCTTCAAAAGTTTGTTGAGATAGTGCAGAGGTCTTTTCAAGCAAATATTGTGAACGTTTCACGCGCCATCCGCACGGTGGTCAAATGCGATGCACGATAATGTAAAACAGAACTGCAGAATCAGCTGTTCCTCAAAACGTCAACTCAGGTGGGTCATCCGCCAAAAGCGGGCACTACATAGCATACGCAACTTGGTGTGCAGTGAAATTCCACAAACAGCTGGTGAGCTGGTAAAGTTTGATTTTGCTTAGCATGAAGCCGGGAGGCCAAGCACAATGGCAGTTGGTACTGCTTCAATGACCAGGATGCTTATTGATGGTTGCCAAATTGTTTCTGTTCCATGTGGTAGCTGCTGTCTTCTTCCCATGCAGTTTTGTAGTTGTGTATCAGCCTTCCGCTGGAGGACGTGAGACAAGTCAAGGAGCAACAAGTTCTACGAGAGGAGGCTGGAAGGGATGGGCTTTTGGCAGGTTGGGCCAGTTGATGCTCTCGCCAGTTGCCTGTGATGCTACACCGGTGTCACCTGAGCTACCTGTAAGGCATACCTGCTTTTCTACCAAGCAGCCGGGTCCCCAGACCCTTTCCAGTGCCACTACTTTTGCAAATATTGGAGGAGTTGAGCACTTGCAAGGCCAAGGCGCCACAGCCTCCACAGACTTCTCCAGACATTCCAGACCTACTGGCATCGGTGAAGCAGGCTGCACGAATCTGACGGGCTTTCGTGTGTGACAAGTTCGGCAATCCCTTGCATGGGGCCATTCTGGTACACTATTTGAGCGGATGTGTACCCTATGTTGCCCTTCTTGTCCCAGCATTCACGTGTTCTTCTCTATTCGGATCTGGGAAAGGCCGCCAGTGACCTAAACAAGGAGCATCTCCTGACCAATGGGAAGGCTGGAATCCCTTCCCTGTGACCGCCTGGCTTTGCATGGCTTTGAACCCTGGTTAGGTGCACAACGGAACATCGCTGAATGGGTTCAAGCACAATGGCACCGGGCTTAGCGAGTATTTTCCAACACATCTCCGGACCGGACTGTGGAGCTGCCTGAGGGGAGCACCTCAAAGAAGTGAACCTGGGGTTGGAGGTGGAGAGGCGGGTCCTTGAGTCCACACCGTAGCGTAGCGTGCTGTAGTTTGCTAAGTTTGCTGCAATCCTCCTGTTGTGCTTTAGTTGGGTACCCTATCCAGGCCAAAAGTGAAACGTTTGCGCTTATCTGAGAAGAAAGAGAAGAGTGAGAGCAGTGAGAAGGAGAGATTCAGCTGACTCAGATGTGATGAAAACGGTGCGGTCTCAGTGCAATGCGCAGATGACAGGAGCACTCTGAGCAATCCTCCCAATCGGACCGAAAGAAAGAGATTGGGCGAATCCCAAGGCGTTGGGCTTGTTGGCCCCATCACCTGAACCTGAAATATACTGCAGCTCCTTCCAACCACGCAGCAGTCCAGCAGGTCACGATCAAAGCCACTTCTCAAGCTCAAATTCTACCAGGTCGTATGGCTGAACATGGCTGAACTTGCATCGATTCCAGTGATTTGACAATGGCTAACGGTCGGCCAACGTGCTTGCGGAGAGTAGCCAGTTGAATCATGTTGAATCCCTTGCCAGGATCGGCTTGGCACTGAGAAGCGAAAGGCTTCAGCCACAGGCTTTTTCAGTTTTCAGTTGGGGTATATATTACTGCATACTGTATATTATACATAAAATTATATGCATATATTGTATACACCTAGCAGAATAGCGATCAGAGGTGATCAGACATCATGGCGAAAGGTTTGGGATGGGGTTTAGCATTTGCAGGTGATGACAGGTTGGCACCATTGACTCTGTCCGAGCTTCAGCCTATGGCCAAAACGTGCCACATCACTTGAGCAGAGGCGTAAGGACAGTCAGCATGTTGTGGATTGTTACGACATGCTATAATATACATACATACATGCATGCATGCATGCATGCATACATTACATTACATTACATTACATTGCATTACATTGCATTACATTACATTACATTACATTACATTACATTCATACATACATACATACATACATACATACATACATACATACATACAGTACATACATACAGTACATACATACATACATACATACATACATACATGCATACATGCATACATGCATACATGCATACATGCATACATGCATACATGCATACATGCATACATGCATACATGCATACATGCATACAT
>Ga0126342_10023167_pt1 | contig 10184 bp, 10 predicted proteins | sample Cyp1metagenome_FD_92528 | JGI IMG/M metagenome (GOLD analysis project Ga0126342, IMG submission 92528) | Coral microbial communities from Lord Howe Island, Old Settlement Bay, Australia - Cyphastrea 1 metagenome | ecosystem: Host-associated > Invertebrates > Cnidaria > Coral ... | reverse complement strand
TTTGTGCCACCTTTACATGAGTTCTTTTGATTGAGTGATGCTTGCATTCAAATTAAATGGCATTCGCCTACGCCGTCTTCGCCCAGTTTCTTAGCTTGGAGGTGGCTGCGTTGTTGGAGAAAAGTTGGTTTACATTTCCCTCAAACTATAGTTATTACTGCCCAAAGCCCAAAGGTTAACCGTTCGATAGTTCAACCACCTCTGCATAAATTAGCTACAATGTGAGGCCCCTAAGATAGCTAGGTTGGTTTACAACTCCAACTACTATGGTTTATGGTACACAACTAACTATAGTTACTGGGGCGAATCTAAACCAACAAACATAACTGGGGGGCACCACATTGTATAAATCTCATGACATCACCAAAAAAATATGGGTTAAATCGCAATTTTCCAAACTGTTGGCCCCCACCTTGTAATCTATATATGTTCAATGTGCCCTGATCGGACAGCGACAGCTCAGCTAATCCCCTGTGCAAGTGCGATGTCCTAAGTCCCACGTGGGTCTGGTTATAAATGGGATTATACATTCTGTAAGTGGGGTTAGAACTACTTATAACTGGTAAAGGGCCATAAGTGTACTCAACAAGTATAGCCCAACACTTGTTACAGTGGAAGGTAAATTGATGTTGCGGCAATCAACATCTGCTTGGTGGTTTTAAATAGGTCCAAATACCTGTATATATATATATATTGTTGTTTTCATGTGTTCAACCATACTTGGGATGATTGGTTGATATGACTATATTTTTTTGGGGGGGGGATGGGTTAAAACCACCAACCGTTCATACACTTTGTATTTTCTAATCATTGGCCAGAGATCAAACATGACACTTGGAGAAATTAATTGCAAAGTCATTTAGAAGGTTAAATAGACTACAGCAGCCATAATAGGTACTGTATATAGTGGGTCTGACAGTTAATGTTGGTTTGTCAAGGAATAGTTCCCAACATTTTATCAAAGACTTAGAAATTCAAGTGAAATCAATTGTGATATCTCAAATCATTTAAATGACCAATCATTATATATGGTTTTCTCTTCTGAATTATGGGTATCCCAAAGATTTGGGACATATCAATGGCTAAGAAACTTCGACATCATGGGAGATATTCCCATTCCAGGATATCCCCATTTGCGTCGTCGACGTGGTGATTTTTGTTTCCCATCCTGATTCCATCCTGAAATGTTGGGCCCATTTCTTACCCTCTGGCAATATAGCATAGCTACAATGTGAGGCCCCCGGCCACGATAGCTAAGTTGGTTCAAAAAACTCCAATAACTTTGGTTTATGGTACTTATAACGAACTAGTTCCTGGGGCTTATAAACCAACTTATAACTGGGGGGCCTCACATTGTAGCTATGGAAAATAACACATTTAGTTCGATGATTTGCAGTACCCATTGAATAGTGCAATTTTACATGGCTATGTGAAATTTGTCACCAAATTAGCGGCGCGTAGCGTTTGCATGGATCATAGGTAATTTGGTTTATAATTCCAATAAATATGGTTTATGATATGGCAATTGTAACCATAGTTTTCATTGGGTTTTATAAGCCAATAGACAATGTGGGCCCCCAGGTTAGAAGTTGTGACTGCCATAAACCCTGGCTATTGTAGTTATAAAATGTTATAAACAAACTCATCTCTCCAACGGGGGCCCCACATGGAAACAGGGGTTCCACCAAGGAAAGAGCAAGTCGAAAAGAAATTCGAGACCGACTTTGGCAAGTTGCTGAGGGCCAACACCAGGCTGATGTCCCAGGAGTGCCTCAGAAATGGGGGTTTCCATCGTCATGGGGGTAAAATGGATGGTTAGTTTATACTGGAAAACTCATCGAACTAAATGGATGATAACTGGGGGTACCCCCATGACTTAGGAAAGCTGCATTTTTCATCCAACATGGCTGGGAAATCTCCAACGCGTGGAGAACAAATCATGGAAACTTTTGAAACTATGGGAAAATTATTGAAAATATGTGAGAATCATGGACCGTATGGGAAATTCCTGAACTAAATGGAGGTTTATAGCTGGAAAAATCATCGAACTGGTTTTGTTTGTCCAGCAAGCCATAGGCATCTTGACACCGGAGGGCAACCCATGACCTAACTAGGGATATAATCCGTAACGGAGGGGTGAATTTCAAGTATATATCCATATGCGAACCATGCTGCTAGTATATTTACCTACATGACTGGGTGATTTTTAGGGCACATCTTGGTAAATATACCACAGTTATGGCCCTTTACCAGATATAAGTACTTATAACCACATTTATAGAATGTATAATCCCATAGAAATAACCAGTTATTTCACTTAGTTATAACTAATAGCCATGGCCATAACTATACCAGCACCATGGTTCGCATTTATTTGGGTATGGTTACCCAGGATGCCAACTGATGCCTGGAAGGACCATTCTAATCATCCAACTTTGGAGCCATCCCTCCACAGGAAACCATGGGGTTTTAGCCTTAATTCTTATGGCCATGGCTATTAGTTACAACTGGTTAATAATGGCCATGGCCATAAGAATTGAGGCTAAGTGAAATAACTAGTTAATAATGGTTAATAGTGGCTAATAGTGATTGATGATGGTGAAATAACTGGTTATTTAACTATGGGATGAGAAACATGAACTATTTCTATGGGCTGACTTGTTAGTACATCCATAAACTGGTTTAACTGGGACCATGACTGTTAAACCAATCCAATTTTATCTTCGTTTGATCTGTTTCGAGACCCACAGTTGCCACAGGGCCCATGAGATTTTGGAGAATAAGTTGCTGGCAACATCTCTATTGGAATATCCCATTTTGCCGGCCGAAAGGGGCCTAGTTAAATAAACCATTGTTTGTTGGTCAAATCCCATTTAACAATTTTGGCTGGTTAAATTCACATGTTTGAAAAGGTGATATTTCAATTTTCGTTGGGTACATTCCACTTTCGGCGGGTTTTTCATAGTTTATGTCCCAAGTTTGCTTGTGTAGATCCCCATTTCTGTTGATGAAATGTCTCGAATTTTGGGTGAATCCCCATTTTTGTTGGTGAAATCTAAATGTTGCCTAGTTAAATCCCAATTTTGCTTGATGATATCCCCATTTGTTCTTGACTTTTTGAGTGCCCAGATTCAAGATTTGAACCTCAGCTCTGGCAGACTGGAGCTCGAGAGCCTGCCAGGTATGTCACGGACCAAACCTCCGAGACTTCGCAAGCGACACTCGCGGTGTGATTTCCGGGTGGAATGGACCTGGGTGTGTCTGAAAATTTCGGATTTCACCATCAAACATCGTCTGAATATGGATTTTTCACATGGAATTTTCCGGGGATTCAAACATGTTCTTCAATGTGAGGCCCCCAAGATATCTAAGTTGGGTTTCACATAACTCCAATTTCACTATGGTTTATGGTACACAACTAACTATAGTATTCCTGGGCCGAATCTAAACCAACTTAGCTATCGAACAGGGGCCTCACATTGTGGGATTTGACCTGGGATTCAATGGACCCATGGTATTGGAGGCCATGGGGAATCCCGGATCCATATGGGGTGTAGATAGCCCCCCAGAGGTTCGTGTATGATCCAAATTGAATCATAGCCCATATGCGAACCATGGTGCTAGTATATTTACCTACATGACTGGGTGATTTTTAGGGCAAATGTTGGTGTGCATATTCCAGCACCATGGTTCGCATATGGGTAGTTATAAGGTGTTATAAGTACAAGTATCATAGACCATATTGGAGTTGTCATAGTTGTTCAACTTGGAGTTAAAACTTGTATCATATAGCTAGTTATAGAGTACTAACAAAACACCATTTATAGAATATATAATCCCATAGAAATAACAAGTTATAACTAATAGCCTTGGCCATAAGTGTGGTTATTTGCGTATCAACCATAGTGAAATTGGAGTTATGTTCACCAACTTAGCGAACTCTGAGGCCCAGCTGTAGGGAGCAAGGTGTAGCGCCCATGAAAACATCGGACCGGGTCTCAACACATGGTTTTTCCAGACAAAACATCCGGAAAATGATCAGAACATGGGAGAATGGTGATTTACCCTCTGGTAAATAAACAGTTGGACCCTGAAAATCACCATTTTAATGGAAACTAGTCTTCCAACCCCTATCTGCCAGGGTCTATGTTAATTTACCAGAGGGTAACTCACAAACATGGTGCGGTTTGTCTGAATTTACTAGCTAAGTTGCTTTCGAAATAGGCTGACTTGATGGGACTTGTGGTAGATATAGCTTTGCTTCGACCGGTTCTTTTAAGCCAACCAACATGACTCGAGGGCTTCGCTTCACAACATGTCAGCTTTGCAACTCAGAAAAAGAAAAACTCATCAAGACTTGTCCAGATTGGGGAATAGGTTGAGTTACCCTCTGGTAAACCTACAAAAAGCTATTGAAAATGACCATATATTTAGTGGATTTACCAATTAAAAATGGCGATTTTCCGTAGTTATGTAAACGTTTACCAGAGGGTAATTTGGTATACAGGCAGATTCAGCATGAATGTGTCAAAAAGCGGTATACCCAATGTCATAAACCATCCCCAATAGAAGCCATTGTTTAAACCATGGTAAATGAAATCATCATCCATCACCAATGGAGCTTTATGACTGGCTATACCCATTTGTTGGGATGATTGGGTAATGACCAGTCATGGTTTTCATAGGATGGTTGATTAGGAAACCACCGCAAACGATCACAAGATACCAGGATTTTGCTGAGGTGTAGTTTTTGATCTAAATCATTGATGGTGCCAGCAAAAACCACATATGCTCAAAAAAGACGATGATTAATCGTTATACGTTCCATATTCATAAACTGGTTGTTTTTTGCTATTAGAAATCACTAAGAAAAAACGTATAGCAATGAAGGTAAGAACTTGGAGCTGTTTGAGTTGGGTGCCTTGCTAGACGCCATTTTCAGACGCACCCAAATGTCATAGTGCTGAATATACATCCCATTCTGTCACAAAATCGTTAGCTAACTCCCGATTTTTGTTGCTCAGGATCTTCATACGGCTGGTTTAATTCCAATAGGAACTCTCCATTTAAAAGAAAATACTCATTTACCAGCATCTTGCTAAAATTGTGCATTTCTATTGTTCTTGGTATTATAAAATATATACATCTCATTTTTAGTTGTCCCATTGGTGGGAAAAAATGTCAGCAGATTCATCAGCCCGCCCAGTTGATCAAGGCCGGCAGAGTTAACGTGGCTGGAGAGTTTCAAGATGTGGCTCCAGTCCAATAGCTACGACTCTTGGTGCGATGGGTCTATGGGAAGATTCTGGACAATCAGACACTATGGAAGAGTAATTTATGAGTACCAGACCAGCAATATTCATGCCAGATTACTATGTAATGTAATATGTCTATGTATGACTTACTTAATGTATGTATGTATATATGTATATATACGTATAATATATGTATAATATGTATATATATATATATATATATCTTATGTACATATGGATCACTATATGCAAGAAAACATCGAAAGCTGCTTGACAAAGACGTCATGGTCTTTTTTTAGTGATGCACTCTCGGACATCCCAGGCATCCCGGACATTGACCATGACCAGCAGGGCGCTTTTTAGGCGTTTTATTGGACATCAACTGGAGAATAACAACATGTACAATGTGAGGCCCCCGTTCGATAGCTAAGTTGGTGCACATAACTCCAATAAGTATGGTTTATAATTATGGTTTATGGCCGCACATTTACCATATTTTTTTAACCATATGTTAGGGTATCATGAGTCGTATCATGTCAGGAAGACACTTGGGCATTCAAGACATTCAAGATTTGTGGCATCATGGCATTTAATGATTATTCATGGACATGGATTTTTCATGGACAGTTGGACGTACTTACCATCTGGTTATGACATTCACAGTTCGCCATGGTTGGTATAGATGGCTAATCGAAATAGATGGTAAAAACCTGGGTTTACCGAAAAAAAATAATTTCATTGTGATTTTCCATGGCGAACTGTTAAATAACCAGAGGGTAAATGAAATTAAAATGGACATGAAAACGAGCATGCATTTACAGTTGGCCCAGGTGGAAAATAGAAAAAACTGACCGAAGATCATGAATGGAAACGGTTCGGCATTTGGCGGTCTATGCTATTTTCCTCCGGGTTCTGGTATTGACCGCCCTTTTGATTTGTGCTGACCGAAGTCGAATTGGGTGAACTATGCAAGTGGAACGGCTGACCCCACCTGCAGATGATATGTGTCTCAGAAAAGGGAGAATCCTACTCAACCGCGGCTTTAAGTGGACTCACTGGTTGGCCTAATCTGAAATCATTGTTGAACTCCATTGAACAGTGGGCCTTCCATCGCAACAACCTTCGCCAATGAGGCAACAAAACGTTTCCTGAAGGGGTGATCAGAAGCCAGTTTTTTTTGGCAAAGCAAAGATGATCGCAGAAGTTTGCCTTGTGATTTCCTGCAATGTGGTAACCCAATGCCATAAACCATCCCCAAGTTCAATGCCATATTGGGTAATGATACTCCGGTCCGAAATGGGATGATTTTTTTGATGACCCCATTTGTGGTTTGTTAACGGGATAGTTTATGGCATTGGGTTTACCACATTATTGTAAAGAACATACAGTTGCACCCACAACTGAGCAACTGCACAGATTTAGAGAGCCTTTTTTTGAAACATTCAACTCTGGTTGGTGGCTTGGAACATTTGGATTATTTTTCCATATATTGGGAATGTCGTAACCCCAACTGACTGTCATATTTTTCAGAGGGGTGGCGAAAAACCCCCAACCAGAACTTCTACAAAAGCTGTGTTGCAGATGTTGGAGTTGGACCACCTTTGCGGTCGTGCGGAATGTCTTTCTCATGGATAGATCTTTGCGGAATGGCTACTACCTTATTGTTACGTTTGATGCTATGAATGGGAGAATACTAGGGGGTTCACTCGGGGTTCACTTAGCCAACATATAACCATAGTTTCGGGGGTTGTATCCCGACTCATGGAGACAGACATGGGGCTCATTACCATGTACGCATTCATGACCCCAATGGCACCCCCCAATACCCAGCTAGAAGCTCCAAGACTTTGGCTTGGAGTTTCCAAAGCGATTTCCTCATGTGATTTGATTTCCCCCCAGTGTGATTTGGTGATTTGATTGGCAGATGGGTCAAAACTCGCTTATTTTTTCTGACCCCAGCGCTTTTTGCGAGTTTTGCATAACGTGCGTAAAACAATAATAAACTATCCCCCAGTCATCAGCATTTTTATAGAAGGTATGAACCATTCCCAGTCATGGGTGGTAAAAATGGCCTTGTTTTAACCACATTAATGGAAAATCCCACATATATTGGGAATAATAATCCCAACTGACGAGCTCATATCTTTTCAGAGGGCTGGCGATAAACCACCCACCAGATACTTATGAATGGATTATATAACAATTATAACCACTATATCGCCATATTTTGGTGGTTATCATCAATCACTATGAGCCAGTAGTGAATACTAATGGACCTTATGATCAAGCGAAGCACACAGGTCGAATCGAATGGGTTAGCGCCAAAAGAAAACAGCGCAGAGTGAACGCCATCCAAATGTCATGGGATGTTTACCACCAACTGGTGGTGCCCCCCGGTAAACGAAATCGCAAAGTTGCTGCGTTTATAACTATAAACAAAACTCTGGTTTATGGTGGGTATATCTATAATTCTCTATACTTACTATGGTTAAAATTAACCAACTGGTTCTTAGAGAACTGGTTATAAAGCAACAAACATCACTGCGGGGCACCACCTTGTATCAACTGGTGCGGATTTCGCAACCGTCCACGTGAATTCTCCCCTATCCGAGGAGTTTGCCATGGCTCTCTTGAGCCTTGGCCGGGGGTGGATCAGCTGGGAGAAAACGACACCAAATTGCAGAGTTGTCATGTGCATATACTCTCTCTATATATATATATTTCATTATTATTACTATTATTACTATATAATACTATATATATATATTTATTATTACTATTATTGCCATTATTTATTACTATTACTATTATTGCCATTATTTATTATTTTTTACTATTATTACTATTATTGTTTTATTATTGTTACTATTTTACTATTATTGCCATTTTTTATTTTATTATTACGATTATTACTATATAATACTATATCTGTTTTTTAAAATTACTATTATTGCCATTATTTATTTTTATTACTATTATTGCCTTTATTTATTTTTATTACTATTATTGCCATTATTTATTATTATTTTTACGACTGTTACTATTATTGCCATTATTTATTATTAGTTTTTTTTTAAAAAAAAATCATATTATTGTTTTATTATTGTTACTATTATTATTATTATTATTGCAATTATATATCATTATTACTATTATTACTATTATTTATTACTATTACTATTATTACTTTTATTTAGTATTATTACTTTTATTACTATTATTTATTACTCTTACTATTATTACTTTTATTTATTGTTTTTATTGTTATTACTATTTATTATTATTATTTCTATTTTTTAATTATATATCAATATATATATACATGTGGTATATGTGAATATGTACATGTGATGTGTGCACATTTGAATGTTTGCGGTTTTTGTTTCAAGATGTTCATTGTAGAAACGGATGCATAAGAGTAAAATGTGTGTCTACCATGCCAGACACTTCAAAAACAACTGTGGATCATGTTTCAAAGCATTTCAAAACAGCAAAATTGGGGAGGACACAGGTTTCTATAGAAAGCAATGTGTTAGATACTTGGTTGGCTTATCCCGGCGTTTTGCTCAAATCAACTCCAGGATGATCTCAATACCTTAGCCATTGTGGGGCCCTCCAGTTGTAAGTTGGTTAGACAAGTCCCACCTAAGTATATAATTATAGTTATTGCATGTTATTGCTGCCATAAACCCAAAGGTTATATAACCAAGTCAGTTCAACCAACTTAGCTATCGGATAAAGGGAGGCCCACCTTGAAGATTTGCGGAAAATCAGAGCTGGCAAGGAAGTCCCCGAAAAAAAACATCGAGGTTTGAATGTGAAAATCATCTATAATTTGAAATTATGATTAATTGGTGATTTCCTCTTGCCACCTTTGATTATAGGAGGGTAATTCCAACAAACACCTCCTGAGAAGGTACGATTGACACCCCCCAGTCATCACAGCCCAGTCAGATTTCCTAAGAAGGTACCGCTGGATCCAGAAGGGAGGTAATTGAAAGAACAAGCCTTGTTATTACCACTGTTAAGCAAATAGTGGGCGGTTAAATTCATATTAGGATATAGGATATATATATATATATACATGCTTTCATACATACTTTCATACATACATTCATACATACATGCAAACATACATACCTACCGACATACATTACATTACATTACGTTACGTTACATTACATTACATTGCATTGCATTGCATTGCATTACATTACATACCATACGTACATACATACATACATACATACATGCATGTGTATATGTATATATATATACATAATATATATATATTTATATATATTTATATATATATATATATACATGTTTACACATAATATATATATATATACACATAATATATATATATATATATGCTTAGCGGCCCCTCTGGGGCCTACATTTTTAAACAATATATATATATATATATATATTGATTAATATTTTGTTCACAACCACACATATGATTAAGATATAACATATACATACATGCAAAAAAATCATTACTCCCCAGAGGGGCCGCTGACCATATAGCTTAGCGGCCCGTCTGGGGGCCTACATTTTTAAACAATATAATGTTGTCTGACCAATAGTGATATCTTGTCAATAATAGAAACATTTTTCCGCAACTCCAATTTTTCTCCAATACTAAAAGTCAATTAGCTCTATTTACTTTTAGTATTGCCAAAAGAGTCATGTTCAGACCTTGTCCAGAGGGCATGGCCTGGCCAATAGTGGACCCAACATGGCAATAGTGGAAACTTGTTTCCCAACTCCAATTTTTTCTCCAATACTAAAAGTCAATTGGCTCCATTTACTTTTAGTATTGCCAAAAGAGTCAAGTAAAGCAAATCCTTTTCAAAGCAGCCTTCACTTTTGATTAGCAAAAGCTTAGATTCCAGAAATCTGATCCAATTACCAAACAGCTGA
>Ga0126342_10023166_pt1 | contig 10184 bp, 12 predicted proteins | sample Cyp1metagenome_FD_92528 | JGI IMG/M metagenome (GOLD analysis project Ga0126342, IMG submission 92528) | Coral microbial communities from Lord Howe Island, Old Settlement Bay, Australia - Cyphastrea 1 metagenome | ecosystem: Host-associated > Invertebrates > Cnidaria > Coral ... | reverse complement strand
GCAATGCACACAAGCAAAACGCACCGTAAAATTGGCAGGCCACACAATGGCCTCAATCTGATGCGTGCTGTCTGCTGCAGTATCAGTGGTGCGAAATGCTCCAGAGTCGATGATTTCCAAAACCTATGTGGCGGAATATAATCTGAGAATGCTGAGCTTGGGCATCGAGCCGTTCCGCCCTGCATCGCTCTTGAGGAACTATGCTAAGGACTGAGGCTTGTTTGGACTGCATCCACGAGTACTTTAAGCACACTTGGCGCCAAGTGCGGCCTTTGAGCCGCAGCTGTGTTTTGCTTTCCATGAGGATCGAACGTGGATTAAAACCAATGAAGATGGAACAGACAAATCAGCTGAATCAGCTTGCCAGTGACAGTTTTGCGCAGGACTCCAGGACACCAAAGGCCTCTACTTGGAATGTGCACAAGCAATGCCATGGCGTCAGGCCTCCACGCAAGACGTTTTTTGTTTGGGAAGCAGTGAGTCACGTCCTTTCGTGGGTTGAACTACCAGGCACAACATGAAACTACAGTACCCAAGGAAGGTTACGGTTGTAGCTTCGTGAAAATGGTGTGTTGAAAAACATATGTTGTTTTTCTTGGCACTTTGATAAGGATGGGCCGGGCAGGGTGTGCAATGGTCAGGCCGTCTTCCGCAAGCGCAACTACCAAACAGGGGAGGTTAAGGATGGTTAAGGCTGTGGAATGAGATTGAAAGGAGCTTATACTGAATATTGAATATACAGATGCTACAACAGCCGAACATAGATTAATTAGACGTTTGTTCCTGACAGCAAGTCTTTTCAAAGAAACAGCAGCAGGACATATACGGCACTGTGCTCGCTGTGTTAGTTCCTTGTGATGCACCCAACGACTTACCTGTCTCATTAGCTAGTTCTCTGCAGGTCACAAACATTGCTTCGAGTCGACAGGACAGCGCAAAGCGGTCACGTTTATGTTGGGAGAATACGCAAACCCTTTATTCTCCAGGAAATAGGTTCCTTTTGAATTTTTGACATCTTTTCTACGAATAAATTGATGAAAAATCAGTACTTGGAATGTTTGGACCTACAGCCTGCAGTACTCAATTTTCAGAGTTTAGATTGGAAAGTAAATGCTGTCGAGCCCATTGTGCTCGGGAAATGTCTTGAGATTGGACAACTGGTTTGTAGTAGCATGAACAAAGTTTCTTTGACAAATGCTGAGCTGGTTTCAAACCTGCGAAGACTGCGCCAAGATTGGTATGCCGCAGTACTGATACCTTGGGTGAAGACTGCGCCCTCTGTCAACATGTTTCCTGACAGCGGAATTGATTCTGGCAGGACTGCAGCTACCCTGGTCTGTTTACCGGCATCCGACGTCTTGATGACGTCTTGCAACACCTGCGAGATTTGGACATCAAGGACCATCAAGGACCTGGCTTGTTGAAACACATATTTTTTTTTCGCATACTGAGATGGAGCCCCTTGACTATGTTGATCTATGTTGAGTTTCAGCAATCTCTTTGCAGTGCAGCTCACGGATCGTCGGAACACGAGAATCCGGTTGAGGACCCTAGGGCCTTCTTGCTCAACAACTTCTATCCCGAGCTTCGGGCCTTATGGGGGAATTGCTGTGTTTTTGGAGTGATACAAAGCCTCTATGAAGTTCCCAAAGTCAAGCTCGGTGAGGAGTCTTGATATGGAAGTTCAGCAGTTTTTAATATAAAGCTAGGTGGGTTCATTAGGGATCACCGGAAAACCCATTTGAATGCCATCAGGATGGGAACACCAGCATTGCTCTGCATCAGCATGACTTTTGGTCTGCAATCCTGTCACTGGGAGCGTGTCGACCTCGAGAGGGTCAAAAGGGACCAGATGGCTGCACAGCAAATTGTAACATTCGACAGCCTATCTCCAGTGGTGCATTAAAGATCAATTATATACATACGTATATATATAATATACACATAGTGGAAATAGTAGACAACCCCTTGCTTCATTTTGGATCATTTGAAGGTCTGGACTTGTTTGGGAATGGTTCTTGAGTCTCATGGCCGCTGGATAAGGCCCAGAGTCTTCACTGTAGATGGAGATCCTGTTCTCCTCAACGACGGGGATGTAATTGTCATCGGCACACAGCGACATTCAGTGCCGAAGATGCCAGAGGTAAAGGACCGACTCCGTCCAGAACTTATTTAATTTGTATATATAACTTATTCATACACACTGTTTGTACAGCTGAGAAGGTTCACCAAATTTCAGCAACAAGTGTCTAACTGCCGTTGAACCGTTGGCATCTCCTTTGAGATATGTGAACTCTGGGATTTGTGGCATCAGTGGCCTCTGGGCCTGTGCCTCATTTTATTCATATTGAATCTCTATCTCCTTGTTGCGGCAGAGAACCGGTGTGGTCAGCATTGCGAAAGGACGGCCGCGTTTCCGTTGCTATTTTTTGGTATCCTGAGAGCAGAGGTGCCTTGACAGAGACGATGATTCGGTAGCAACCTCTTGCGTATCTGAATTGTGTCATGAACTGTGGATATTTGTGTTGGTTCATTTGGAACGTTGGAACCTTTTTGGAGAATGCATCCTCAACTACACAAATGTAATTTAAGGAAGTTCATTAAGCAAGTCAATGATGCAGATAAGCGGGCAATCATCCTCTCTGTCGGGAATGACCATTCGGAATCATGTGGAAATTTAAGCCACGATGCGGTCGACGCTGCACCGTGGTGCCAGGGCCAATGTGTGACCGCTGTGGAGCTGATGCACCACTACAGGAGTCGAGGGATGGTGGGGACACCCAGTTGTAATTCGTGTGCCATGTGTGCATCGGCAGGTCAGGTACTCAGCTTTTGCAAAGCCAACCCTACGGGTGCAGACCCTGCACTTACCATTCGTAACCTGTAGGGGTAAGTAAGACGTCTGAAGCAGATGAGCCAATGACAACATTCTTTCGTCCCAATGTCGGGTGATCCCCTTGCCATCCAGGCCTTTCCTACTGCCAGGCTTGCTGGCGAGATTGGCAGGTCCGACCTCAACCCTCTGAAAACTGCAAGGTAGACATCCAGGAAGATTTCTGTAGATTTCTTATGTTTTCTCTTGTGCATTTGCCAGTTCCAGCCATTTTTGATGTTGCTTTTGGGCGTGAGATATTTTAGAAAATAAATCGGATCTGGCGTGTTCTCCCTGCCATGCTCTCAAGTTCTCAGCTCTGATCTGGCTCAACTCCTCCGAGTGTTTCCGCAGGAAGAGGACCACTCCGACGATGCCATGCTCCAAGTGGCACTGCAGCTTTCAATCTTGGAGCAATGAGCGAGACACGACATGACACGACTGGATCCGGACTGTTGCTGCCCCAAAGCGGGCGGAGGTAGGGGGCGAACTGAACGGACGTGCTGGATTGTTTTTTGTTCCCCTTTACGGTCTGTGGAGTTTTTGGATCACATCTATGATTTGTGAATGTCTGTGGTTTATGACTCAGTTTGCAGCTACGGCACGTGCACCGCTCCTGCGCTCTGACTCAATCAAACTGGGTTGATAATGCACAATCCCTAAGACCAGCAAACAGCAAAGTAACTTTGCGGGGGGAGTTTTCAGCTGAGCATCTCCGCATCAACTTTCGACACGAAGCCAGTGGAAGAGCCACCAAGACATTTTACTGTACTTCGGGATAGTTTTTCAAATTGAATTTTTCTTCGTATCTTAGCTTGAGGCGGCGTGCTCACGTTCGAAATTTCTGGGATGATTTGGCTATTCCCACCAGCGGTCATGTGGCCAATTTTCAGTCGAAGAAGAAAACGTGAATGAGGCTATGGCGGCTATGGGCTTTTGGCAGAACTTCACCGCCAGAGAGCCATATCAACATACGTATAGGTTACCTCCATGATCCTGTGCGTACTGGCATGTATCTAAAAATATCAAGTAATATCATATACATTTCATATAGTTTAAATTAGTTTAATAACTTGGCAGATTTTTGTACAGAACACAAGGACTGCTTCAGCAAATTTGCGGTGGGCCGGAGATGCCCTGTGGCCTGTGGCCTTTGACTCCCCACTCCTTCATATTACGAGAACCAACAAGCATGTATATATATAATTATATATATATATATATATATACATAGAACTATTTCATCACGGGTATGACGGGTATGCAGGTGCTGTTCATTCATTCTTGATATTTATGGTGATGTTTTGGCTCAGCTTTCTTCTGCTGAAAGGTTTGGTCGTGCTGGGATACGTAGCTTAGGCACAAGGCAATACACTTGACACTGTAGACATTCGGCATGAGATCGAAAGTGTCGAAAGTGTGATGATGTGATGATGTGATCCTTTTCTATCCTTTTCTCAATATGAGACTGAAAAGTTGGTCCGATAGGATGGTCACGACATGTCACGACGTTCCTTTGAATTCTTCGGACCTGTTTCTCCCAGAAGCCCTATTTTTAAATACGCCAATATCCCTGACATAGAGCAAAAACCTGTGCTTCAAAGTCCATATGAATTTCAACACTTTGGAAGTTTGAAGTAGTAACATAGGTAGGTATCCACCCTAGCCACTACCAGCCTTCATCCATTTCCAGCAATTGCAACTCCTACAGACGGCCTTTGAGTCATGTCTCCGCAAAGCGGATCGCATGCCAAGGTGGATCGCATGGGACTTTTTGGTGGAGAGAGCACAGATATGAAAAGATCGATGTGGACTTTGGCGGATTTAAAAGCTCTTGAACTTCTACTCATGAACGGCGAAGAGATGCGAAGAGTTTTGTTTGACAATCGCACTAACGTACGAAGACTTTGACTTCGTTTTGTGCACCGCCTAGTATAAACAGTTTGTTTGAAACTGAGCAAAGGACAAAATAATCCCAAAGTCCCTTAGGTTTCTGGGATGATGAGCGGCAGCATCACCGGCAAATGTCAACTGATTCAATCACCGGAGGCCAGGGCGTGGCAAGCGGCACAGGCAGCCACCAGTGGAGGCACAGCACAGGGAGCCTTTGCCATGAAAGAGCGTGGTGGCCCAGTGGCCCAGTGGCAGTGCTCCATTGAGCGATATCGCATCCCCATTGAGGGGGGAAATGTCCACTGCTGGAACGAAAAGGAGAAGCGATTTTCTGCAAGCAGTCTTGAGCCTTGAGCAAACTACCCTCTGCTAACAATTTGCTCAAGGTTTTTGGATGTTTTGGAATGCTTGAGATGCGGAGAATTCCTCTGTGGATTGGCTTGTCCAATCCCTGTTACCGAACACCTGCAAGCACATAGGGCCATAGATGCCATAGGGCCATTTGTCGCAAACCTATCCGAGTCTCAGGAGACGTTGATCGTTTCATGGAATCGCTTCCAACCCCCAAGACTTGCACCTGGCACCTGGCTCATGATCTCCACGTGATTCCATGGTTCAACCAGGTTGGCCAAATTAGCGAAGGACTTCCACGACTCCCAACTTCAGCTCCTTGGTATTAACTGTCAGAACTTCTCAGATTTTCTTTATGAAAAAACATGCTCCAAAAGCAATGGGAACGGACTGCTCACCACTGAATTGAGAATTCAAAGATGTTCAAACTCAGTGGTCAGCAGTTGGAACATGTTCAATCTCCAGGTCCAAAAGATTCCCAATTCCCTCAATCGTGCCACCTGTTTGGTGCGCAAGGTTGACCATGGCAGAAATGACACTGCAAGGCCTGCAGATCTGCGAAATGTGACCTTGGCTGCAACCAAACTCCGAAACTTGGGAAAAGGGCTTAAAGGGCTTGACGGATTTGAAGGTTGGGAAAGGAAACCTACTGGTACATGTTTGTAATTCCCAAGAACGCTAGGAATTGCCGATGTGATCTGGCCACTTTATTGAATTCAGGTGGCCAAAAGCTCAAACAGGGTAGGCTGGGTAGAGACCAGAAAGGGACGACATCTTGTGGAAGCCATGAGACATTGACCCGCCCAGGCATGCCCGCACTTGTGTGAAGTCCCTCGTGGAAGCCATATCTCCCAATCACCCTCAGTTGGCGCAAGATGCAGTGACTCAGCAGCAGGTGGAGCAGAGACAAGATCTCAAGATTGACCAGAAGTATGGTTAGATTATTTTTTAGATGATCAACCAAGGCATGGGCACTCATGCAGCAACTCAGCAGCAAATGGACGAAAGTCTTGGGTGGATCTTAATGTTTCCTTCGCATGATGCCACTGAATCATGAGGCCAGGGCCCAGGAAGGGTTGCGGCTGATGCACTGCATGAGCTTTCCACAAGATCCCAGTGCCCGAGGCTCCTACAGAAATGCGCCTCAGCTACTGCTTGGGCAGTGGACGCTGGTGGGCTACAAGCTGTCCAGGGGTGCTTGCGGTGCTGGAAGGGAGAGGCAGGGTCCCAGGGTAGGCTTGCCGCATCATATCCCCTATGGGTGGTAAGATCCACACTTGACTCTGGAAACACAGGATGGAGAGATGCCTTGAGCGTATATTGGAATAGTGAGTCCACTGGTTGATGCATCAAATATCATCAAACAGAACAGACAGGGTTTGCTTCAATGAGTGGGTGAGGTGCTCATTGGAACTGCTGCGACTTATATAAGTAAGACCTGGGACACAGCCATGTCTAATTGGCCAAATTGGTCAGGAGTACAGAAGTACCAGTCCTTTGATGTAACCTTAAGCCGCTACCTAGAAACTGCCACTGCAGTTGGTGCTTTGTTGGAATTCATCATCCTTCAGCACCAGTGATGATTTGGTGGTTAGATATGGTTAAATTAGGTTCAATTTGCCGACCCTTCGGCCCTCCAATGCGGCGCCAGGGAGGGGATTCCTTTGCTTGGCTGGCATTCTCCATGGGTGGCTTGCAATCCATTGTGAGCCTTCTCCAGGAGTCCCGACACATCTGATGATGGGTACAAACAGTACATGGTAAAGTTGCGAATAAGTCTGACTCAAGAGAAGCTAAACAATTCACCGGCTGTGTAGTCAAAAGAGCCTATGCCGTAGGCCACGGTCAAAGGTCAGCTTGCAATGGAAGGACCTCGGCGAGGCATCAGGCTCATCAGGTGTGGCCGATTTAGTGGCTTGGCGTTGAGAGAGAAGGAACGCTGGTTAATATCTAGGTCTAGGTTTTTCATAGTTTTTCTGCATACCTTCTTCCTCTTTACCTCCAAACATGTGACAGGAATTTAATCTCTATATTAGTCCTTTCTAATTGACATCTCACAAATCCTCGCTAGTTGTGCAGCCATCCTGGCAGCATTGAAAGGTGTGGATCATCTACAACCAGAGCAGTTGGAAAGATCAGCATGGAGAAGAAAAACCGTATTGTCGCGAGCTGGTCCAGTTACCTGTCAAACAATCCGAGTTGGAAACTGCGTGGAGTTGTGGTTTTGAGACCATTCTGAAGCGTTGGCTTCTTTAGGTTGAGACTTTTGGCAGACAGACGGCAAACTTTAGCCAGATAGCGACAGTTTCTACTATTAATACCTTTTAAGAAACACTGAACAATCCCACAATGATCAAGACCAAAAGAAGATAATGACCGGACCAGTTCCACTGGTTTCACTAGTCTCACAGTCAATTGTTCTGTCTCCTTCAAGCTTACAAGAAATGTAATGTAGACAGCAGCGAAGCTTCATGATGCCACGTTCATCCAGGTTGCTGGTGCAACACTTGAATTTTGCATGGCAACGACAGCGGTTGAAACATCATGGTTGGCGAGACGAGGTGCGCTTTGACACTTTGGCTACTTTTGGCTACTTGACAGTCATGACACATGAACCAGTTTTGACTAAGTTTTGACCAAACATGACCCCAGTTGTGAAGCATGAAGCTGTGGTGAATACGATTCCCTGCAGGAAGTGCAAGTGGTTCACGCCACAGTGGCTGTGCTGCAACAGATGTCCACAGATCTCCCAAGTCTGGGCACCTGGAGCTACGCCCTAGGGCGGAGCCTGAAAGAGACTGTGCACAGGGAACGGCAACTCTCAAATTGAAGGGAAGAGCAGGTTTGATCTGCCAAGGTGTTGCCAGCCGTCTAGTAGGACTGGGACTGGGGGGCAGGAGCTTGGTGGTTGATCAGGCATTCGAAGCCTCTCTTGAGATTCTTCTGAACCTGATGCCTTTGAATGATGGAGCAACACACTCATTTTGTATTCAGCACGATGCATCTCATAAGAGTATTCCTTTGTATGAATGGCAAGCTGATGTCTCCCCAAAAACTACAGGATTGCCTGGTTTGGCAGGCCACAGAACATCGTAGCACTAGCCTTCTGTTAGCTTGCATCCTGGCTGTTTCCAGAAGAGAAATGCGGTCCTCTATTTGCTGAGATCTTGCAGGCTTGGGCTGCTACCACCCCAGAGTCATGAGTATGCTGCAATGGGTGTTACCAAAAATCATAAACTCGTAGCAGCACATTTGAAGGATGTGAGTATGATGTGGGAGTCGTGAAGCTTGCGGCAGAATCTTTTGGTTAAGGTACTTTTGGTGTTTCCAGGACAGCCATGCTGAGCTTTTGTTTTTTTCAAATGGCATCATAGCATGCAGAACAACTTCCTGGCATCTCCTGGCCATTTGCCAATGGTTCTTTTGATGAGAAGGCATTCGACACATGGACAAATGAAGAAGATGTTCCTACATGAATTCTGTTGTTGCCTTTGAATTTATGAAAGATGTTGAAAGATGAGAAGTACGTGCTCTACACATGCTCTACGAACCCAAATCTCGGCGACGCTCCAGGTGCTGATGCCTGCCTACGGTCAGGATGCCAAAACCAGCACAAAGTGCTGTCAGTTGTTGGCGGCTATGGCATCTAGTAGGCTCGGGCAAATCGCTGGAGGTAGAATTCTCGGGATGATTCACTCAGAGAGACTCTGTTCGGTGAAGAATCTCAATCCCTTGTGAGTCTTTGAGTTAAGTGTTTGACTCTTAAGCATCACTGAACGGCACCTTCGACTTAGTTATATATCAGAATTGTCTTCCACGCAGTTGAATTATGTACAAGCCAAGAAAAAGTGTTAAGAAAAAGTGTTTGTCACGAATACTACTTGTATATTTGGATCCTAAAGCCTATAGTTGGAACTGGCTGGCAGAAGCTGTACACAACTGAGATGGAAGTCAGAAGCCCATGAGGACTGTGCCACAGACTGCACATGAAGTTGGGGTGTCCGCATCAGAAACAGGATAGGCGCTAGATCCAAGGTGGTTCCAGATTTATCCTCCATTAACTCACCATTCATCTCGTGATTCCTATCCAATAAATAGTTGTATCCGCCTCTTCTTATTCCCCTTTCCCGATTGCTTTCCCGTTTGCAGCGAAGAGAACTAAGCAGTCGAGTCAATGGCACTGCCTAGTTTCCTAGCCATTGGGCCAGTTTCGATTCTCGTTCCGGTCCGTTCCGGTTCCGTTTCTGTTTTCTCAGCCTTGTAAGTTTCCAGATCGTCACTGGATCACTTCGTGTCAGAAAGTCGAGTCGAGTTCAAAGAATCACTTGATAGACTCTCATAGACCAAAAAACATAATCTGCTTCGACAATTTGCTTATATAATGTCGGCATCTTTGTGCAGGTGCAATGGAGCGATCCTCCTGCGAGAAGGACACCAGAGCAGACCAAGGGAAGTTGAAGTATATCGATTTTTGCAAACAAATTATGATTTGTTGCAGTCACGTAGGGGCGCCATGGTTCCGACGGAAAAATTGATTTTGGAGTCTGAAATCAATATGGCTCCATTTGATTCTTCCCACCAAACCCCTATGTCTGCTGTGTGCTTCCTGCAACCAATCCGGGTCTGTTTATCGGACCTCGCTTCCAAAGGAGTTCAGACAGTTCTTCTTACAGCGACGCAGCAGGAAGGTCAGGGCACCATGTGGATTTCTGCCGTCATTTCAGAAAGACCAGAGCCTTCAGGGTCATAACTTTCAGTACGTCTCAAGCTGCAGCACAGCGCCCAGGGTTGGTACCACGTTTCCGGTATGTCCTGGCACCTGTGTGATCCTGCTTGAGGTATTGTAGGGGAAGCAGCCTGCAGCACGTTGCCATGGCTATTGGAGCATCAGAAGCTCAGGGAGATGCTCCACGCCTTGGCAGTTGCTGAGGCGCTTCATGATGTTTGGAATATTCACCCCGCTTCGCGTGGGGTGGCCGCCCACACCGCAGGTTTATTTCGGTCCGTGAGAGGGGCTAAGGGTGGTTTTCCCCCGTGGGGGCTCCCCAAGCTAAGAATTTTCACTTTC
>Ga0126342_10023165_pt1 | contig 10186 bp, 7 predicted proteins | sample Cyp1metagenome_FD_92528 | JGI IMG/M metagenome (GOLD analysis project Ga0126342, IMG submission 92528) | Coral microbial communities from Lord Howe Island, Old Settlement Bay, Australia - Cyphastrea 1 metagenome | ecosystem: Host-associated > Invertebrates > Cnidaria > Coral ... | reverse complement strand
CTGTGCCGCAAGTGGATACGTTTTTTGTCTTCTCTATGGAGAGGGACATTCCTCATAGGGACACTCCCGGAATATTCCTTTTTATTCATGTTAATTCGAAATATTTCAATTTCCTTCCAAATAGTGCAATTTTATTCCAAATATCTAATTGTTTATTCCAAAAAATACTTTGTCGTTCATGTTATTTCAAGGTTTTTTCAAATGATTATTTCACGCTTTGTTGTTATTAAAAAACGAATTGTTTTGTTTTTGACATGTTATTTTTGTTTTTTTATTGTTTGTTTGTTTTTTGTTTTTTTTAATATGTTTTTTTTTTTATATGTTTTGACGATTTGTTTAATCATTATTTTTTTGTTTGTTTTTGTTTTTGTTTGTTTATGACTTGTTTTTGTTTTTTGTTCGTTTGTGTTTTTATGTTTTTATATATTTTGTTTTTTCTGTTTTTTTTCATTGTTTTTATTGTTTGTTGAATTTGTCTGTCTTTTTTATTTTTTATAGTGTTTTTTGTTTTCTTATTTGTCCCAATTGTTCGTTCAAACTGTTTCGTTTTTTTTAAATATGTTATGTTCTTTGTTTTTTTTTTGTGGAATGTGTTCTGTTTTTTTCCTGTTTTTTAATTTTTTGGAATTCGTTTTGGAATGCGTGGATTGTTTTTGTTTCAGTTGTTTTTTGATATTTTTTTTACTTTTTGAGATTTTTTCAGATTTTTTTGCAAGGATAGCAACTTTTAGGAGCCCTTTGAGGAGTACCCCAGGGCTCTTTAATGATTTTTTGGAATACTTGGGATCCCAACACTTCTCTTTTCTCAGCATATCCAATTGTGGGATGGTCCATTTCTGCTTGGTGGTGCAATAACCCTCTTGAAAAATCATGGACTTCGTCAATGGGTTTCGGATGACATCCCATATATGAACTGGAAAGTCATAAAATTCCATGGTGACAAACCACCAAGCAGATTTGCTTCCATGGGATGATTGCTTCCATGGGATGATTTTCTCGAGTGGTGAAAACTCTTGGGGGCAGCACCTACTATGGGAATGGGGACTCGCTGAAAAAACATGCGAACCAGTCCTTCCTTTTCGCGACATAGTTGGCTTGCCAACGGCTTCACCATCACTCGAAACGACGTTGGAAACGACGTTGTCCTTCTCTCCCTGAAGGTCGTATTCTTCACCTTCGCTTTCTGAAGCTGTATCTCCTTCGGGATCCTTCGTGCGAGCACAAGAACTGCCCAACAAATTACTGTCCTACAGTCCTACATATATTTTTCTTAGCGCACATGCAATTTAAACCTTCTGTGGACAAATACTCCAAGAAATTTCTTAAGGGAATATCTTCAGGACATCACTGCTAGCAAAGGTTTCCTCTAGTAGCAAAAACTATCTTCCTCCTACAAATATGTTTGAAACCTTGAACATCCGTGGACAAATCGACTCCAAGAAACTTCGACATTTTTTTTTTCGAGTGTTGCAGCTCCCAGTCACAATTCCAGTCCCAGTTCATAAAAAAACTGTCCTCCTCCTCATATTCTTCATATGGCCATGTGCGTTCAGCCCGATCTTCGGGCCACGGACTGCTGGGCGCCTGGATGGGTCCCCCCTCCACGTCGATGGTGCCACGGGAGGAGCGCACCGGTGTGAGGAAATGGGCGTCCTCGACGCCCTCGTAATCCAGGTCGTGGAACCTTTGAACAAGTGGATTTTCCCAGGAAAAGCATGGGGAAATCACCAAAAATCATTGGATTCACCCGTAAAACATGGTGGTCTAATATGGTTTAAGAAGTTTTTTATGCGGTGCACGTGAACATCTTTCCAAGGTTGGATTTGCTCCCAAGAAAAATAAGGGAAAACATAGATTGATTCATCTAAATATGGTAATTCATTTATAAGAGGTGTCCCATAATGCAAATGCATCCATGCATCCAACAAACACGTGGAAATATCCAACATTATCCAACATTAAACCAACTAGAATTCCATGGAATTCCCATAGATTGAATAACCATCCTCATGGAACCAGCTACAACATCCAAAAAACAAATCTATAAGCAGAACCATCCTACATCTGCACATCTGCACACATCCTACAAAAACATCCATGAAGATAGTCAAAGGGGATAATCAATTCTAGTGTTCCATCCCGAAAAATCCCCAAATATCTCTGGGGTATCTGGGAAAGTAGCAGACTTCACTAATTCGTATAAATTTTGGCCACCAATGGCCACCGATCCTGCCCGTGCCCTCGAATAGGTCTTAGTCTTTTTTGGATCGTTACGCCCTACAATTCCCATGATGTTCAGGCTTCGGTCGCGATCCCCACAAGGTGGTGCCCCATAGTTAGCTAAGTTGGTTTATAACTCCCATAACTATGGTTTATGGCAGATATACTAGCTATAGTTAATGGGGTTTATAAACCAACTTATATATAACTGGGGGGCACCATCCTGCACCGGGCACCTGCTATGCAAATGATCCCTGAAGGGTGCGGGAATCGCTTTGCCGCTGCGGGATCCGATGGAATGGGTCACGTGGGTCTCTCCGTTCAACATCATCGCATCGCTCGCAGTACCATAGACCTGGCGATCATCGCACAAGGTGAGGTATTACCCTCTGGTAAACTAACATAACTATGGAAAATGACCATTTTTAATGGGTAAATCCACTATAAACGGTGATTTTCCATAGTTATGTTAGTTTACCAGAGGGTATGTCTATGTATGTCGACACATACACATATACATTACATATGGATGGATGGATGGATGGAAGTATGGAAGCATTTGAGCATGTATGGGATGTATGTATAATGTATAATAATGTATAATAATGTATAATAATTTATGATTAATAACGTGTAATTATGTATAATAATGCACACACATGTAAAATAATGTATGCAAGTACAATAATGTATAATAATGTATAGTAAGTGCATGTTGGAGATACGATTGTGTACTCTATATGCCCTATAAAATGTGAGAGATATACCCACTGGTAAACTAACAGTTTGCCATTGAAAATGGCCATTTATAGTGGATTTATCAATTAACAGATGGTGATTTTCCATAGTTTTTTTTATTTACCCTCTGATAAACTAACATAACTATGGAAAATCACCATTTTCAATGGGAAAATCCACTATAAATTGCCATTTTCAATAGCTATTTTGACATAACCAGAGGGTAACGTTTACCAAAGATCTAGACCGAAAGAGCCTCGATGTAGTGCGGGAAATCGCCAGGTTGGAAGAAGTACTCGGGACTCCGGTACAAGACCTCCAACCTGAAGGACACACGACACGAGTGGGGGTTTGATTGAACATAGAGGGTCAACAGTTTAGTATCATTTAGTATCCCTAAAGGTGTTTAGTAATACCCATAGGATCCATGTATGGTATATATGGTAGCAATATAGGATCCCTCTGGTTATGTCAAAATAGCTATTGAAAATGGCCATAGAAATAGTGAGTTTTCCCATGAAAAATGGTGATTTTCCATAGTTATGTTAGTTTACCAGAGGGTATCCCTAAACGTGTTTAGTAATACCCATAGGATCCATGTATGGTATATATGGTAACATGGATCCCATCAATATACCCCACCTGTTAGCATATATACCATACATGGATCCTATGGGATAGTAACTTTAGTATCCCTAAATGGTGGGAGTTGATCGTAACTTTCGTATCCTGAGAATGGTTGAGTATCCCCTAAATCCGTTGGTCAATGACCATTTTCCTGATAGAAATTGGACATCAATTGTGGGTATCCGCCAGTTTCAGTTACCCAAATTCCCGAAGACGGGAAGTTGTTTGGGCCATCAACAAGAAGGATCAACAAACATTTGTAGTTGCCTGTTCGCCCAAATGCTGGATGAAACACTGGAGAAACACTTCAGCAAATCTCCCCTTCTAAGTTTTACCATTAAAATATATAGTGAAAAATGGCTAGCTTTCCCAAGTGAAGGTCATTAAAAAACTATTTTTTCCAAAACCTAATTATTCTAATCATTGTTTTATCTTGTCAGCCTTGCTTTGGCCAAGGTGAAGACTAGGGGGATAGCGACCTTCAAGTCATCTAGAAACTCAAGAGCCAACGAATCAGAAAAGGGTGTTCAAAAAACAAGATGAAGCCACAGCATGATACACACATCAAACATATTGGCGTTGCCTGAAAAAAATACGGGAATACCGCCCAAAAACAATGGTTTATATATATGTATATCATCATTTTCCTTAGTATAGTTGGGCTATAGTTGGGAATAATATAGCCACAATTTTCAGACACACCCATATAGACATATTTTGAGCTACGTCGGTTAACTATGGTTCATGATAAATGGTCGAGATATCAAACTAGCTAATAGGGTTTATAAACCAACAAACATACCTGAGGAGGGGCACCACCTTGCATATATGTAATAGTATCCCCATATATCCCAATATATCTCCTAATATAGTTTCCTGATATAGTTTAATAAATTATTAATAATGTTTAGGAAATATGAAATATGAACATTATCAATTAGGAATAATATATCCTAATATAGTTTCCTAATTAATAGTTTATATAATAATGTTTATGAAATATGAACAGAACATCAATGAAATATCCCAGCAGATTTCCCATGATGATATCCGAGCAGTCAAAGACTGCTAAATGTGGGTAAAACAGTGGCCATGTTTACCATCCCCCAGTCATCAGAATTTTTATAGCTGGGATTTATATAAACCATTCCCAGGAAGTCATGGGTGATTTATTAATCAGTGTTTAACACACATTATTTAGTATTAATGGTGATTAATGATTCTAGAATGGTGGTTAATGATGATTACCATCTGGTTATTTAACATAGCCATGGAAAATCACCATTTTTAATAGGTAAACCATCTATGAATGGGCCATCTATACCATGGCGCACTGTTAGTCATAACCAGAGGGTAAATGGCGATGAAATCAGTGATTCATGATGAACATATCGCCATCAATCACCATTTCATCAGCATTTCATTACCCATGACGGATCCGTGGTGCTGGTATATATGCTAACATAAAGGGGGTATATTGATGGGATCCATGTTACCCTATATAGATATATAGTGATATATAGCATACATGGATCCGTCATGGGTTAGAGCCATCTGTTTTTTGGGTTTCGGAAAAAACACGACGGTCGTAGCAGCTGATACTGTTCCCTCATCTCTCGGGTGAAGAGGTGAACCTTGATAGGCCCGCAATGTGCCACGACCCATTCGTCCTCGCGGGTGCCGTAGCAGAAGGCTTCCACGAAGGGTGCGCGACAAGCTTCCGTGGCGCGAAACATGATGTGTCCTGGAGCAAAAAACAGAGAATTCCAATGTGGATTCAGATGCAAAAGCAACAAAAAAGGGGGGGATCATATGTGACATAATCTAGTCGGTGGTTTCAACCCCTCTGAAAAGTATTAGTCAGTTGGGATGATTATTCCCAGTATATGGAAAAATAAGAACTGTTCCAAACCACCAACCAGTAACTAATTATCTACAAAATTGTAGCTGATAAATCGGGAATATCCAGTTGTATCCAGTTGTCAAATGATAATTTAAGCAACAGAAATTGGATTTAGCCAGGAAACTGGTAGTTTGAGGATTGGGACAGGGGTTTGTAAATGAAATATAATTTTGGGATTAATTGCCAATAAACAATGTTGATATATCCACCAAACAAGTGGCTCTTGTGTGAGGAAAAGGGGTTCCGGCCCAGGCGATTTTTCAGCCGGCCACACATCGGGCTTCACCTCAACAGATCTCAACAGATCTCAGAAAAGGCCAGGGGGATTCATGTGTTTTTAGCCAGCTCTTAAGCATGGAGAGGTGCCCACAAGAAATCAGAAGAATTTTCTGCTGAACTAAAGGATGCAACAATATGCAACTAAAGAAATCAAAACTGTTACACTGTTCTTGGAACATTGCATAGGTGTCGCAAAAATAAGGTTGTGTAGACAGTAAATTACCCGCCATGCTGAATAGCATTTCTGTTCACATCGGCCAAACGAAATTCCATCATCGTGGTTGCGGATATTTACTGCAAACTGAGGATGTCCTATCTTAATGACCAGGTCAGAATATAGAAGGTTATGTAAATCTTTGTAAATCCCTGTATCAGTTGGTTAAGACCAATCGCTTGTTCAATGCCTAATTTTCTTTGCACAATTCACCAATTTTATCAGTTTTCTAGCTTGACTTGAACCATTACTTAGACTTGGTCGAATCCCCATCGCGTTGATCCATTTTTGCCCTTGAACACCATGCCCTTGCCCGGTCCCTGTCCTAATCTCCGACAATGCCTTGCTGTGACGCCAGTTGCAATGATTACAAACATCCCAACGTCTCGACGGTCGCACTCATTCATGTCCTCCACGAATGGAAGGAAAAATCGACAGGAAATCACATAGCCATAGGATCCGGCTGGTGCTGGTATATTAATGCTAACATAAAGGGGTTTTTTGTTGATGGGATCCATGGCACACCATAGCAGCACCATGGATCCTATGGGATAGCTAATACAGCTTCAGTCTATCACCATCTTAGTAGGGTTTAGCACCTAAACAAACTATCTTTTTGGATAATATGATATTATAAGTCATTTTCACCAGCAAAAACCATGGAGATTTCATAGAAAATGTCCTGGAAATGTCATGACAGGGGTCTCTTTAGCATTTTATTCGAAGATCATTCTGTCTATCATTCGAGTCTTTGGAAGTTGATGATAACATATCTCCAAAGAATTCAAACAATGCAATTTTGGCGACTTCCATGATAGGATAAACTGTTTAGAATCCTTCAATTGATGTTTAGAATCCCCTAAACGGCGACCATTCCTTACAGGAAATTGGTAAGGATTAGCATCGAAGAATTGGTATACGGAATCCTGCAACCATTCCTTACATCAAACATGTCTTGAACAATGCTTGTATCAAACAAAAATGGCTAAAGATGGCTAAAGTTCACAGATGTCATGAACCATTACGATCCATTATGCATATAAAACAATGATACTCCCAAATTCCATAGTCTACCTTGTTTCCCTATTGAAGTCGCCATACATTCCGAACCAATCTCCCATTTTGCTGAAGTCCAAAAGGGGATCTACTTTTCACTGGTGGGTTTTCCGCATCTTGTTTGTATGTTTACAGGAGAGTATCTGGATCAATTGCAATCTTTCACCAACCAGAAAAGTGAATTGCCATGTTGGGAGAACTGACCTAATCCTAACTCAATCCTAAACGTCGTCCTTGATTGCTCAGATTATCAGATTATTATTCCCTTATTAAACGTGTATATATATATATATTATTTATATATATATATATATTCTTTATATATATACGTATATAATAGAATAATATATCATATTCTGGTATTATAATGTATTATACTTATTCAATCTTCTTCAGATTATCTCTTGATTTTGTATCATCAATTGGTGAAGTCGCCATGGCGTCCTCTGACTATCCGGTCCCAGCGTCGATGATGCGCACATCTTGCGCCTGTTCAGCCCGAAGGAGATCCGCCAACATCTCAGGTGTAGGTAAGGAACCCCTGGGCCATGTTGAAACGCTTTCCAGCCACATATCTTCCTTGGACGGCGAAAAGCCGTCTTGGGGACGGGCATTTTTTCGTCACCGGTCACCATCCATAAAGCCATGGTGACGTGGGGATGGTGACTATGGTGGGTGAAATCCCACATTGATATCATTGCATTGCCAATCTTAGGTACCCTGCAAAAATATTATTTTTTGTTGCTGGTGAACGTAGATATTCCCACTCATACCAAAAGACTAAAGACTATTGAAATATCCATGTAAGATTGACCTAGATTGTAATCTCTTGATTCATTTCTGGTGGGTGTCGAAATACATCGAAAGAACAAAACTCCTCTTCCAACCGTCAAAACACAAGTCATGCAGTGCTCAGATCACTGGTTCTTAGGGATTCTAGTAGTGGATCATCCCCAATAAAACAGGTAGCTTCAAATCCCCTGCAATAACCAGTTAACGAATGTCATCATATGTGTTAATTCCCAGCTCTCCTGCCAAGAGTCATGTATAAATGATCACAAAATCAACACAAAAAAACGTAGAAATCTAAGAGATAAAAACAGGGAACCACCCAGCCAATGTCAATTGCACCACCACCAAGCGTCTTTGCCATGTTCGCCATCATCTTCAAAGCCAGTAGCCCACAAATGTCCTTTGGCAGGTCTCACCACTGGGTCATGGTAGTATCGCCACTCATCCTGCGCAGGAGAACAATTGACAAAGGGATCCCATTGGAAGTAAAACAATGTAAAACACATATTGGTTAATCAATTCACCACTGTGAATCATGCTTGGGATGAACCAATATTTTGAATATGTAGTTTGGGTTTGTCTGAAAATGAAGTATCCCAAACATATTGGTTCATCACGGTTCATCATGTTCACCCATTGAATTGCTATTTTGGGGGTGTACACCCCATTTTCAAACAAGCCCATGTGTCAGAAACATCATGAATCAGGAGAAACATGTGCTTATTACCATCCATCCAACTTGTGTCTTGGATAAGACCGGATATCATATCTCCAGCGGTTGGAACAAGACAAAAGAATCTGCTGCCTTGTATCCCAGTTCTTGGTTGAATCCCAGTAAAAAAAAACATGTCTGCTGTCGCCGGTTTGTGGTTTCGTAAAGATGTTTGGTTATACAGTAACCTATCCCATAGGATCCATGTATGCTATATATGGTGACATTTACCATCAATATACCCCAAATGTTAGCATATATACCAGCACCATGGATCCTATGGGTATTACATCTCTTGAGATCTTAGCGCCATCTCCAGGCTTTCAATCTACACATCTTATTGATGGTTTTTTGGCATCAACCGACGGGGATTGAGAGGGAAGAATCATGGGATATATAGTGGGATTACACTCTGGTAAACGTTTACATAACTATGGAAAATCACCATTTTTAATGGGAAAATCAATGAACATCAACTATTTCGACTGGGCCATTTTCAATAGTTTTTTGTATGTTTACCAGAGGGTATATGGCATTTCCCAGCTTCTGGTATACCCAAGGTATGGGCATGTTTAAACCCGGTTCTCCAGTGGTCCAGGTCATGTGGTGTCAAGACAATGTCATAAACCATCTCCAAAATCACCATAAATGGCTTGGATCTGCTTGGATGGTACAAATCATCCCCAAATGGTAGGACTTTTCATGGCATTTGGTGAATCCCATATGATTTCATAGATAGTGACAACCAAAACAGATACCGAAAAGTGATTTAAACTATAAAATAGTAGGAATGGACTTTTTTATCTCTTAAAGGATTAATTACTATAATTGAAACCCTGTTGTCCTCAACCTCATCTTCTTGCTTTTGCAACTCGCGATGCTTCTCCAGGTAGTAATCCTGGGCCCTGCTCACCAATCGTTCACGGTTTTCCATGTAGAAGACCTGCTGGGCGGACGTTTCTCCGGCCGTGCAATCAAACATCAATAGCTGGGAAATCCTGTAGAACTTGGGCATTTCAATGGGACACTCATCAAACTGAACAGGGGTTTTTCCAGTAAGCCATGCTGGACTACCAGAGGCTACCCCACAAGGATTTCTTCGGCGTCTGGAAGCCCCTGTTCCATGGGGGTACCCAAGCTCATGGCCTCTCCCGACACTTCCACTTCAACCAATGAATTGAATCTGTCATGAGCATCTAACATTGATTTCTACCAGTGATTGATTGATTGATTGATTGACTGATTGACTGATTGATTGATTGATTGATATGGCCGATTCAATTCAACATCCATGGATATCTACCATTGATCTTCCCCCATCAACCATCAACCCCAACTCACCATCCAATTCCACCTGTGCAGGTGTCAGTTCATCTTCATCCAGCTCCGCTCGTCCTTCATCGGAGATGCGACCTGGGCCCAGCCACGGCAGGTGCCCGCAACAACGGTTCTGGGCGGCCCTCATGATGAAGGACGAAATCGAAGGCGATTCTTCAGACAAACATATATATATATATATAATTGTGATTTCAGTGCATCAGCAACATACCAACCATCGGTGTGTCCTCTGCAGCGGACCTTTTGTGGCTGAAGTGCCCATAGATGAGGAAAAGAGCCGCAGTGCAGCCCCAGGTGGGGCCGAGCT
>Ga0126342_10023164_pt1 | contig 10186 bp, 11 predicted proteins | sample Cyp1metagenome_FD_92528 | JGI IMG/M metagenome (GOLD analysis project Ga0126342, IMG submission 92528) | Coral microbial communities from Lord Howe Island, Old Settlement Bay, Australia - Cyphastrea 1 metagenome | ecosystem: Host-associated > Invertebrates > Cnidaria > Coral ... | reverse complement strand
TAGTCATTTAATAGTCATTCAATAGTCATTTATAGTCATTTAATAGTCAGTCAATAGTCATTTATAGTCATTTAATAGTCAGTCAATAGTCATTTATAGTCATTTAATAGTCATTCAATAGTCATTTATAGTCATTTATTACTATCTGTAGTTGAACCATAAACTATGACTTTGATTATATAATGAGTTCTATAGTCTATAGTAATATTACCCATAAAAAGGGAATTAGTATGAACCATAAACGAACCATAGATTGATGACTATTCGTAATATTATGGTTATGACTATGAGTAATATTATGGCTATGAACCGTTCCCAGTCATGGCTGGTTTATGGCATTGTTGTTTTACCCACGTTTTATCATGTGAAGAAGTTCATGATTTGTTGATTTCTATGAGCTAATTACTAAACGTACACCCCAATTTGTTTATTCAAAATCTAGGGTCTGTTTTCAAGTTTGGGAAATTTCAAAGTTGGCATGTTTATGATGTTTATGATGTTTTTTAATTGATCTCTTTTAGAAAACAAGTTGAAATTTGAGGTTCCATTTGAGGGTTTCACCCAAGGATATCATCTCCAAGAGGGCGATTACATACATTGGAAGATGCAGGATATCATCTGGGATAACATATGTGTATGATTTATTTATCCTGATAAGGGGATAATAGCCACCAGCTATTGATAGATTCTTGATATCCTCATTGATATTTGAAATCTATCATCTGGGTAAATTATAATATGTCACTAACCTGAATTCTTCGGCCATTTGGAGATGATTTCCCGCAATCTAACCATGATTCCAGTGAGGGAGAACAGTGAGGCCGTTACAGTTTACCCAGAATCATGATAAATTCCATGAAAACTCACTCCCATCAAACAATTATAAAGTCTCGTCTCTTAACCTCCAATTGACCTCAGTCTATGAATCTATGCACATACAAAGCCTGTACAGGGTAAACTAGCATAGATGTGCAACATCACCATGAAAATTATAGTTCATCATCTATAAATAGGTAATTTTCCAGATTCCACATCTATGCTAAGTGAACTCCATAGTGCATTGCGTGATTTTTTTCTACCCTGCGCTGCATTTCCGTCGCTTCTGTCGCGCATCGTTGGCGCCACGCTCCAGCAAGCGCATCAAAGCCATGTTCCCTGACGCGGCGTTCAGCATTCCCAACAAAAATGATGGTTTCACATGCAAAAATGGCGGGTTCAGCAGCAAAAATGCTGCTTTTACTGGCTTGAAGAAGGCAAAAAATGTGGCTGTTCAAGCGGTTTAAACGGGTCGGATCCAGTGATCTTTACACAGAAGTTCCTCTTCTTTCCAAGCGATTTTCTGTTCTGGTCACATTTAAATCTTTGAGTTCCCGTTCATTTTCCATATTCCGCGGATACGTCAGATGGCTAATGGGTCAAAACCCTGGTGCCATAGGTACCCTAAGTTATAGCTAGGAATTCTAGATGTTTATTCCCCCATACATATGGTAATTTAATAGGTAGCTTCACCCATCCCAAACTACGCCCAAACCATCAGGCAACATCCAAAACTCACGATCCAAAACCCGTCAATCATCAACCATCCAACACCTTCAGAAACCCTTCCATTTCCCCATGTTTCATAGACCAAGGAACTGAAAAACAAGAACAAACCTCTGATTCAGAGTCCAACTGTGTTGGTTCCTATCCCCAGAAACCGATGGCGATCACCAACTGATGGATTCATCACCAATTGCGGCTGGTATGTTTAATAGCAGTGCATCATCCTCTTCAGTAGAATCAAGATATACGGCACAAATGGAGGTTTTCGCAAACGTTGTCATGTTGGACATGTGCATTGCATGGTACCCTCCGTCAAAGACAGCAGTTGAAAATCCATCACAAAAACGGATGCAGCAGAATGGGAAAACCATCCAGAGATGGTTGATTTTCCTGCACGCCACGTGTGATTCCCGCCGTGATCCGTCCCTCGTTCCTTGCGGGTCACCCCATCCCCACCTAGTTCTATGAGTTTCCCCAAACCGCGAGGATTTTGCCCACCTTTGAGGACACCGGAGTATACTTCCCATTGATGGCAAGAAATCAAAGACAGGGCTCGGTAGATGTCCCATGGCTTGGGGATTTGTTTCACATCACTTTCAATGAGGACATTTACCAACCCCCGTATTTAGAGTAAATTGAGTATTAAACTACAGTACCTGAACACCAAACTTCACCCTCCCATCATTTCATCAATGGAGAATCAACTCCATTGAAAATGGTTACCCTCCGGTGTCCTCAAACATGGGAAATCCATGGTTACCGACCTACCCAAATGAGCGACTTTAACGGGAGTTTTTCCATCTGTAAATGATGGTCATTTTCCAGCCAGCTAGGTTTGATTGCCGGAAGTTATCCCATACATTTTCCATGAAAATGTTGGATTTCCCCTTAATCTTATGAAATCCTACGGAAAATCCCAATCTTTATGGATTATAATTCCCCATTTACTTCGATGGTTCCAAATTTTTGCCGGCAACTCTTTCCTCATGATTCATCATGATTAAGCACTATCAATCATTATATTAATCACTAATTAATCACAAACTATTATCACTATTTTGCGACTTAGTCATTAATCAAAAACTATATCACTAATCACTTTCATAGGCAAGGTTAATGTTTCCCAACATTAACACATATTTTTCATATTAATATGTGTCCCAATGTCCTTTCAGAATCACATCCCAGGTCTGCCTGTGCGCACCGCCATGTGCATCGCACTGAAGCCTCCCTTGGTCTTTCTCTCCTGGGCTATATGTTTTTTTTTCCAGTATACAGCTTGTATAAACTACGTCTAATATACATAATATATATATATATTGTACATATAATATAACATTTATATATATATTATGCATATGCATATGCATATGCATATGCATATAATATAATATAATATAATATAATAATATAATAATATAATATAATATAATATAATAATATAATAATATAATATAATATAATAATATAATATAATATAATATATTATAATATAATATAATATATAATATAATATAATAATGTGTATATATATAATATTATATATATATAATTTATATATTTGTATATATAAATATACATATATTTATATCCCAGCAAACATGAGATCTACCTCGCTCCCATCAGATGGATCATCCCATTTCCGGGACTTGTTTTTTTCGTGACATCGGCCCGATTGCCCGATTCCGAGGGGCGCCATATAGTTAAGCCATGTTAAGCCACTGGGGCAACAAAATATCCCGGTTGGTGGTTGACCTACCCCTCTGAAGAATATGAAAGTCAGTTGGGATGATTATCCCCCCCAAAAAAAAACAGAGGAATCCCCGAATAAACAAACACTGGTTGGTGGTTTCAACCCCTCTGAAAAATATTAGTCAATGGGAAGGATTATCCCATATATTATGGAAAATAGAAAATGTTTGAAACCACCAACAAAATATCCAACTGATACAAGTGAAATCCAACTGCAATTCCCCAATAGAAATTGTTGATATCCGAAGTTTCCCAATGATATCATAATATCCACAAGGTTTCTTCATATTTTCAATGCCCCAGTTCAGCAGCGTTCAAAACCTTTCCTCGTCCTGGTTGGTTCAGAACCCAGTATATGGATTGTGAGAATCCCCATTGAATAATCCCCCATCCTAATACTAGACTCCCGCAAATATGTTGTTTCATCCCCTACTACACCATGGGTTATTGGGCTCTGTCGAATATGAACGGGAAAGGGATTCGTACGGCCACCAAAACTCATGATCAACAAACCAGCATTTATCAGTTATATTCCTATACCAGTATTAGATGATGGTTAAACCATGTTAAAACATGTTAAAACCACCAAGGATGATGATTAAATGTCCATTAGCCTCTGGTAATGTAACATAGCTGTGGGAAATCACCATGTTTCATAGCTACATCATCGAACTACATGCGCAAGCTATAGCTGTTACTAGCTACTGTCTAGAAGAGGCTTTCCCAACTTCTTCCAGCACTGGGACGTTGGATTTTGGCTCTGCATGCCGAGCATGTTCAGATATGTTCAGATCCATATGCTACTTGAACTGGTTGTTCAGATCCGTTCCCTGCAACTCTTTCGATACTAGTAGCTATGATCACCAGAGAATACAACCGAATCAACTGAATCCACCATGATCTCCCCCTTCTCTCCCCCTTGAAAACCGCTGAATCCGCTCCGAGGTGCCAATTCGGCCCGTGCCTCCAGCAGCAGTTTCGCCATCTGCACGTGCCCATTCACTGCGGCCCAGTGCAGCGGAGTCGCGCCCTCCACCAGGGTGGCATTGTTGTGGTCCGCACCCCCCTGGCGTGGCGTTTCATGTTTCATGTTCTACCCATGAAACGGGCTGGCTGTTTGAGCAATAAAACATGGAGATCATGGAGATTTAAAATTTACAAGCAAATCATGATGTCTGCCACAGAACTCCTGGTTTTGAGCCGTTTTTGAAGTGCTGCTTTGAGGAATATTTTTTACTGGGACAAAGCCTAACACGGTTTCCCAAGTCAAGTAAAAGAGGTATCTGTGGATGGAACCAACACCCATATTACCCATATGGACTGAAGCAACCGGAATGGGAATACAAGTGACCAAAATATATAAATTCAAAATGCCGGATCAAACCTTAACAAAGATGGGGCATGAACTGCAGCAAGATAGAAATTTGACCCTCCCCGTTGCTTCGGTTGAAGCTGCACCTGCAGCAGAAAGCGTACCACCTCTAATTGACCATGCTGCACTGCCATATGCAGTGGGCTTCTACGGTCGTCTCCTCGAGCTTTGTCTATCCGCGCCCCTGCCTCTACCAAGCACTTCACCACTTCCTGAGTATGGTGAAAAATAACAAGATGAGAGTGTTTGAAAATATGGTAACCCTGAATCCAAAATGTTTAATCATCACTATCCCCCTGAAAATTGCCGTATTACACTTGATCTGTGGGCCCCTTCCCTGTCTTTCACCTCATGAAAATTGCCATTTGACAGATATACCGATATACCCCATGTTCAGGTACACCCTGGGGCAATCTGGGGAAAAAAAAACAGGTCCAGAACCAATGGTTCCCCCAAGGTGGAAACAGAAAAGGCATCAAAAAAACGCAAACAAAAGTGCGGATGCCAAAGGCCCCAATGAGAAAATTGACCATAGAACAATCTTCTCCAAAATGAGGAGAAAACCAACGGTTTGGATGCAAAATCTGGTACCATTCACCATGGGAACAACCGTTTAAAATCACCTTCAGCTTGCATCCTCCAGGTTTCCACATGGCCATATGCGGCAGCCCAGTGCAGTGGCGCTGCCCCTCCCGCCGTCAGCGGATCCCGGGCCGCCCCGGCGTTCAGCAGCAGCCGTGCGATGTCCAGGTGGCCACTGCGCGCGCAGTGGTGGAGTGGCGTCAAGCCATCCTCATCCGCCTGGTCGGGAAGAGCTTGGCGCTCCAGCAACACCCGAACAACCTCCAGATGGCCCTCACGGCTCGCAGGATGCAAGGGCGTTTCCTTGGCGGAAAAGAAACGAAGATGTGGTAATTAGAACAGAGTCCCAGATTCACCAGTTTGGATGAGATAGCAAATGTTCTTTAAATTGGGATGCTCCTTTTCATCGTTGGCAAGTCTATCACAAAATGACCCAGTTTTTTTTGGAGAACTTGAGTCCATGGGTTCCACAACTCCGGGGGGTTACCCCAAATCATCCCAAGTTCAAGTCAGCGTATTTGAGTCTTAAAACCCAATTTTATATAGCGACTTGGGTATCCCCATTTTTCCATCCAAATCGAAACAAGAAAACCTCAGCACAGCACCGGTCCTGCATGTTGCTGCTATAGTCCTTCTCGGCCCCCAGGTCCAGTAGCAAGCGCGCAGCCTCCGCACGACCGTGGCGAGCTGCCACATGCAGGGGCGAGGTGTAGACCTGGAGATCTCCACAAATGGCGTTGATCGAAACGGCCCGAAACGGCTTCAAAAACCCATTGGGCTTGATGGAACTTGCCCCCAAAATCACCACTTTTCCGAAAAAAAAAATGGTGGCCACGCAGATTTGATGTTTCCACCGCCTCTTCTGGTTCGACTTCCGCCCCAGCTTCCACGAGTAGCTGGATGCAGGCCACACTGCCGTGCCGTGCCGCTACGTGCAAGGCGGTCTTGCCAGCCAGGACCACCCGAGGATCCCGGGGGGATCGAAGAATCTGCTCCAACTCCTGGTGGCACGTGGCAAAGATTCGCTACCTGTGGGTGCCTTTTGCAACCATGGGGACCTATCATTTGTGGCATTTGTTGCGGGGAAAACATGGGAAGTCCTCCACCAATTTTTGGCGTCGTGGAGTGATTTTTTTGGGGAAAAATGGGAATTACATGGCAATCCACAGAAAAATGGTGTTTGGGTGCCACCAACTCCCGCCGTTGGCAGAGTGGAAGCTGCCAACCAGAGCTTGGGTAAGAGGAACATCCATAGAGTCACCCCATTGTTATTGCTAAGGCCAGGTAAGGTCATGAATACCCGCGTTCAGCAGCAAATGATGGCAAATCGGATGCCAATCCGAACCGTTTACTTCTCACAATTGGAAATTCTGCGCCAGAATTTCGTGTCAGTACTGAGATATGAAATATACCACAGTCCTACATCAAAATGAACAAAGTGCCACCAAAAAACGATTGGCTCTCCTTGAATTATGGCAAATCTTCACTATCTGTGTTTAAATGAAAGCCATTCAGATTCAAGGTGGAGTTATCATGAGGTATCCAAAGAATCTGAAAGTTGAGCATATCTTGCTGAAAAAATCCCCATACACTTGACTTGACCTGTCAGAGTATGCAAGCAACATCTTGGAAATAAATCCCACACATTTCGTGATCGCTTGAGTCTGATTTCAATGGGGAAGATGACGACGAACCAAACTAGGAGCTTTTTTTGCTCTTCCCCAAAATTTTCACACAAACTCAGATCCTCCGGTTGATCTTGTTCGCAGGCAGTAAAGAGTTTCTTGTCTTCAGCAGCATCTGCAGGAGGATACGCTAAGAGCACCAGCTGCAGCGACCGGGGCTCCAACGAATCCTCATCCAAACATTCGCCTCAGCCCCAGAATTTCACCAATGGAAAGCCAAGAAAATGGGGATCTAAAAAATTGAAAGAGAAACGGTGCTAAGTTCTAGGCACACAATGGCACACATTTCCAGCATTTAACTTCGACCATTTTTTTTTCACGTCAGAGAAATTTGGTTTCACGAAAGATTCGGCTTTTGTTGACATTAATCTTGGAGTTTAAGTATCATCCCCACCATTAAAAAAAACATGTAGAAAAATATGTTTAAAAAATCCTCTCCCTCGTCCCGTTCCTGGTTACCTCGAAAAACCTCGTCCCGGCTTGCGCCGGGTCGCTCTGATCTTCCCGAAACAAGCGCTGCTGAAAGACCGTGAAGTTGGTCTTCGGCACAAGGAAGCGCTTGAGATCCCTCAAACGTTGCGCTTGAGATCGCCCATGGAGCGGTAGAACTTGGGGGCAGGTCACTTCCTAAAAGGGGGAGTTAAGCATTAACTAACAGGGAATGCCATTGGGACATCTCCATGAATCTAACTGTTCATTGTTTCATCTTTTTTTCATATGATGAACCATATGAAACTCTTATCACTGTCTTAACCCCCTAATCTAACCCATTCATCCCACTGGTTTTTGTTTCCTAGGCATTTTCTGTTGTAAGCCACGAATTCATCTAACCATATCTAACCCATATCTCCAACAGGTTGTTCTTTCTCACATGCTAGCATTTAATCTCTCAGTTTTAGAAAAAAATAAAATCATGGCGGGATTCACTGGATTTATGGCTGTTGATACTACAGTACCTATATCAATGGATTGGCAGGAAAATCTACAGGAAACCGTGGATGGGAACCCATTCAAGGTCAAAAAATATGGCTAGTCCCGTAGATTTTCCAACCAATCCATTGAGTTCGTCACCATGTGGTGCTGAATTCGTCACCGCTTTCGATCCCAGCATCCGAATCGACGATAAAACTTGGACCTCCTCCAATGCCAGCTCCACCAGCACTTCGCCCGACAAGGCCGAAAGGATCCGCAACATGGCGACGCCCGATCTAAACAAAGCTGGGGATTTTTACCATGGGAATTTTTGTTTGGGGAAGATCACACAATCAAACGCGGCTGGAAAATCCTCTATCATGGAGGTTGACTACAGTAACCCCCCCTAACAAAAAAAGTTTTTTTTTTAGTCGGACACCTGATGAATTCAAGGGGAAAATCCGTGTTTCCAGTATGGTAGAGATGACCCTCAAACAGATGCCGAAAATGTCCGTCCTGGTTTCATAGTCTTTTTGGTTGCTATCCAAGGTTGAAACCCAACCATCTAAAATGGGGATATCATGGGGAAATGAATATGTTCTAGGGGTTAAGAAGGGATCTAACTAACGAGAAGGGTGGTATGAATATTATTAAATTGAAAAAAATGTGTGAACCAATGTTCTAGGAAATTCACCAATGATGTCTGATGATGATGTTTTTATGGAAAAGTTCATGCAGAAATGATGACATTGTTTCTTTGTTCTCCGGTCCAGACAGATTCAGTCGCGCGGGGTGTTGCTTACACCTCCTCTGGCAATCTGACATAACCATCAAAATCCACCATTTTTTATAGGTATTTACGGAAAAATCATCATTTCATTATATATGTATATATATATATATTGTAATCCCATGAAAATTCCCCACAAAAATGTGGTTCAATGTTAATTCCATTAACTCCGATTAGCCTCTGAGAGTCTAATTCTAGCAATGGGAAATGACCCATTTAATTTGATGATTTACCTATTAGAAATGGTTAAATGACCAGAGGGTCTATCAATCACTATTTGGAGTACCACAAACCACTTTTTAACCCCTATTAATCGCTATTGATCACCACTCATCACTATTCATCACTATTAATCACTATTACCAGGGGGTATCCCCATGGCAGCATGATTGTGGATGTCAACCATTCTTGACTTCGTATAACTTCTCGTTGGTTATCACTCTATCAATGCCACACCGTCCCGAATTGGGTTTAAATTGGGATAAATTGGGTGTGGGTAAAACAATCATAAACCATCCCCCAGATCACCATTTTTATAGCTGCTATCTATCAACAGCCGTTTTCAATTTTGGGACATTTCAAGTTGGCAAATTTTTGATTTTCAATTGATCGCCTTTAGAAAGTTACACCGGCATAGACCCCCATAGAAATGGCATTGTTTGCCCCACCATGGCAACGTCTCAACGCCACATCCCCCGGTTGGACTCTCCGTTGGGACCCCGGGCCATTCACCCAGGAAGGACGTGGCGAGAGCCGCGGCGTCTTCTTTGGCAGGCGAGGCTGAGCACGAGACGCAACGCGTCTAAGGAAACAACCAAAAAGTCACATTGAACCAACAGAGATACCGCTTTAACCATGAAAAATGGTGGTTTAAACATGTCTAACCATGAAAAATGGTGGTTTAACCAACAAAAATCGAGGTTTGACAAACATCCATTGAGGTTTAATCAAAAAAAAATTGGACTTCCAGCCCCTGAATTTCACGTGAAACCCAACGTTTAGTCCATATCCAGTCGTAAAATATGATGAAACCATCTAACTTGGCTTACTTGGCTTGGTTAAAAAATAATGGAACAGAAATATTGAAGTCAAAATTGGATGTACCCATTGCCGTCAGGGGGTAACTCAAATGACCCTGAAGATGCCCACATCTGTGCGTCAAAAGCGACCCCGAAAAAGATGCCGAAAAGTGAAATTGATCAATTTGGAAATGATCTTACTAAACTCTATCTTTTTGGACGTTGCAGAACATATAAGGAATCTATCCGGATTTTCATGTTTTACTTATAGTCCGCCACACCAAACCTTACTCCGCCGCGTAAATCATCATCCAGGTCACAGTCTTTCCGCGCGGAGTTGGTGGTGCCTGACATATTTGCAATGCCAACCTGTCAAAATGTACCGTGTCAATATAATATAATATAATATAATATAACATAATATAATATAATATAATATAACATAATATAGTATAATATAATATAATACAATATAATATGATATCATGCAATACAATAAAATATAATATAATATAATATAATGTATTATAAC
>Ga0126342_10023163_pt1 | contig 10186 bp, 14 predicted proteins | sample Cyp1metagenome_FD_92528 | JGI IMG/M metagenome (GOLD analysis project Ga0126342, IMG submission 92528) | Coral microbial communities from Lord Howe Island, Old Settlement Bay, Australia - Cyphastrea 1 metagenome | ecosystem: Host-associated > Invertebrates > Cnidaria > Coral ... | reverse complement strand
TGCAATTGGTACATCGGTCAGCCATTCATGTCACATCATGTTTCAATAGCTTGCTTACCGCAGGCCTTGAGCCCAGGCACGTGCGACGTAAAACATTGCCATAGCTGCTTCGGTGTGCTGTTGCATTTGCCACGCAGTGTGGCATTAGGGATTCTACTTGCTGTTCATCACCTTTGGCATCCAATCCCCATAGGGCCCCCGCTTAGCTACTGCAGAGATTCAATTTGAAAAATCATGGGACCGATGCACATCGGCAAACCATCCCTACTCGCAGCTTAAAATTCTTGGGTATAATATGGAATATTTAGGGGTCCTCAGAAAGATAGAACAGCTTTTCCAGGATGATATAGATGATGTTTTCTTCAAAACAAAAATCCAGATTTTTCACTGTTTTGAAAATCTATTTTGGGGGTCGCTATAACCATCTATGTTTATTAAGTTTATAGTAACCACCATTTTTCATCTATGTCGCTATAACCAATAACCAGGTTTATAGTAATAATCTATGTTGATAGATGGTTTATCCCATTATTTATAGGGTTTCAACCATCCAAGGTGGTGCAGGATTTCTTCCATCCACAGTATGTTGGATGATGTTTACTACTATCCCCCCCCCCACATGTCAAAACGCCCTGGGCAGCCCTGCAGCTTGTATGTTCTCATCACCATCGCCATCCTCCTGGCCCCGGGGCTTTCAGGTTTTCAATGGCCATCTTAGGTACCGATTTCTTTGGAGGTACCATATATATATATATATATATAAATACATATATATATAGATATATGTGTGTGTATAACTATATAAATTATATATACTTTTCGGGCTAAATTTCAGGAAATCTCCACACAAAATATGGCCTTTATATGGTCCGGTACTTCCATTTTAGGGTCCTGAATTTCCCAAATTCCCATGTTTGGTAAAACACATCTAGATATGGGTACGGGCCATATCTATGTCAGACCGACATGGTTTAGTCTATTTGGAGTATTAACCATCCTGTTTGGTGGTTTCAACCCCTCTGACAAATATGAAAGTCAGTTGGGATTATTATTCTCAATATATGGAAAAATGTTCCAAACCACCAACCAGCATCTAATTATACTCTCTCTCTCTCTCTCTCTCTCTCGCTCCCTCTCTCTCTCTCTCCCTCCATCGCCTTCAGATCAGGTATGGAATTATTGGTTTATGCAATTTTGACCCATACCCATATGCAAAGAGAAAACCTGACAACCACTTTCTTATGTGGTAAAGCCAATGATAAACCTAGCATTTGGGGATGGTTGGAATCCAACCCATTTATGGTACAGTAATATTGGGGATGATTCATGAGTGGCTTTACCACAATGCGTTCCCTCTTAAAGAATGAGGACTTTCCACTTTCAGTTTTACCTTCTGGACGGTTTTGTTTCCTTGCCAGTAAACAAGGTTGGAGGTGCTCAGCTGCTTGGGGTACTTCATACCCCAAAGCTTGTCATAGCCAGAGGAACATCTCACCAGTTCAATGGCAAGTCATGGCAGAAGGCACTTGGTTTCAGGCAGTCCCTGGGAGAATCATCATCCACGGATCGTACGTGGTTTGTTGAACCATGGCTATTTTTAGTCCCCTAAATGAAATGCTGGCATCCAGTTAATCCATTTACCACCTGGTTATGACTAACAGTTTGCCATGGAAAGATCCACCGTGCTATTAATAGGTAAACCCAGGTAAGCCATCTATTTCGATTGGGGCCATCATTTTCCATGGCGAACTGTTAGTCATAACCAGAGGGTAAGAGGGTGATCTAACCCCAGGCATCCTAACTGATGACGAGCCATGGCATCCTCCAGTCGTGCCGTCTCTCCTTGGCAACACTGCGCTCCGGGGCGTCACGCGCATCACGCTGCTCGCTGGCGGCGGCAGTTTGGCCCTGGTGTCATGGGAGAGTTAATAGGGGAAACCCCAAAAAGGATTCCCATGGATTCTAGTGGTAAAATGAGATAAGACCTAAATGTTCACCCAAATCAACCCATTGTATACCCACATACTACCTAAATTACCAGTTATATGGCCAATTCACCAACCTATGTCTTGCATCTCATTGCTGCCGCTCTTCTTTCCCACAAATTCACAAGACATATCTATTTCATCTCTATCATATATCTGTATCGATTCTATACCCGCATAGTATATGCACAAGGTATATATATATATATACACAGTATATATCATTATGTCGTACTCACACGTCACATGTCTCTTCAAGACTGCCATTCAACTTACTGGATGAGGGTGGTGGGAGCTAAAAACGCCGAAAAAAAAATCAAACAGCTAGACGATGACACTCAAGCATGTTGAGGAAAAGCTCGTGGAGGGAGTGCTCCTTCTGCGACCCAAAAGCTGCTTCTTTTGCTTTGCGTTCTTCTAGCATTGTTTGCTAAAGCTTTTTCAAGGCTCTCTTCAGCTGTTGTTTGCCTTTTTTGCGTTTTTTAGTTTGTTCTACTTTTCTATAGTTTCTTTCACTTATTCTGAGGTTGTTTAGATTTTCAAGTTTTCCTTCAGTGGTGAGATCTCAAAGAACCACATAGCAGAATAACATTGGATGTGTCTAGCGTTTTGTAGTTTTTCTATGTTTTTCTTTGGCTTCCTTGGTTCAGCTTCCTGTCCTTTAGCATTTTCCAGTTCCAAATTCTTTGAAGCGACACCTCTTGAGGCATGGCATATGATCCTATGATTGGGTGTCGCCACCGCAGCCACCAGATGGGTGGCTGTTTGTGCAGTTTGGGGACCCAATTTATCCCATCGGGAAATCATCAATTTATTCAATTTCCACCTTAGCCACAGTCACTTTTCAACAATTTAAGAATGATATGCCAGACCAAAGATGGGTCCTTTTTTCAGTAGCTAAAAGGTACCCAAACTCATCGCTTCCCGCGAGCCTTCATCAACTTGGGAACCCCTTGGAAGTCTGTGATGCTTTTCTTGCGCGTCATCTGAGGTCGTGGCCGACATAGGATGGGCTTTATGCCACAAGTTGAAATTGATGGGAGATGGTTTGTGGAAAATCATCATTTTTAATAGGTAAATCCTGGAAAATCATAATGTTTAATAGGAAAATCCACTATAAATAGCCATTTTCCATAGTTATGTTAAATTACCAGAGGGTATTATATATCTGGTTGGTGGCTGACCTACCCCTCTGAAAAATATGGGTTCGTCAGTTGGGATGATGACATTCCCAAGATATGGAAAAATGTTCCAAAGCACCAACCAAATATTTATTTTGAAACAAGAGTTACAAACACAAATATGGGTTTCAGCAACTATTTACACTATACTCTATTTAATTTCTGTCTTTGGTTTGCCAAATTTATGGCAAATGTTTGGGCATGTAGCCAGAGAATCTGAGTAGGTGAGATCCAACATCTCTCGACATCTCCCTGAACACTGCGAGCGAAAAAGGAGGTGTTTACTACTGTGGAAGCCCTATAAATGATTGGATAAATCAGCCTGGTGCAGGATTTCTTCCATCCACCGTTTTTTGCGTCATTGCTGAAATCATCTGGCAGGTTGGGCCCAGTAACTGAGAAAAAGGCCTCCGAAGAGTTGACCCAGTAAGACGTTCGCCCCCTGTGCGCTTATTTTTAGTACATCAGCATCTTCTCTTTTTCGGCTTTCTTGGTGAATGTCCTTCACCTGCATACATCGACAGACTGATTCCTCCTAGCTGTTTTACAATGATCCACTTTCCTGAAAATGGCTGTTATCATACGGCCATTTCGGGATATGTCTATACATTCAGCATGAAATTCCACATCACCATCCCATTCTGATCCAGTCTGACCATCCCCCAGCCGGCTCACATCAGTGATAATTTGATGAAACCCAAGCACCAAAGCCAACCGGGTTATAACCATGGATATAGAAATCTTGCAATCAAACCCAAATTACCTAACACCAACACAAAAAAACACCAAAATTAGATGTTTCTTCAGCCTGGAAGGCATTGATCAAATCTTTCAATTCCTTCTCAATGTCCTCTCGCATCAACAGGAGCTGCAAAACAAAGCAGGAAATCTCAGACACATGATTTAGATTTGATTTAGGACGAGAAACTGAAGCTTGGGAATGTCATTTCAGCAAACTTTCGGTGTTTACCATTGCATTATATCGGCAAAAAAAAACAGGACTGATTCCATCTTCGACGCTAAAGAAAGCACCATGATCCAATGACGTCCCCCATGGCTGGTAGTTGATGATTCTGGCTCCTCGTCTCCATTTTCACCTGCCAATTCCTGACGAGCGAATGAAACAAACATCATTCGCAAAGCGTGCAGAAAGGGTGCTGGAAACCCCAAGATTTCAATTCTTGCCAGTTTTCAGTGAACCTCCATCTATGTCATACCAAAAACTGAGAAAACCAAAAACCATACCAGAAAATGGAACGCCGATATTGGAGTTTTCTACAGGCGTTCATATTTACAAGGTTTGTACAGGTTCCACTACCAAATGTGATAGTTCCAGCTAACTTTCACTTTTGCTACCCCCTGGCGGATATATACAGGTAAAGATATATGCAGGTAACATATGCCGAGGAGTTGGGGACACAAAAGATTGTAAGTTACATTTTTGACCTCTCACAGGGTGTGGAAGGGGGGTGGTAGCCGGTAGGCCCTGTAGATCCCTGTAGGCAAATCCTTCGCGCCTGACTCTCAGGAGCAGTCCTGGGGAGAATGAATACCAAACCATGGTGGACAAATCACCAAAAAAACACAAGGGTTGCTAAGTAACATCCGAGAAGCAAATCTATCTAAAATCAAGTAACCTCCATTAACCTCCCAAAAATAGATGGTGAAATTATGTAAAATCCCATAGTGAATCGTTGGGCACATGCATGAACATGTTTCTTGCTCGCAGGACTTCATTTTTCTGGATTTTCAAGTCATTCAGAGTGGTTTTTCCCAGAGTTGGGTCATATCTCTTCAATCAACTCTGGTGGAGTTATGACCTGGGTGCATTGCGTTCACGTTTCGTGTACTGTGATATGTATGAAAAACACGATATGTCAAACGCGCTACTTTTAAGCCATAATATATATAATATATAATATATAATATATATATGTATATATGATGCAATATGTATATTATTTATATATTGCACATACGTAATAAGCAAAACAAAGTGTGCAATGTTCAATCTATTATATCTATAGTTGAAATATTAAATATGTGATTTCCATTTTTATGGATACTCTACAAGTCACTATATATTTAAGATTTGCGCAGCTTACTCGAATTATGCATGTATATTATCCATATATATATACTTGACATATTGCCTATCTACAACAGAGTATTGATATACTTTAGGTTGTTCCAACATTTGGTGTATAGTATATAACATACGTAGTTTAAACTATTACATTCGATTCAATATAGTCTGAAGATAGAGGCGCTCCCTAAAAAGGTGGAACGACTAAATCACCATCAACAACAACAATTCAAGGGCTAACGGATGTTCACGGTGCTAAAACATCACAATTTTATTGATTGGAAAAGCTAAGCTCAGTTTGTCTCTGAAATATGAACCAAAGTAGGGGAATCGTATGAAATAATCCACACACACACACATGTTGACCTACCGCCCTCGAGCAGCACCTCACCAGCCTCATCTATGTCTTGCATGATCTTGCATGTCACTAAAATAACATTTTGTATTATATATATGTGTTAAATATATGATGCAGATGTGGCCAATGTTTATCACACAGACTATCTATCTATCTATCTACCTATCTATCTATCTATCTAATCTAATCTAATCTAATCTATCTATCTGATATCTATCTATCTATCTATGTGCAATTATATGCAGCATATATGCATGCATATGCTGCAAATGGGAGCAAACCCCGGCCGGCGTCTTTGTCGTCCAGTTGTCCTGCTCTCCATTCGCGGAGGTTGCGATTTCCACATGGCCACCCGAGGTTTCTTCTTCTTCCGCGACGTGCTGCGCCTCTGCCGCGTTGGGGGCTCCTGAAGCACGTGGACATGGTTTCCACCACTAGAAACCGGAAAAAAGGACAGGATCCTGGAAAAAAAACATGGAGAAGGAATATTGAAACTATAACAATGAATCAGAAAGCTGAATTGACATCAATCCATCATATCAAAATTGACATCAGGGAAAACAAACCAATGAAACCGGAAACAAAAACAACACCCGAGCAGTTGGCCAGCTTCAACGCCATCCTCCTTCTTTTGCCCTGGCACCCGCGTTCTTCGCCGCGCACCTGGACGTGACCCCAATGAGAGATGGATACTGGGAGCTGGCCGAGTCCCTATGTTGCAGACCCCACCTATCCACCGATCGAAGACCCGCTATAATATTGGATCTCTGCATTTTTGGGGTCCAAAAATAGGTCCTTTATATAATGTAGTTTGATGTTCGGGTAATGGGACCCACAATCTCACCAGCAAAAAAAATCAAGATATCAACTGAATCCAAGGATGGACATCACAATGATGTCATGTCCTGTCATCTGTCACAATGACATTCTACTCACATGCAGCATCATGGAGGATTTCGACAATTCTCGGATTCTGGGATATGTCCATGTGAATTCAATAAAGCAAGCCTCAAACAAAAGATAACAAAAAATAAAACAAATACATATCCATGTATCTCCGTCATTTGTTCAATGCCCAGCTCGGTCAAAATCAGGTTTCACAAACTGTTTTTCTCAACCCCCCATATTTTGGAGCCTGCAGCACTTCGAGGTCTAGAATGGCCTTGTGAGCCTTGCGAATCTTGGGCACTCGGGGATGTTAACGGAAATGTTGCAAACATTTGCAAACCACACTGATTTCTATTGATAATATTGAAAAATCTTGGGATTATTCTCATAAATTAGGATTTGGGATTACATTTGGGATTCTACTAAAAGTTGGGGATTCTATTGATCATGTTTGGTTTCCAACATATTGAGATCTGTTAATTAGAATGACAGATAGAATGTCGGCAATGATAAAGTACTGTATATAATGATAACGATTTGGGACAACATAATAAGTGGAAGCCACATGAAAACAAATTTTAATTAAATTCCATAGTTTTTTGGTGGATTTGTGGAATAGCGATAGTTTTTGTGAATGACAAATGAAAGGTTATCTTTGACTAGGTTACTTTGTATAATTAACCGGTATCCAAGTAGAAATGGGAATTATAGATGGTACTGTAATCGTTTGTTAACATGAATGATTGTTTGGAAATTTGGATTCGTTGTATGAATGTGAATTAAGGGGATTCATCGAAGTAAAGTCATCATATCATTATATCATATCAAAAAACACATTTTATCAAATGGTTGGGGGGAACTAGCCAAAGAAAATGGTTCATGCTAGGTGCTCATGCATTTTCATTCTGCCCCGCCCACCGGCACCGCCAAAAGCTTTCACCTTTCAACTGGGAAATTCGAACGGGCCCGCAGCCGTGGCATGAACTCATTTTCTCAACATCCTCAGCCATGACAAAAATATCAGTGGGAGCAAACAATAAAAACATCGAACACATTTGTTTTTAACCAATAGCCATGGTTTCAACATCTATCAAGCAAATCAAATCTCGCTTGTTCAATTCATACCCTACGGTACCGTACTTTCACCGTTTGCTTTAGAAGCCATGGCTCATTTACTTCGATGATTTACCCATTACAAATGCTGATTTTTCCATCGCTAGGTTCAATTACCAGAGGGTAAATCACCATTTCTGCCAATTGTTGATGGTTAATCATTTTAATTTCATGTCATAAATCCCATATAAATCCCAAATGTCCCAGCATTTTTCATGGTTTTCCATACTGTGGTTGGTTGCAAAATCCTGCACCAATTTTTCTGGCGAATCCCATGATTTTTTTCGGCTTTCAACCATCCGCAGCTGGTGGTGAACTCACCAAACGCCTCGCCCTGGTGGCCGTGGCGGCGTTAGAGTGCCCTCGGCAATGGCCAAGGGAGCCGTCAGCTCCTGGGCGCTAAATGGATGGATGCCATCCGCAAAAGGGCCAATTCTATGGTATGAATATGAACAAAATCAAGGAATAACCAAGGTAATCATGATAATCACAGTGTTTCATAGTTAGCTTTTCTGGTTTATAGCCAAATCAAATCCCATGATGAACTGTAACTATGAAACACTGTTAATCATGGGATTTGATTTGGCTATAAACCAGAAAAAAAACAACTGGTGCAGGATTGTGGATGGTTGGGAAATCCTGCACCAACAATTTTGGATGGTTAAACCATGTCAAACCCCAAAAAAAATCATGGCATTTCGCAACCATCCACCGTCATCATAAACCCCTAAGTGGCCATCAGGATGTGGTTCGTTAATATGTTAATGGGATATTTATGGGATCTAAATGGGTCTATATGAACCAAAAAAAATCATTTGGATCCATGGTAAATTACATATCTACATGGTATTATGTAAATTATATGTAAATATGAAGCATTGGGGTTTTCGAAAAAAAATGGATTCTGGGATGTGTCTGTTAAAATGTTGTGTATGAAAATATTGATGGCTTGCCATGATAGGAAAGTTGGGAAAATGATGCTTCAAACCATCAAATTGTTGGGGTATTCCATGTTTAGACAAACCCATATATATATAATGCATGTGTATGATTGCATATGTGTAGATTATCTAGTGGATATATGTATGTGCATTTGCAAATGCATATGCATATGCATGTGTATGTATATATATATATGGATATATGTTATGGGTGTGTATATATAAATATATACATATAAATAGATGTGTACCATCATCTATACATAATGCGGTAAATAAAATATATATAGTTAATATATGTTAATAAGGTTTATGTACCAACTTGTAACTGGGGGGTCAAGCAAAAACCGTCACCATTGTGACATCGTGGCGGGGCTTCCAACGTTGAAACTCATGGGTGAAAAGTGTCTGGCCGGTAGCTCATGTCATACCCATCCCATACAACTTCTTCCACAATTCCATGTCAAGCACGCTTGTGATGAAAGTGCCTTACGCACCGTTACTTGAACACTTTGCCTCACTTTTTGCCTCGACCTCCTTACTCGCTGAAATGTAACATGGAATTCAGCATCTTGCCATTTCCATCCATTGTCAATATTGGGAAATATCAAAAATGGGTAGTTTTCCAAACTGTAGCCATTTTCAAGATAGGTAACTCATCATGAAACATCTATGAATGGCTCATTTTACATAACAACCTGTTAAAATAAGCTCGCCAAAGCCCAACCGGTCCTCAACGAGTCGCGAGCTCGGGCGACTGGGCCCCCTTGGAGCTTCACTCAGCATGGATCATGAGATCTTCTGCATTCATCTATAGATCTGGGTAAATTATAGTATTTCACTAACCTGAACTAAGGCCATTTGGGATGATTTCCCTTATTAACCATGATTCCAGTGAGATCGCGGTGAGGTCGTTATAATTTACCCAGATAGATGATGTCCCCATTCACACCTCCAGTTTTTCCAGGGATTTCCAATGATTTCCAGCTGAAACCAGGCTGTTTTTTCCATGTTTTTTTCCAATTCCTCGGCTTGTGCGCAAACCTTACGTATAGCCATAGCATCTTTTTCATCGTTTGACTCGCACTTCTTTTCAAAGTGAAACCTTTTGATTGGCTGAGAAATCTCAGCTATTTTGAGAACGGACCCGACAATTTCATGTTCAATTCCACTTTCTGATTTGTGAATCACCATGAAGTAATCATCATTGACCACCATTATCTACTAATCATTATTAACCGGAGGGTATATCATATCGTTGGTCAACTTGTGTATCCCAGCAAATCTCCATGGAAATCCCATGAAATCCACCATAAACCTGAGGTTACCCTATAGTATAATTGAGTTTATATCACCACTATAAACCAGAATTTTACCGCTATGTCAAACCATTGTGTACTAATATATATATATATACGTATATACAAATGTATATATTTATATGGTGTCATGGTGTGTATATATATATATATATATATATATTGGTGTATATATATATATAGATATATAAGGTGTATATATATATGGGGGTTGTCCAAAATACCTTTTCCCGGACAGCCCTCAATCGCTCAGCCAATCGCGTAGCAACCGCGGTACCACAGTGAGCAATCGCGGAAGGGTTTGTTCTTCGTTGA
>Ga0126342_10023162_pt1 | contig 10187 bp, 7 predicted proteins | sample Cyp1metagenome_FD_92528 | JGI IMG/M metagenome (GOLD analysis project Ga0126342, IMG submission 92528) | Coral microbial communities from Lord Howe Island, Old Settlement Bay, Australia - Cyphastrea 1 metagenome | ecosystem: Host-associated > Invertebrates > Cnidaria > Coral ... | reverse complement strand
TTTTTTGTTTTTTTGTTTTTTTTGTTTGTTTGTTTGTTTGTTTGTTTGTGCTGTAGCTGCATTTTGTCATACTTAGTCGAATCACAAATGTTGTATGAACTTGTCATGTTTGTTAGTTAAATGTGCATGTTTCAGGCCCCGTTTTATCCCTTGTGTCCCCATGCGTTGAATGCAATTTGTTGATGAATGTTCGATTGAAATTGAACATTTCAAACATGTCCTCTTCCATATTCAATGGGAATTTCAGGATCCTAAAATGTAGGTACTATAGGCCTTATATGTGGTAGGTACCTCCAATTTAGGATCCTGAAAATCCCATTGACATATCTTATGATTATATATATGATTGATATCGCGTACAGTACATCTTCAATAAAATATCATGTTGATCGATTGGAACCCAGTCAACAGCAGCAGGAAATGTGATTGTGCTCAGGTAAATCCCCAATTTCCCTAGCAGAGCAAAATCACAGTGTTCATTCGTCAAATCACTTTCTGTCCCCTGCAGAATCACCATTTTCCCCAACTAAATCACAATTTTCATCCATTTTCCACAGTGAAAAATCACCATCTTTCCAACAGCAGCAGGAGATCATCCGTAGCGTCCTTGAGTCCGCTGAGCCCAAAGAAGCGCGCGGGGATTGGGCGACGACGCCAGTCGAGGGATTGGAGGAGACGGCCATGCCGCGACCGTGGGAGGCCGGGGCGGAGGGATTCGCCACTTGGGGTTGGGAGAAATGGCCAGAAAAAATGGTGATTTAAGATGATTTTAAGTAATGGTGGTTTGGAAATTATACAGCCATGCAAAATTTGCAATTCTAGCCTTTAACAGTTATAAGCAGATTAGAATGATATATATATATAATATAATTATATATATAATATAATTATATATATAATATAATTATATATATAATATAATTATATATATATAATATAATTATATATATCTGTATATATATATATACAATTATACACATTGTATACATATATATGTGCCTTTAACAGTTAAAAGCGGCTTAGAATGATATATATATATATATAACCAACTAGTTGCAGGAGTTATGCTCCCGATTTATAGTACTGTTTTCCTGGCCCTTACTGTGGGGCTGGGATGTAAGCCAGAAAAATGGTGGTTTCACTCGGGGAAGTGGTGATTCAAATAAGTTTAAATGGGATTTACTCTGGGATCTGGTTACAAGGTGGGCCCCAGTTCGGAATCGTGAAGGTGGTGGACATAGTCAGTATTGGTGATTACAACCATAGTTAATTGGGTCTTCAACTAACCTGACAACCAAACCGCAGGATTCATGGAGACTTATAGATAAGAGTAGTTGATTCTTGATCCGTAAGATTGGGGCCCCCAATCCAAACTAGGTTGGTTGGCCATATTACTCACTTGCAACTGGGGCCTTCCTGAAGCATGGGTTTTGGTTGGTGGATGACATTTTTGAGCAGGTCAGCTAAGGTTGGGTGGTTCCGCGTCTTCTGTTTTATTCTTGTTACTTTGAGTGATACCATGGTATTTTTCCTGCAGATATGCTTCAGACCAACCCTTGCAAATCATTACAATCCTTATAGGGTGCCTCTCCTCAGGATGGGGTTCAGTCTGAGCAGATCGAAGGAAAAGAAGCAGGAGGTGAGAGTGTAGATGTGACTTGGCAGAAGAAATTGTTTTGGGATCAGAAAGTTCTTTGGAGCACCAAACATGGCACCAACCTGAATTACATTGGAATTTCCTTCGAATCAAGACACATATGTTTCGAAAAACTGAACTTCTTACACTTGACCATGCCCAAACTTCAGCCCCCAAAAAAGACTTTTGAGGCGACTGAGGGCGAAGGAGGGGATTCTGGAGGTAGTGGACAAAGTGGTCGACAAAGTGGCGACCAAACAGGTGATATGGGAACCAAGGGAACTGACCAGCAAAAACATGCAAAAACGTAAAGTTTAAGCAGCAAAAATTGTGATTTATAGTTGAGAATAGTTGATCTGTGAAAAACCAATTGCTTTATAACTAGATTCATTAACTGGGGTTGATGGTGGATATATCATATCTTACAAGTAGCTGGGGGCCTTCTTCCATTTGCAAGCTAACACCGGCCTACAAAAAGCAGCCTTATTGCATCTTATTGTCGCTTATTGCCTGAAGTATATCCCTTAAATTGTGTTGTGTCACTTCTAGGGTGCAATGGGCCTCCATTGTGCCTACCCTCTAGTACTTTGATGTAGCCGAACATAGCTATGGAAAATGCTTGGATGATTTGCCCGCTAAAAAAGTGTCGATTTTCCATATGTTAAATTGCCAGAATGTACAAAGGTGGCCCCCTGCAGTTATATCTTGGTTTATAACCACACTAACTATATATGATTTATAATATGTTATAATATGTTATAATATTAACTTCAATTATTACAATAAACCCTACTTGAAATATGTGTTGTTCCACCAACTTAGCTATCGCATATCACCGGTATATATATATATATACATACATACATAACATATATTTATATATACATATATACATGTTTTTACAATATATGATATCCATACAAATCCCATTAATTGCATATTTGTTTTGCCTGAAACAGCAGTTTTCCTATAGTTTCGTTTTTGTTAAACATCAAAAACATCTGGAATCAACAGCCAGGTGAAGGAGAAACCACATCTGGAAGAGACGCAACAGACGCCTGCCCAGTCAGAGTGGCTGGTTGGTTCCCCTCAGTCGCAGTTGGTATCAGTTGGTGCCCCATAGTTATAAGTTGATTTATAAACCCCATTAACTATAGTTATATCTACCATAAACCATAGTTATTGGAATTATAAACCAACTTAGCTAACTATGGGGCACCATCTTGTATCAGTTGGTTGGGATGGTCCGGTCATTTGTGTTTGGCTGGTTTTCCGTGGAAAAATGACGGGATTTGACCATGACACAAAAATAGAAGGGACTGCACAACAGCATAGACTGGGACACGATTTCAATTGAATTCAGAGGAGTTTTTTTTTTTCAGAGGGATGGTAACAAATAAATAACACATATAATAATATATGTATTTATATATATATATATCTATCCCATGTGTGCATCAACATCACTGTTGGACATTGTATCTCAACGCGAGTTGCCTCTCGCCATGTTGATCTGTTAGACACGTCATCATGCAGGCAGATGCTTCATGATGCTTCAAGAATTGGCTGCAAGAGACCATCCTTTGCACCAAAAATGCGCAGTAAAGATGACCTGCGATGTTTGTGGCTTTCAGTTCAAAGTCCAACTTTGACCCTTTCGAAGATTATCCCTACGGCCCTACAACGTGGAGTTTCCCCCGGAAAGACGTTTCCGCCGTGGCGCGCAAATCGCCGTTTTTTTTCAATCGCCGCTGGCTGTGGACTGAGGACAACTTCCAGAGAAGGCAAGATGAAGTGACATCGCATCAGCATGACCTTGATGAGCTGCAACTTGATTGCAGATGTGGGTGAAAATTGGGCCATTGATAATGACCTAATGTGTCGTGGGACCTGGGTTGGCTTAATTGGAACCATTTAAATGACAAACGTCGGCAGTCCCCTAACTCTCGAAGTAGGTTGGATATGTTGATATGGGTAAACGTGGATGTGACAGAAATGATGTGAACCTTTGGCTATTGATTTCAAGACCCAGGAAACATCAGAAACTACTGTAACAATTGTTTTCTGATACATCATCTACATCTAACATGCTCTTTCTTTAAATAGAGATATCGTCTTAGGTGTAGAAGCAGATTTTTCTGAATTTTCAAATATGAACATCTTCCGAAGTGCTTTATGAAAAAACATGTTCCATCCAAAGCCCGGGTTCGCCCACACTCAAACAACACATCCAAACAATATATGATATAATTACTTATCACTGATCACCAGAGGATGAATGAAAACACTAGCTAATACGCAGTGTTTTTGACTTTAAATTTTCTGGATTTAGGGTTTTAGGTTTTAGGGTTTGTTGTTTGTACAGTAAAAAACTTAAACCCTAGCAGGGATTTGAGCATGTCAAAGGATATGCGGGATTCGCCGCGGGCAAACCTAGGGTTTGCAGCGAACATATTTCTCGTAGCCTTTCCTCGTTCCTTGCAAGCTGGAACCCCTTTTATAGTTGTGTTTGTTCGTTTTTGACCCAGGTTTAACTGTAGATGTATGTCAAGCTATATCATATTTGCAATAACTCCTAGCTAATCTTTTTTTTTTCAGCACCTTAGCCCAACTACGGCGTACTACCTCGTTGGCCCCGAGGAGCGGTTCTGGACAGGGCCAGAACGCTGGCGCCGCTGAAGCTGCTGGGCTGCTGGTGCCGGAAGATTTGTTAGCGACGAAGATGGGTCTCTCGGCACCGTGACTCCGTGACATGTGATTGAAGGGTTAGCCCATTACCGCGTTTTTTCACACGGCGATGCATGGGAAATGCCCTGATAAATGATGATGTAATGGTTGCTCTATATATATATATATGATATGTATATGATATGTATAATTATATAATATTATATGTTTAATATCATTTTTTTATATATATATATATACATCGTTCTACCGTAATGGTTAATAATGGTTCTTAATGATCAGTACTGGTTCATTGCCATTCAGCAATCAAATGTGGCTGGAAATCTCTGAGCTTTTTTGGGCTTTGAAATGGGAACATCATACTGTGGATGGGCCAGCGAAATCCTGCATCACCTTAAACGGATGGTTGAAACCCTATAAATAATGGGATGTTTACCACCTATCAACTGGTGCAGGATTTCGCAACCATCCACCGTATATATATATATATATATGTAGGATTCTGTAGGATTCTATATACGGAAGATGTTCCATTCCCATTTTTTTATTCCTGGAGGGTAACCTCTGTGTCTGATCTGATTCATTAAATCCTCAGTTCATTACCAAGACTTGGTAAATCCCCTGTATAGGCTGTTAAATATGCTATGTTTGTTGCTTCATTGTAGCATGCATCATTCTAGTCGCATTGTGCTTGCATAGTGCAGGAGAACAACCAGTCAAGCCATTCAAATTGTTGCACCAAAAGACGGGTAGTATTGAAAGCCATGGTTTTGGGAATCCCCCATTTTAAGAAATCCCGTAAGATCTCGGTACTGCTGATCAACCTCTCAAAATTGGTTCAAGGCAAGAGTTGTAGACACGGGACACACCATATTTGGCTCTTAAATCCATGGTTTCTGGTAGATTTCCTTTCAAACCAAACCAATGCTGCGTGGTTTATGACACTCAAGGGGGGTAAACTTAAACCAATCCATTGAGTGTCATATTTCGTTGTTATGAATCTATCGCTTCCTGTAGATTTCTCTTCACCAAAATAACTTGGTTCAATCAAAAACTGGAAAAACCAAAGACTGATAATCGTAACCACTGATAATTGTTCTCTTCTCAACCACTAACAATCCCTAAAACAAATGCCTTTTTGTCAAACAAATAATAACACACACAAAATCAAAGATTCCAATTTCTCTGTTCCAACCATTGATGATCCCAAACAGAAGTATGGGTTTGTCTGAAAATAGGGTATACCGTATACCCCCAAATTGTGACCGTTTTAACCGGGATAATGATGATTGATCGGTTGATTCATAGGCCCAATTTTTCAGAAAAAAATATATAATAAAAGCCAAGATGAAACAACATTCCATAATGTTACCCTCTGGTTATTTAACATTGCCATGGAAAATGGTCCATTTATAGATGGTTTACCTATTAAAAATGGTGATTTTCCATGGCTATGTTAAATAACCGGAGGGTACATAAAAGCCCATGACAATCCCACAAAGTCACCATGTTTCAAGCTTTAATCCGTTCAATCCACATGAATTTCCTGGAAAAATCAGCCGAGAATCCCATGAAATTACCATGGTAAGTTAAAAAATCAGGTAAATCATGCTAATTTGTAAGAGTTTGCTATTGAAAATATCCTATTTCTAGTTGATTTCCCTCTTGAAAATGGGAGATTTTCCCATCAGTTATGTAAACGTTTACCAGGATAAATCATGGCAAATTCTCAATATTTTTCCGAAATCAGCTGAAACATCCCACAATGTGGTGCCCCCAAACGTGATGTGAACGTTGGTTTAGATTCGCCCCAGTAACTATATAGTTTTTTTTAGAAGTACTATAGTTATATCATGTTATATCTACGATTATAGTTTTTTATAAGTATAACATGGTACTTGTTATATCTATCATATTATATCTACTATAAACCATCGTTTTTTATAAGCAATTACCATGTTTACCATAGTGAGTTATGTTATGTTATGTGTTCACCCCAACTAGACTCACGCGTTCGTGGCCGGCCGGGGGCCGAAAGATCCCAGGACTTTTGGACGTGGACGCCCTGAGCGTCGCAAACATCGAGCAGCTCCTGGACTGCGTCTGTGGCTCCATCGACCGCGGACGCACGGAGCTCGCGGAGCATCCTGGGGGCTCTCCGAGGTGCCGAACATGGTGATTCCCATGGGATTTTACCCTCTGGTAAACTAACATAGCTATTGAAAATGGCCATAGAAATAGTGAATTTTCCCATTTAAAATTGTGATTTTCCATAGTTATGTTAAATTACCAGAGGGTAATGGATTGGTTTTGTTGGGGAAAATCGAAAAACCGGAAACCCCCATGGGTTTAATTCCCATGAAATAGATCGGGGTTTCCGGTTGAATTTTTCCCATGATCCAATTCTTCTACGAATGGAGTTTATATAGGTACCAAACATGGTGAGTTTATAGGATTTCCTCTGGGGATTTCACAGATTTCCTTTTGGTGGATAGAACGCTTAGTTTGTGTTCTATCCCTATCAGTGGGATACGTAGGGTGAATCCACTTTTAACTAGGGTTATAACCTACTTACTAGCATGGATTTGAGATGCAAATTGGGTGATTTCTTAGGGATTTTAACTAGGGGATTTAACCAGGGATTTGAGGTGTCGAAAATGATGAGTTCATTGAATTTTCCAGATTTCACAAAGTGGGGATCCAGAACGAGGTGAGCGAATTGTTTTTGGTAGATATACCATGGTTTACCTACAGATGATGGGTTATATGGGTTCATGAACCAAGCTATAGTAACTGGGGGGCCTCCTTGTTGATGGATTTGTTGATCTTGATTTGGTTACATTGTTGTAGACGATGCATGAATCCGTGTAATGGTCGCAAAAAAGAGATACCCAGTGATATAATATGGGTTTGACCAGTTTCACATGGTTGCGTTACCAAAGTTCTGGGTTTGATTACAAGGTTGTTGCTTCCAAGAACGAGAATTTGTGTGGATTGGCAAGGGTTCAATCACCTTGGATGTCAAGATGTTTGATAATGTTTATCTACATTTACATGTATATATATATATCATATAATATCAATTAACATCATTTAAATCTGCAATACACCTATTAAACAAATGTTGATTTAATCAACTAGAATGATTCCTTGATGTTTTGTCACCTAAAGTACTGGGGTTTATCAGCAACAATGGGGATTGACATGAATCCACCAAACTTGTGTCATGTGATGAACATATATGAAAATATGGTGGAAGCAGCGAAACGCGGTGACTCATCCAACCATTTGACGTGGCTTAGATTCCGACCAAATTGACGTCTATGTTTCCAGGTCTTTCATGATACACCCTCCTGTATACAAAACAAGATCAACTGATTGGTAGTTTCAAACATTTTTTTATGTTCCATTTCATACATGGGATAATTCTTCCCATTGACTTTCACTCCATCATTTTTCAAGATGGGCACATTGCACCACCAACCAGTTGTTTTAGATGCTTAAAAACCAGCATTTGGAATGCTTAAGGCCACCAGATGTGGACGGTGCCCCATTTTATGTCGACGTGGAGAGTTCCCCCTTATGGTTTTACCCTTTGGTAAACATACAAAAAACATCAACAAACTATGGAAAATCACAAAGATCCACCATTTTTCATGGGAAAACTCACTATTTCGACTGGGCCATTTTCTTTTTGATGCTTTTTGTATGTCTACCAGGAGGTATGATTGTCCACTCTCAAAAACTTACTGGTGCTTAGTAGGGTATGGATGGGTTGCTGGGGGAATGGGATGATTATTACTAGTGATTATGGATCATTCCCTCATTCCCTGCTAAGCACGAGCAAGAAAATGGTGATGTTCCAACGAAAAGTGCTAAAGGTGGAAACTATTTTCGTATATTGGTTTGATTATTTTGATCATGGGGTCTATCCCACAGATTCCAATTTGGATATGAAACATGGTAAAAACACATAGGATGGAATATGGTACCCAATCTTCTGTCAAACCCCATATACATCAAGACACGATCAGAAAAAGAAACACATGTGCTGTGTTGCACTGGTCTGTGTTGATATCATTGCAGGCTTGGCACCGTCAACCTCCACTGCATGGAAATGTTGTACATTCGAACATGATCAATTCAAGGTGGTGCCCTGTAGTTGCCTAAGTTGGTTTATAAGTTGGTCAACTAGGACTTATGGGAGGTATATCTGAAGTCAGCCTGTTTTTTTAGCCAACTTGCAAAGTTGGGGGGCACCACCTGATTTTTTCTGGTGAATTATCGTTTTGTGTGACAGCAGTGTACCAAGGTGACCAGGTTGACCTATACTCAGACATATATATATATATAGACATAGTTGCTGTTCAACCCCAACTGTAGCGCCAGGCGCTACAAGCGCTGGGATTTTCGGGACATGAGTGAAACTTGGGAGGAGTTTCAGAGGTCTGGAAATGATGGGGTCTGTCCACAGGACGGAGGATGCAGAGCAAACGTCCGGGTGAACCATTTCAAAAATAGGACATGAACATTACAGGAAGGACCCCCAGTACAACATACTGTAAGTTATAAGTGGAAGTGGGCCTTCCTCCTGAAGGGCCAGGCGGATCTAGATTGCGGCTCTGATGTCTAGGACATGTGAAATATCTCCGAATTATTGTCTCAACAATCTGCGCTCGGCGCTCGGAAAACAGATTTGTGACGTCACTGGGTTCCAAAAGGATTTCATCACCCAGTGGTTCACTCCCATGAATTCAACCCCCCAGTTCTTGTTTCTGATCCCGCGCAACTCCAGCCTTGGTCTACGGAAGAAGATGCAGGAATCCCTCGTAATTGTTGATGGTGTAAACAGGATCTATTCTAGATCAACTTAGTGTTACTGATAGTTGGTTCAATGTTGAATCCCTATTATTTACTGTAGTTGGTCAAAACTCCCCATGTTTGTTTTTTGTTTTTTGTTTTTTTTGCATTGTTACCATATATGGTAAGGATCCCGCACGCTGAATTTTCAAGTAACTGCTTGGCAGAAATGTTGACTTGAATGTGCATCTCAGTTTGATAGTCACAATCATGATGTGAGTATACGTATAGTACAGTACTGAATTTCCACAGATAGTTACTTACTGTATATATATATATATATGTATAATATTAAATTGTTCATTATATATATATACACACTATTATTAAATGATACATGATACATATCTACAATAGTAAATATATATATATACACACATAAAATACTATTATATATATATATGATACAGAATGATACAGTTAATATGGATATAGAGACTAATATTGTTCCGTTCGAAAAGTTTGGATTTCAGCGACCACCTTGGCTTCGAGGACTTTGCAGAAGTCGACCCTTGGGAGATGCACAACTGGCCACGTGGCGACATCGTGGGGGGCGAGTATCTCGCTAGGGCAGTTATCGGAGCGGTTTAAGAATCCAAAAAACGTGGGTTGATTTTAATGTATATATACCCTGGGGATCCCTGTAGCACATTATTCACTACATGGTCAATGTCGCACCTGAGGCGCTACATTCAGCATGTCAGCTCTCAGAGCAGACGTTCATTAATGACTACCCCAAAAAAGTCATAAATGGAATTTTATGTGAGATTCGTAATTTATTCACGTGATATTACTAGAATTGAACTCATATCATCATGCTCAGATCTTTCAACTGTCATGATCAACATGATATGTTCATGAGATCCATCGATAAACCTGCTGTATCCAATCAATGATCCATCATGACCAAAAAACCTGCAGTTTTTCCATCTCTGAATGCAGCGAGCAGCTGCAACATGTCGCTTTGACACCTTTTGTGGTGTTTCCGTTGAAGCTTCAGAAG
>Ga0126342_10023161_pt1 | contig 10187 bp, 9 predicted proteins | sample Cyp1metagenome_FD_92528 | JGI IMG/M metagenome (GOLD analysis project Ga0126342, IMG submission 92528) | Coral microbial communities from Lord Howe Island, Old Settlement Bay, Australia - Cyphastrea 1 metagenome | ecosystem: Host-associated > Invertebrates > Cnidaria > Coral ... | reverse complement strand
TATATATATATATATCAAGTAACCTTATATGACAAACATTGGATACACATGTTCCACATTTTTAGAATACATAACAATGTAAATGATATGATACTCCGGAGTACAAGCGGAGTACAACAACATGTTAAAAGAAACCGTTCGGAAGGGCGCACGGTGATGCCGCGAAAATGTTAGCCAACTTCTTTCTTGATACCCTCTGGTAAATTAACAGTTGGACCCTGAAAATCACAATTTTTTAGTGGTTTCACTCATCTTCCAACCCCTATCTACCAGGGTCAACAAGTTGATTTACTGGAGGGTAACTATAGGCTAGCTGGCTAAGTGCTTTTTTTATATTTCCATCTAGATGATGGGGGCCATCATTCAAACATAACTGAGGGTGAGCCGTGTTCTAACTGACAAGTCCCTATTGTTGATGCTTATATCACAGATATATAGCATGGTATATCCCTGCAACATCGCTAATGAATTCAAACTTAAGTATCATTAGTTACAATATAACATACAAATCAAATCCATATTTTTTGCCTCTGACATGACCATTTTTATTGTTAAAAAAAACATGGGTTGACATGTTAAACCTCCCTACCGCCGGAGGAACTCGGCCTTCATCAAGTCCAGCACGTCCATATCCTGACGATACAAGGGATAGGCACCAAAAAGATGTGGAGAAGCCATGGTTTCAGTAGGAAATTCCTTTACTATCATGGTGTGTGTTCCAGATCTATATCAGTTTAACAACTATTATAATAATCGCAATAAAACATAATATATATTATATTACATTATATTATATATACGCATGCACCCGTTTTTTCTTTTAAGAAGGATAATGAGAAATGACAATACTGAACAACGATAAACATGTCAAACAAAGTCGTTAAGCAGTAACCAACAATAGTTAACAGTAATTAACAACAGCGATGGTTGATGGTTAGTAATGAACTTGACAACAATCATCATCAACCACCAATAAAAAAAATATAGCATCATAAGAACAACAATGATAATGAAAAACAATGATAATGACGAGAATAAGAAAAGTACAGTATGGCAATAATGAACCGTAATGATAATGGTACTGGGCAATATACCCTCTGGTAAACTAACGTAACTATTGAAATATCATGACATCCATCTTTTTTAATGGGAAAACTCACTATAAATGGCCATGTTCATTAGCAATTTTGACATAACCAAAGGATCAAAAGGTAAACAAATGATCATCCGCACTGATCATCCACTTCACAGGACCCCATCGGTGCGTCCTTCAGAGATCCCTGGAAGTCAATGTGGAAGGATGGCCTTGCCATGGCACCATATGGGTAACACACATACCTATGGACCAACAAAAAATGCAACCAAATATCGTACTAGGTGGTGCCCCATAGCTAGCTAAGTTGGTTTATAAGTCCAATAACTAGGGTTTATGGGGTTATATCTATAGTTAATGGGAATTATAAACCAACTTATAACTGGGGGGGCACCACCTTGTATGAATGAAGCATCTCACATCGCGTCACTGAACAAAACGTATATACCGATATATATATACACCGTATATATGTGTAATTATCATATCATACCATATGCATCATGTATAAATACAGTATATAAAAATTATATTGGTGCCAATTTGGGCGGCTAACCCACCCACAGCAGAATCACTGGGTCACTGGGATTCGGTGAGCCAAGTGGCCCATCACGTGCAAAGGACTTGAAGCGCGACTCGATGTGGGTCATGTTGATGGCCTTTTTGCGTCGTCGTGGCCACGTTGGCGGCCGTTAAAAAGCCCGGGTTTAACCATGGAAAATGTATGAAAATGGTCAACCACATGGTGTTTTTAAAGGGATATGGCACTAACAGCCACGTGTTAATCCCATTGATGGTGATTTTATAGGGATATGTTCTATATAAGGATGTTTACAGGGGATTTTCATAGAAACTTCATGGGGATTATATAAATTATATAGCGATCTTCTAGACGATTAATTGGTGATTTCAATCTGCAGAGTTGGTCAAAGTCGTCCAGGTGGTCTGGGATTACATGTCCGATATGGGGCTGACATATGCTGACATATACCCCCAAACATATACCCCAAACTGTGCCCCCAAACATATACCCTGATTCCTGGAACATCCTGGAACTTTGCGCTACGGCGACGAGTCGAATTTTAAGAACTCACAGATTGTATTCGGTATGGCTCCGGGTTGGCCGACACGTGTGCACGAACAGTTAACCATTTGATACACCACGATGCAACCTGAATCTTCGCGTGGCAACCTGAAAAGGATTACATCAAAGAGAAGCGATGTTTGCGGGTGTGAAAAATACCAAAAAAATGCCATAGCTGGTTGGTGGTTGAGCCACCCCTCTGAAAAATATGAGTCAATGGGAAGGATGACATCCCATATATGGAAAATAATCCAGTCATGTTTGAAACCACCAACCAGTAATTTTCATATAATTTTCCATGTTTTTTTTTACCATCCATAGGCTTCCAAAAGTCAAATGTCCATGCAGGAAGCCATTGATTCACCCTTCCAGCTCCCCCTAGGCATCCCTGCGGATCGGGTAAAGAGCCTCGGATATTTGGCGCACCCAGTGGATCCGTTGCTCAAGTTGATGGTTGATGGTCCGGGGCTGACCTATACCCTCCGGTAAAACTAACATAGCTATTGAAAATCACAATTTTTAATGGGTAAACCATCTATAGATGGGCCATTTTTAGTTTACCAGAGGGTAGAACATCTTATTTGATTCCTGTTGAAGTACCGAAACTATCTGAAACCCACTTGACGTAGAAGATCTGAAGCCACTTACAACATCCCCTCTGGTCATTTTAGCAGATTTACATATCAAAGATGGCCATTACCAAAAGGGGTATTAGTCCGGCCATTTTTCCCAAGGGAGTTACCAGAGGGTATCTGTACGACAGAATATCTCAAACTGGCCATGTGTTCTGTGAAATACCGGTATCGCGTGTTCTTTTTAAACTACCAAAAGGGTACCCTCCATCAAACGTGGCAATGGAAAATCCATCATCTGGTTCGATGTTTTTTCCAACTACAACCCCCAATTGTAGTTCGGGGATTTCCCAGCCAGCCACGTTTGACTACCAGTGGGTTAGCTAGATATTATATCCCATGGTATGTTCCATGTTTCCCAATGATATCCCCATATCAAGTCCAATCCCACCATTTCTATCACCAATAGCCCCGAAACATTGGAGCTATTAAGGTATTGGTAGTTATCCCACTAAGTCACTATAGGATAAATGTTCCACCTGACCCCTCCTGCTACTGCAATGAAATGTTCAATGATCATCCCAGCATTTCCAATTGGTCATCCCAGTGGGATGGCTATGTCAATCCCAGCATTAACCCTCATCCCAGGCCACGACGCGCCAGGCAGCTCCAGAATTTCGCCCAGAACACCAGGCCGGTCCCGCTTCACTTCGACGATCAGAAAGCTGCGGGGATCCAAGTCGTGCATGTCCTCGGTTTTTTTGGGAAATATGTCAGGCCTATGCGAGGTGCCAAAAAATATCATTACAAGCTGGGGGCAACTTTGGAGAGCTAAGTTGGTTTAGTTCACTTCTGGAACTGGGGTTATTGTAATTCTAAGTGTCCCTGTAGTTCATGGATGTCAAAGGGAAAAAAAACATGGTTTCACAATGTTTCACAAAACAATGCTTTTGGCTTAGGAAGCCCAAAGACCTAAGGCCCAAGTACCCCAAGTTACAAAACACTGAACGTCAACCCCATCTGGGGAATCACCACGAATCCAGGGGTTTTCACAGAAACACTTTTTTTTAGGGATATCGCAAGGCTGCCATATGCCCAAAATAGATCAAAACATGAGGATTTTTTGGATTTGGTTGAAATTACCTTGGCTACCTTGTGGATCTTCGAGGCTTATGTTTTTTTTTTTCGGCAACCCCTTCAAGTGGAAGAATCCCTCCCCAACAAATGGTTAGACATGGGTAACCCTTGGTTACTTGGTTGTTTATGTAGATGTGTGTACTGTAAATGCCCAACATTTCCGAACTATATTTTGGGTTGTGTCCATCCAATCTCTTCATGGTAAGCGCCCCCAAAAAACAGCATGCTTTAGCGGTGGATCCGTTCAAGTCGGGCCCCAAATGCTCCCATACAGAATGGGGGGATTATCACAATGGGGTTGTCTGACAACCACATTCATTAAATTCATTAAATGGTGAATACCACATTTATATACATTTATCATATTTTATCATTAACTGGTTATTTATTGGATATTATTATCAGATTTTTTTTTATGGTGAATACCCATGTGGTTTCATTAATTAACATGGTGAATACCCATTGGAGATGGCATGGTTCCGGAATGTTCCCCTAACACATCTGGCAGGAGCTCAGCTCTGCCACGTGCGGAGAGTTAGACGGGAATACCATGGGAATATCACGGGAATCTAAACACAGTATCCCGTGCTCCTGCTAATAACCTCTCCTGAATGATATAACCTCCAAACTGTTGCTATTTCCATGGGAAAACTACATGTTTAAATTAAGAAGTGGGCTATATATGGCCCAAAATTACAATGTTGTTCAAGACATATTGTTAATTATCAGGAAAATGATCATATAGCCCAGCAAAACCGAATTCAGTGAGAACATGATGAAAATCCATGGTAATGTATCATTGCTTGGATGCGCTTCGTAACCTAGGATAATATATATATATATATACTAATCTAAGCCATTAATATAGATTGATTATAGATTGTTATACTCTGGGCCATGGTGATTCAGCACTTCTGATTCCGATGCACCCCGCAGCCCAACTGGGATTTTTCCCCCGCTCCAAACCGAAGGCACCACCAACTTGCCACTGCTGAAGCGCCGTGCCGCCGGAACCCAAGTTGTGGAGCGAGAGCTCAAAGGTCTGGAAAGCCTGGAATTTATGCAACGAATTGGGGGGTCCCTATCCTATATGCTCCATGGTGCTGGAATATTTTTTCAACATGTTCATATTGATCACCCCCAGGTTTGGTAAATATTTGAGCACCATGGAGCATATGGGATCATATGGGTATGTTTTTTCCCCACAACTGCTTGGGACAAGTGGGCATATAAAGAATGTAATGACCATCTGGGTGGAAAAACATATCACCAAACTTGGAGGTATTTCCCCACCTATAATCAAACGTGGCACTTGAATGGTAATTAATATATGTTTTAGTCGGACATGTATCAAATGGTGGATGTGTTCCATTGCCATGTTTGATGAAGGGGATGGGCAATTCAGGTGTGAAATCCTGCTAACATCCCTAACTGTGTCATTTCACCGTGTCACTAAAAAAAAAAACGGTACATCCTCGTGATTTGAGGTATCCATAGAGAAAAAACATTGTTTACAACTGGTAGGGGCTCATCATTGTGGAATGGTTTGTGACACGTTAAACAAAAGTAGTTCACTGCAGCTTTCAACAGGATCCCAGGCTTCACCTGTGTCGGTCTTTGAGACTCCCCCGCACCTGGAAAAACATCGCTTCCACATGGCAAAAAACATATTTCTGTGTTCGTTCTTTTCTTTATCTCACTTAAACAAAAACAACTGGCGACCCGCAGGGTCAGCCAACATATTCTCGAATATACCAGAAGTATATAAAGAGGTGCATTGGGTCTGAGTGTTTTGGGGTGGTGTTTTCAGTCGGTCGAATCAGTCCTTGGGCAATTTCGTTTTCAATGCCTTGAGCCCAGAAGCTGAAGGGTCAGCTGTGCATAAAGCAATATATGGCACTGGAATTCAATAGTGGGCACATCCAGAAGTCAAATCCTGGGGATATACATACTACATACATTTATATAGTATTAATTTTAGTGTATATACTGTGTATATATATATATATATTGATTGCATATATATTAAATAAATAAAAAATAAACAAATAAATAAATAAAATAAATAAATAAAAATAAATATAAATAAATATAAATAAATATAAATAAATATATAATATGCATATAGATTTTATCAGTACCTCTGAGTAATGTTTGTCCAAACTCAGTGCTCGCCCAAACTTGAACCACAGTTGGCAGCCCCAACGGCTTGAGAATGTTGGCTTGCCCATGCGCCACGGCGGTGCAAAGGGCTGGCTTCCCCTGCCAAGGTGGAGATGTCTGATGGCAAAGGCCAGATTCCACCACGAATTGGGGTTTCCCCCAAATAAATAAATCAACATGATAGTGGATAATCGTGGATTAATATGGATTAATAGTGGGAGAATAGTGGATTTCATGTTCATCCACTATTATTAACACTGGTTGGTGGTTGACCTACCCCTCTGAAAAATATGAAAGTCAGTTGGGATGATGAAATTCCCAATATATGGAAACATAAAAAACTGTTCCAAACCACCAACCAGATCTAGTTCGGGTTCCCCAAATTCTTGGACTGTCTTTTCATTTCACGGGTTTTTCCCTTCCAATTCTCCAGTTCTGATTTGCGGCAGCCAATTTTTTCGCAAAGCAATGAAGGTCGATGGCTGGCTTCGAAATTCATTGAATGTTTGCATTGTAAAGCTGTGACCTACCTTTGTGCAATTCCGATCTGCCTATTTATATTGCTATCCATCTATCTTATCTTGTGTTCTAGGCCACTATCTAAATCGATCCATTGATCCATCTATCTATCCATCTATCGATAAATCTATCAACCTCTAATTCTTTCTCTCTCTCTCTCTCTCGCTGGGCCAGGGCCATCTATAAATATCAATTCATTGGCCAATCAATCCATCAATGATTCTAACAATATATCTATGACCCAATTTGTCCAATCTAATTATGTATATATGTTGTTATGTTTATGTATGTGCGATTATGACTATGTCCAAAAGAGCTAGCTAGATAGCTAGATAGCTGGGTAGCTAGATAGGTGGATAGGCAGATAGGCAAACAGGCAGATAGGAAGATAGGTGCATAGGTGGATAGGTAAATAGGTTGGGGAGATAGGCAAACACGCAAATAGATAGATAAGTAGATAGGTAGATAGGTTCATAGCTGAACATGTAAATAGGTAGCTAGGTAGATAGGTAGATGCATAGGTATATAAATTGAGAAATAGGTAACAAGCAAAGAAACATAACAATAACTGAATAGAATAATACTAATAACATTTTATAGACATTTTAAACAGTGTGAACAAATAAAAAAATAAATAAACAACTAGATAAGTAAATACATATATAAAGAAATAGATGCACATTTACATATATAATATCTATATATGTCAATCAGCAAAGTGATACAAATGCATTTGTTTGAAACATGCACAATATAGACACACACACATATATATATATATATGTATAGTATCATGTGTGTGTGAGAGAGCGCGATGTGTGCGCTTTTGTGGGTTCACCTCAAAAGGGCACAGTTTTCCATTACAGCCACAGCTCACTATAGATCGCGATGGGAACAACATGGAACAACTATATCGCAAGCGTCTGGCATTTTTCAACATACAAGTAGTAGCTCTGGAAGCCTTGGCACATTTAGTTCAATGATTTACCTATGAGAAATGGATATTTTCATATATTTTCCAGTTCGCTATGTTCAATTACCGGAGCGGATGCGTATAATTAAAGTTACAAACCAATTTAGCTATGGGGCACCACATAGCTAACCCTGGAGTCTGCTAAAGCTTTTCTTATATAATCATCCATTCATGGGTGGTTTTCCCACCCATTCGGCCAGCTGTCGAAACCCACCATCTCACCACTTCTTCCCAATTTCAGGAGGCGGTGATCGATCGTTGCCTACAACTAGGTGAGTCCTGTACAAACTGGCGACCCAACAACCAGTTGTTGGCAGAAAACCACGACGAAAACGCCAAACTCTCACTGCTAGAAGTTTGGATCCATATGCATTGTACATGGCTCATCTTGGAGACCAAAAAAACATGATTCAACAAAATTCATCTTGTAGCATACAGCCCCAAGTATGGGAAGACATTGTGAACCGAAACCGAATGAAATGAACCCGTTTGCAGTAAAATCAACTACTGTAACAGCAACCACATTGAAAGGGAAGAGTTTTTATTTCAATCTCTATACTACCCACTTTACATCAAGCGACTTTCTTTCTCCTCTCAGCCAGCTTCTCTCAGCCTATCTGCCGTAGGAGGTGTGTCTATGAGGGGGGAAATTTTTCAGCACAAGTTCACCTTGAACTTCCCCTCAAACCACGGAGAGAAATCGCTGTGTCAGCCATGGCCATGCCGGTAAGTATTCATTAAAATTCATTTGCATCTGACAAACCATGCCATGCTGACCTCACAGTATACATCATCATACTTCCACTCAAAAGAACTGGTTGTCGCTTATTTCAAGGCCTTGTTGGGCTTCAATTCTTGATCGGAAAAAAAACATGTCTCATTGTTTTTGAGATACCCGGCTGGGTGTTTCAATCCTGGCGGCCTAATTTTGCTTTCTTTGGGACCATTTAATTTAGAAATCCCACCCAACTATGGTACGATTGGGGATGATTGATTTTGACCATGGGCTTTGCATGGGTTTGCCACATGATATAACATATACATATATATAATATATATATATATATAACAATAATATTTATATAAATATTAAAAAAACAAGAATAACACATTTACATAATAATATATTGTAATATATTATATTATATCAAAATAAAATATATAACATACAATATACCTAATAATAGCTATATATATAATAACTATTTATCTATATATATATATATACATTTGAGGTCTGGTTTGAGGGCCACGTGGCTCAAAGGGTACCCTATAGATGGAAAATGTCTACCTGGACAGCCAGGTCTACCAGGTCATGTGAGGTCATTTTCCATGGTTAAATGACCAAGGGATAAATCCATCCCTCAGGGATTAGTGATCTTTCTTAGTTTTTCAATCACATTAAATCAACACGTTTGATATCTTTAGTGGTTAAATATTGTTGGGAAAAATCCCTACAACTTTTGATGCTAAAGTTCCGTTTTTGTTTTGTTCGGTTTTGCTCCTTACAAACAGCTCAGACCTGATCCCCTGCATAAAATGCCAAGTGCCGGGGGGCGCCTCCGAATGCGAATCCGTAGCCACCTTTCGGGGCCGTCTCCCCAAAGACCTCTGGGCCAGTTTCGTCCTCAAGAGGGTAAAGTTCCTGCCTGGGCACGGATTCCGAGGGGCTGCCGAGGAGAAAATGTTCCTCGAATGGCCAAATTTCGACAAGAATTTTGAATAGCAGTGATATATTTTCCATGTTTAAGATTGCAATGTTACTTTGTTACATCAAAATGTTGGAGTGTGTTTTGGTGTTAAACAACGTTTTGTTTGTTTTTTCCGTGGCCATCTCTGTGAAAAAAGGGCATGCACTTTTTCATGGCAATATATAAAAAGCATCAAGAGCCTCCATTATGAACCATTCATTTATACAATATCAAATAATAGCAAATAATATTAATATATAGCAATAGATCATAATAACTGGGGAAAAGATGCCGAATCATGATTTTCCCACTATCAAAGAGCAGGATGTTACGAACCATTTGACCTTTTTTGATCCTTTTTGTTGGTTGCCGATACTGTGTAAAACCACACCCCCTAGAAACCACGGTTTGGCAGGTGGATTTTCACTTACTTGGGACCATAGAATGGGTGCGTTTTTTGTTAGAATGGGGGACGGGATCATACTATTTTCTATTTTCATGACCTCTATGATTATATAATCGTCAATGTTCACTTAATATATTGGTAATTTTCCACCATCTAATCATCCACATTCATCGATGATCAATAACCTCTACTTATGCATTCGTAGCTCCAACTGGCTCCCCACGGCGAATAGGGAATATTCGGATGCCCTAACCGCTCCGAAGCGCGAAGCGCTAGCACTGGCTAGAAAAGTTTTACTCATACAGTCATACAGAATCATACACGAGTAATACTATATATATATATATTATAGTTAGAATTATTCATAGCAATATTCTAAAATTAACCAGAGTTGTGTCTTTTGTCATAACCTTAAAGAAAAAATACATGTCAAAAGGATTGCATTGGTTCCAACATACACCGCTCTGCTGTCAGCCGCTCACTTCTTTTCTTGCGATGCCACACTGTGAAATGGTTGACTGCGCCGAATGCAGGAAAGGTTGTAGCGTT
>Ga0126342_10023160_pt1 | contig 10187 bp, 10 predicted proteins | sample Cyp1metagenome_FD_92528 | JGI IMG/M metagenome (GOLD analysis project Ga0126342, IMG submission 92528) | Coral microbial communities from Lord Howe Island, Old Settlement Bay, Australia - Cyphastrea 1 metagenome | ecosystem: Host-associated > Invertebrates > Cnidaria > Coral ... | reverse complement strand
GCTTCTCTGCTTCTCTGCTTTTCCCTGCTTTTCCCTGCTGGCCTGCTTCTCTGCTTTTCTGCGTTTTCCTGCTTTTCTGCTTCTTTGCTTCTCTGCTTTCCTGCTTCTTTGCTTTTCTGTTTTTTTTGCCTCTTTGCTTCTCCGCTTTTCTGCTTTTCCTTGTTTTTCTGCTTTTCCAGCCCATACTGTAAATAAACTCTCAGACGCATCATAAATTTATATATTACATAAACATACGCAAACCCCAAATCAGCCCTAAATCAACCATAAATAAAACCCAAAACAAGAAAAACACACTAAAGCAACTCTAAGTAAACCCTAAGCATTCCCTAAATAAATCTGAAACTAATCCTGAATAAACTCTAAACCCACCCCAAATAGATCCTAAACAAACCCAACTATATGTCAAACCAAGCCCAAATAAACCTCTCACCAACCCTAAATAGATCTTAAACCATGCCTAAATATATAAATTCTAAACCAACGCTAAACAAACCTTAAACTTTAAACCAACCCTGAAGAGGTATTACACCAACTCTAGACAGATCCTAAACCAAGGCTAAAACTAACTCTAAATAGATCCTAAACCAACCCCAAATAAATGTTAGTCCAAGCTTGAATAGACCTTACACCAACCCTAAATAGATCTTAAACTAGGCCTAAATAGCTCCTAAACCAAACCTAAGCACCGCTAAAAACCAACCCTAAATAGCTCTTAAACCAAGCCTAAAGAAATCACAAAACTAACCCTAAATAGATCCTAAACAAACCCTAACTCCAAAACCAACGTTTAAAAAGAGCTAAAACCAACCCTAAATGAACCCTAGTTGCAACCTACCATGTTCCATGAACAGTTCGAAATGAGAGGTTTTGACTCAAAAATGCTGCAAGTGCCGTTGACATGGCAGCTTCCAGCTCCAAAATGCTGCAAATGGCGAGGAAAATGGTCAGAATAGGAAATCCCACCCCCAAAAAATAAAACGGAAAAACCGGACCCTTAATGAAATTTTCAGCTCTTCGGCAGCCGACATCTTGCACAAGCAGTTGACAAGCAGCCATGCTTCATACATCTTCATACATAATTTTAAATTATTTTAATTCATTTTATAGATTGTAGATCACCATTGATCATCTTAATGCTTTCTCCACTGAGGCCTGGATTGTCCTCCGCGGAACTGAGATGCGAAAGCCTGCAGAAAATCTCAGAAGCAAAGAATCGAAAAAAAAACATGCAGAGTATTCAGCATTATTCAACGAGGGTCCTTGCATTCCAGAAGTAGCAGGATTAGGACGGATTCACGTGTGCACAGTGGGTTTCCCAGTCTTGTTAGTCTCGGTTTTTCGACTTCACTCAGCAAACAGATGATGGTTTGGGCCCTTTGGGCTGGAACTTCAGATAAATTGGGATATATTGGGATGCATCGAATGAAATAGTCACATTATTAAATAGTCTCTATATGTCTCTATCGGGTGTAGGTGCTCGACTCACAGGATCCCGGTTGATCAACTGCATTGGCTGAAGATGATAATGACACTTTCAAGATGGGAAACAGCTGTCAAGACATGTCACGAAATGTTACGACATGTCACGACCACGATCCCTGAACTGCGAAGGCAAGTGCTGAAGCTACAACCTCAGCACAAGATCAAGGCTTGAATCCGACGCGCCGACGTTGTGCACATCTTGAAACAGTCATTTGAATCACAGTGCATTCGTTTCGAATCGTTTCGATATTTTTCTACAAATCATTTGGAAGCACTTGATGTTGAGGCTTCGCCATATCATGCTTGCTCTCATTTCCAGCTTGAATGGGTTCATGTTAGACTGAACTGATGTGTTTGATGATGCTTAATTAGACTCATAATTAGACTCCACCAGCCCTGGATGGTGGCTCTAGTGGCTCTAGTCCTTGAGAAGCCGATGCAAGTCATTGGGCTCCTTCTTGGAAACCTTGTTCCCATCAAAACGGTGCGGCAAACTGGGAAATTCAATCATTCGGCATCATTCGGCAATTTAACGATGAGATTCTCAATGACGTTGTCGACGTTTGACACTTTTTGACATCATTGAGGATATTTGAAGTTATTCTTCCCAAGCAGATTGAGCTAAGAGAACGGTATTACTCCGTGCCGCTCTCACTGCATGCGCGCACACGCACACACATGTATACCACATAGATACTTAGTATTTGTTTGCAGTAGTATACATTGTAAGTTTGGACAAATCTAGCACATTGTAAGTACCGCGTGCTTCTTCAAGCTCCTCAAGCCTGTCATGCGTTACAAACGACAATTGCCATGGCAGCCTTGAATATCTCCGTTGTCAGGACGATTTGAAACTGTGAGGGATTTGGAAGATTTTGGACGAGGATATTCTACATTGAAGTCATTGAAGTCATTGAAGTGACATGTACTGAAAATTAATCCTCAGGCCTGATGAGCTGCCAATTATTGCATGTTTGATCATGTTTGTATTGTTTATTGTTGTTTATTGTTGTTGTTTTGCAATGTTTTTGCATGTTTGCATGCAGAGGAGGAGCCAAGAGGATTAGTTTTCTTTGGCTTGGCATTTCGCTCTGACACTCGGCATGGCAAACTTGCTCTATGGGAAGCAGCTGGCCAACGCTTTGGGCAAGGTTCGGCGTGTTGGCTGCGTGTCGGGGTGGAGTCACGGACATGAACGACTTCATGAATCTATGGGATTCAACATGCAGTTTGTGTCACGTAGGTACGCGCAGTATTTGAACGTTAATGTACGTTCTATATAGTTCTATATTGTTCTAGATTCTATGTAGTCATCATAGTCACACATGGTATAGCCCAACATCTTTGGTAGCTACTGACTTCGAAAGCCATCAAGGTGATTGCTCTGATCAGGATCATGCCGTATCATGTTGTAGCATTTTGTGGTGGTAATTTTCAATACTTTTCTGATATTTGCATATATTTGCCAAATTATATATGTTTAAATCGTATGAGACATCTCCGTACTACACCGGCTCTACATCAAACGCTGCAAGACCGGACTGAACTGTCAGCGGCCCATTTTTAAGTACGTCCGTCATCCTATCACGCTTGACCGTGCTGGCAGGATGGCAGCAGCAAGGACGCCATACAAACTGCAAAGGATGTATGGATATATGTAGAGTATATGTGGTGTTTGTTTTTGATTGTTTTTGTATCAATGCTGCCTGTGATATCCTGTGATGCTGTGTGGATTAAGCACTATCAGTATCTATCAGTATCTATTGTATCTAATGTTAGGAGTTTTGTTGTGAAAATTTGTGCAGGATTTCAAGCGAGTATGGAAAGTGGCAATCCAGGCCGGTCTGTGACTTGATCTTTGCATCTCTTTGCACTTTGCTTCCGAGAGGTTTGCGAGGTGTCGGTGTTGGCATACCGCAAAAATCTGCAAAACAAAGAAATAAGAACAAGAATTGATTCAGACTTTATGGAAAAAAACATTTTGTTTTTCTCCTAATTTTGTTTCCAATCATTGCCTAAAGAGGCAGTCGTTGCCATGCTGCGCTTCAAGAGTGGTTTGTCTGGTTGGTCCCAACGGGCCGATCCGCGTCCCTGGGACGTGCAATGTGCCGCAGAGTGCAAAGGTCTCAATACCCTTTAGTAATCGGCAACTATAGCAATCTATAGTAATCTATAGATATCTATAGATATCTATAGCAATCGGTATTTCCATTGCTCTTGAACTAAGTTGAGCTTGTAAGTTTTGTACGGCTTGGTCAGCTGTCAGCCAACTGAAGAACTCCAGACATCAACGATCCACCTGCTCTATATGAAGGGTGTACGGATATTCCCTAGCCATATTATAATATATTTATAAGATTTATATAATATATATATATATATATATGTCATAATGATATGACATATAGAATAATAGCAATAATAATGATAGTAGTACAGTAATAATAATAACTCATACATAAGAACGTATTATGTCATTATACAATGTTAAAACTGTACCCCACATAGCATAAGATGAGAAGTCCATTGGATCAATATCCGACGCCTCCAATCATTGGGGCCACCTCAGGTTCTAAAAACGCTGTCGTTGACCACACCTTGAAAGGCTCCTGATGTGTTTGAGTGTGCCAGTGCGGAGTGAGGGTCAAAAGTGAAGAATTCGGTGTCGTGCTGCGCATTAGACTTCCCATGCAAAGCTGCTGACTTGCACAGAGCACCAGGTTTCCACACCCTGCCACCCACGCCCTTGCGGCGTTTGCAGAAAGAGCTGCCACCAGACACTGTGGAGCTGCTTGGACTCTTCATTGTGCCAGATAGAGGCACTGAAAGGCAAGGTGTTTGAACATGTTTGAAAAGTGCTCCAAGAGGCTGCCGCCAGAGTTGATAAGACGTGATGAGACTGATGCCAAGGGCAGATTTTGTGTCACAATGGAATCGTTTGCCGTTTTCTATGGCAAATCAACTGAGGCTTGTGCTACATGGTCTGAAAGGTGAACTGCTGATGGGGTCACTTGGTGGCACGCATGTAAACCTTGAGAAATGCACCAGGACCAGAAGTTATTCAATCTATCAGCTATCAACTCGTTTGGATTGGGCGATGATGAAGCTTATGTGAGCTAGTGCTTGTGCGATAAGGGTCCCACTCCTCTTTGCAGATTCTTGCAGTGTGTGACATCTATTTCGCAGAATTTGAGGCCCGACGTTGTCTCCTTGAAGGTTCACATCTCCCAGATCAAAAAGAGGCTAGAAGTGCATGCACGAAACGAGGCGCAGCGATGCATGGTTCGACTTGGTGAATTGGATCCAAACGGCATTCCCTTCCCTCTTTGGTTGCCCCACCGTTGGGCCGTTCACAGTTGCATCAGAGCAACTTGCCAACCCTAGAATTCCCAGGCAGTTCATGTTACTCCGGGCCTGGTGTTTCTTCACAAAGGTGTGCAGCCTCATTTTTTTGTGGAAATGCGTTCCACCAGGGGTTTCCTGATGGGGCAACTTCAGGTCATCAAAGGGCGCCTGAGCCGTGCCTTGCAGCTCTACAGCTTCATTGCGTTGGGCGCAGTTCCCTGGAATAAAGTCCATGGGAGACTGATATGGAGACTGTGCTTATCTGTGCTTTATTCATCGTTATGCGATTTCATGCGGCCTGTTTCTTGCCACCCCTCGGGCATCCAGCCACTGAGGTGGTTCACCTTTTGCACAGACGCCGGGCCGTGGACGACATGGAGACTTGAAGTGCACGCCAGCCTCATTGTAGAATAATGGATGAATAATGTAGAATACAAAGGGTTTCAATAATTTTCAATACATCAGCATCCCCTCAGCTGACGAGCCTAGAAATCCTTTGACGGAAGAAAGGGCAGTAAAGCAATACATGGCCGAGTCAAACTGAATAAGTGAAAGGTGACGCTTGACGGGCAATACAAACATCCTGCCCCCTAGTAGAGTAAAAACTGCCTTTCAATCTCCCTGTAGTCCAGAGCTTCCGTGCAGCTGGTAGATTGAAATCCCCAGCTGAAGCGAATTCCGTGAGTGCTCCAAAACTTTCCATGATACTGCACCTCACAAATTTGAGCCTGGCCTGCAAGTATTCGATTAACCATGCTGCCTCCAGGGTTTTGTTGTTCTGTGCGCTTTTTCCAAGCGCAGGAGACCTTGAGAATGCTGCAATCGGAACAAGCTGAGACAGGCCATGTTGGGTGCTGGTGGGATGGTGTTTGCAACTGCTTCGATGTCCTGTTTTCAGCACGTTTTCACGCCACTTGGGTCACTTGAAATTGAGGAGATGGAACGTTCTCTCCAGACACTTTGGCGACACTTGGGCTGCATTACTCTTGGAAACTAAGCATGTCAGTGCTGGATGTTACTCTTTGGATCTCTTTGGTGATTTGGTGGAACCTGTAGGCTTTGCTATGGCAGATAGGTCAGGGATGGTCAGTGCAAATAACTACTTCGAGTGCAAGTACAGTTATCCTGTTGGATCTTGCTGGATTGCGCAAGTAGGGGGAAGAACACATAAGCCACATGCACAAACTGCTATTTGAAGCACTTACATGCACTTACAGGGAATCCAACCAACGTGGCATGGACACTCAGTGACTCGCTGAAAGGAGGCTGGCTCAAGTTGCTTCTGCGATGCCACCCAGCCCAAACTCTCGTGGCGCTGTGGCTACTGAAAGTCAGGGTCCAAGCCCAGCTGGAACATCAGCCGGTTGAGGAGAAATGAAATTGTCCAACTTGCTTCTGTTTTTGACTGAAGGATTTTGCGCGATTTGGCTCCACACTATACATGCATATAACATATAAAGAATTTGCCCGACATACCGTACTGAAACGCGGGAAACTACCTGATGCTTCTGCAAAACAGGCAAGGACAACAGCAACGCCTGGTGCCGAGGCAACCGGGGTGATCTGCCAGCAGAACGGACCGGGCACCCAGCGTGGCTCTTGCAGCTACCCTAGGAACTCCAATGCTGTTTTCGTGCCACAAATAGCTGGATAGGGCTGCCCAACTACAGCATATCTCAGACGAGCGCTCCAGGGATTTCCAGGATGGAAAAATCCCTTGAACTTTGTTGCTTTTAAAGTTTGAGGAGCATAGGCGTAGGGATAGCTGGCCTTCGCATGCCTAGAATATCCTAAAATGCATGGTTTCCATGGTAGCTCGTTGGCATTTTTTTTTTGCGTTGTCCATTGGCCAATGCAAGAGAACACCTGTGCACGTTCTGGTACCTAGTGAATTCCCTCCATTTCCCTCCAAGTTTTAGTCAAATTCCCGAAAGCTAAGTCTTATCTATCGGTTCTTCGCTTTTCTGATGTGCAACGAGTATCAACGAGTGAGAGGCGTTCGTTTTTTCTCATTGAATTCCTGGGCAAGTACGGCTTCTATAGTGAGAGGTTTGCATGAAGATGCCTTTAAAATCATTTAAAATTGAGGAGGTCTGCATTTCACCTAATCACTGGCAGCGTATTCCGCTCCCAAGCACAGCTGCAGCTGTGAGGCTTGAACTCACTGCAGTGGTCTTCATCCACGTGTATGAGCTTGTGGCCTGGGGTGATCCTACTGCAGGCAATACTATTGATACACGGCTGACTTACAGTATGTTTCTGTAAGGGCCCGGCTGACTGAGGGCTTCAATGTGCTGACGGTCTAAGAGGTTCATACTTTCATCATATTTTCATCATACTTTCATCGCGCATTATGAAACCTCGACAGGTATTTGTCGTCACTGAGATGCTGAGATACTATAGCTTTTGAAAGTTTTTAGATTGATAGCTATCGCATGCTATCGCCTTTTATGTTACTACATATAATTACCATGTATATGAATACCATAGAATACCATATATAATACATTATAATATATACTATAATACATATTACATCATATTACGACGTTTCGTTGGTAGATATCAAATCAATTCAGATACTGTATATTCACATCATCTTCGGGATGCACAGCAGCCTGCTGGACAGGTGGTTCGATCCCCTTATCGCTGTCGGAGCGTCTCAGCGCTGGGATCACCTTCGCAGTGGGAAATACCCGCGCCTTCGCAGCTGTTGGACAGCAAGGTTCTGTCACAACCTGGGGCGACCCTGCCTGCGGTGGGAATTCCGGGCTGGTGACCGAAGAATTGAAGAGCAAAGCCTTCCAACTTTGCTACAATGAATGGGTGGCTTGGATAAGGTGCAGTCAGGACAATCCTGCAGAGAGGTCCTTGACATGCCTCATATCTCAATACGAATTGGCTTAGAACACACTTATAGCGGTACCGACGTGGATATTCATCGCTCACATGCTTGCATCGAGCGCGGGTCTTTAAGGCCTTCACAGCTTTCAGAGAAGGAGGCCAGCTGGTGTGCTTCCTGTCTGCAGAGTGGGTGTTTGTGATGCGTGTCATTATGTCATATCAAGGCAGAAGCAACGATGACTTGGAGATATGTGCCATAATAATAACAGAAAGTCACGCCCAATAAGAACAATCTTAATAATAATGATGACATATGATGACGACATAAATATATTAATTATATATAAGGATAATAATCACAATAAATAGAAATGACAACACGGATAATAACACGAATATACTATACAATAATAATAGTAATAACAACAATGATAAATATAAATAATTGTAGATATGTAGATAGATGAAACTCGTGTGTACTGTTTCATTCTTCTTGGCTTCATTTGATCGGGCCACCGGCTCGCCCTCAGCCTGACGCTGAACCTTCGTGATGTTGATGGAGAGGGAGATAGGTATAGATATATTATGATATTAAGACTATATAAGACTATATAAGACTATATAAGACTATATACAGTAAGACTATATAAGACTATATATATAAGACTATATATATATAAGACTATAGAAGACTATATATACTATATACATATACACATGCCGCCTGAGGTTGGGGTGACGCAGATGCAGGTGGTTCTCCTGGTGATGTTGCCTCTTCCTTGACTTCTGGTGTTGTCAAAGTTTGCACCTGCCTCAGTTTTGTGTGGACAGGATGAGCTTCACTTGGGGCCCACATGGTGTTGGATGGTGTTTGGATCCTCATGCAGGTTGTACCAGTGATCAGAAAGGAGTCGTTTGTTCAAAGCAGCTTCCTGGAACACTGCTGAACCAGCTGAGACAGAAATCAGTTGTAACAGAAATAACATGAAATAACCAGTGAACAACTGAGGCAGCACAGAGTTTGCTTTTGCAGCTCTCAAGGAGAATGGCCAGGAAACTTGACGCAATGACCAAACCATCCAAGTGACAACAGCGTGGAATCAAGGATAATCAAGCTAAATTTGAAGTGGCCTGGGACGCCTTCGCAAGCCTTCTTTGAGATGGCACCCACTAAAATCCATTACATAGCTTAACGGATCTGGAGAGGTTTATATAAATGTTTTTTTTTAAAAAAATGTTTTAAACATGTTTTGTGTAGGTGTGCGAAATAGATTCAGCAGTGCTACATTGGCACCTGGCCAGTGCTGCCAAATGCCCAAGCGACCAAGAGACCCAGTTCAAAAATGTTCAAAGCCATTTGGGGCGCTTTAGTCCAAACACTGTGAAGATCCGTGAAGCTCACCACCACTCCCCCAGTACTTAACGGCGACTTAACGGAGCCAGATAACTTCCATGTGAGGTCATTGCGTGGGGTGATCACAGCGTCGGCGGAGACTTGTCACCAGTGCACGCAAAATTGCAGAGCGGAGTACTCAACATTTGGGGCAATGCCGGTGCCTTCGTTGCGGCCAAAGACTGCACTGCTACGTTGCAGTGGGCTTGGCTTCCGGTCTTCAAACATGTTTAGCAATGGAGATTGCACCCACCCTCAAACGAATGCTATACCCTCCTCAAAGTGGAGTCGTTGAGTTTCAAAAAAACGTGTTCCCCAGAAGAAATACGATCCTACATTTAAGTAAGGATTTTAATTGGCGACAATTGAAATATAATTAACATTATGACTAATTATATATAATTAACTATATATAATTACCATTTTTTGCCGATGAAGTTGTGATGCTTGTAGTAATTACTTGTATATACCTGTAGTACTTGTAATACTTGTAGTGAATGGGGTTCAGCATGTTGATTGCGTTACCTTTTCCACCTCAAGTTGTTTAATTCAAGGTGTAATAAGAGAAAGAAATTGAAAGAGAAAGGATCAGCTCTGGAAAAGTTTGCTGCAAATGTGAACCTTGGGAACAAACCAAGTAAAGTGAATTGGGTCCTTTCATGGCCCAGTGCCTTGGAAATTTGTGGAAAAGCTGTTCTTGAAAAATTATATAAGGGATTATAAGGGTTTAATAATCGATCTGATTCTTTTGGGACAGGCAGACAAGTAATATTTTTCCCGGAAAAATGTTTGTTTTTCACACAAACTATTTTTTTGACGAAAAAAATGGTCTGCCAAAAAGTGAGACTTCCAAACATTACACGGTTCAGATTTTTCCCCAACAGCAGAAACTGTGCTATGGGGTCTTTAGCTGAGGTGCGATCCGGTGCAGCTTCAACACCAGGTTCCGGACAAGGTTCCGGAGGGTTCTGGTGCAGATATCTCGTGAGGTTCCGGATGCAGATACCTTGTGAGGTTCCGGAAGTTTCCGGTGCAGGTACTCGGTGAGGTTCCGGAGGGTTACGGTGCAGATACTTGGTTAGGTTCTAGAGGGTTTTGGTGCAGGTACCTGGTGAGGTTC
>Ga0126342_10023159_pt1 | contig 10188 bp, 9 predicted proteins | sample Cyp1metagenome_FD_92528 | JGI IMG/M metagenome (GOLD analysis project Ga0126342, IMG submission 92528) | Coral microbial communities from Lord Howe Island, Old Settlement Bay, Australia - Cyphastrea 1 metagenome | ecosystem: Host-associated > Invertebrates > Cnidaria > Coral ... | reverse complement strand
TAGAAGATATGCTTGACGTGGCTTGATCGTGTCCTTATTGAAACTTTCCAATAACTTTCCATTTTCTTCCGGGGATATCGAAGACCAGCCTGGCTATTCCTTTTCCTTGCCGGCTGGTTCAACTAATCTCCAAGATTAGCTGTCAGGCTGCTGGGTGGCGGCCCTGCCTGACATCTTGCGGTGAGCTGTCAATCAGAGCATCCAACAGAAAGCAATTCTTCGATATGGAGCAGAGGTTTCTTGGATGTTCGGTTCGGTTGATGCAGAATCTATGTTGTTTGTGTTCGGATCGGGGGCTGTTTTGCACTTGCCGCAGGACGTGGTTGGAGCCGCGGTGCTGGGGACTGGATGCTTGGCATTGTTTGGGCCTCGGTGCTAGACGCTAGACCTTTGCAGATATGAGCAGAGTTCCCCCAGTGGTCATTCCTTGAATATACGAACCACGCTTAGAATCATAATGAATCATACACTTGGGCCACCTGGGAGGAGATCATCGGAAGCCTCAGCAAGTCCAGTGTTTTAGAATGTTTTAGAATGCTTTACATCATTATTGGATATTATTATAGAAATTATTATAGATATATTTCGATAATTTTAGATGATTCATGATGATTCTTATTCCCCCAATGTCACCAATCAGCAGCTTTGAACAAAGACTCCACGCCGGCACCAAGGCATGGCTTGTGGCCCGATGCAAAGGGACCAGGCATCGCATTGCCTGGAGACCCAAGCCTTGGAGATAAGCAACGTACTTCAGCGAGGGTTTCCATAAATGATCATAAACAACTTTAAACAAGCCCCACATCATCATACATCATCCACTTAAAAATGGTGTTTTTCATCATCAATTTTTGGAGATGCAAGAAATTCAAAGCCATTGATTCCAAATCTATATCTCATACTATGCCACTTTAGGGGCACCCCATGGCATCACCGGTAGCACTGGAACCCCCTAGATCAGTGTCACCAGAAAACCTGAGTGATTTCATCTGATTTCATGGTTCCAACATGTTTGAACAGATCGAGGCACCTGGCGTCACTAGCTGCATGGGCGACTTGTCTGAAGCGCTGCAGGGGCGCCAGTGCTGATGGTGGGCCTCAAGGGCTGATCACAGACTAAAAGCTTTCGTTGTCCAATGTTGTCCAGTGACTTGCCAGTGGCATCAGAAATCGGAAGACTGATTCTTTGTGTATCTTTAAGTCATTGTTTGATCATGTTTGATGATCATGTTTGATCCCACGAGCAAGAGCCATTGACTATAGATGACTATAGCAAAAGAAATATGTTTCAAGATTTCGATGGCTCTGAAAGCAGCTCCTTGTTTGCCCTTGCAAACGCGGCCATTCATACATCATCTTGCCAGCATGAGATTCATTGTGCTACCTGGACTGCTACCTCCATGCAATCTCCACAGGTTGGTTGCGGTGTGCAAACCAATCCGCTACTGTCAGCGGGCTTGTGGGCCGGCGGCCGAAATCAGATGAATAAGGCACGCAGAGGGCACCTCAGGATTTGAGAGTTTGACTCAAAGACTTCATGACTTCAACATTTCAACATGTTTTTGTATGTTTTTGTTAGCATCCTTCAACATATTTCAACGTGGCAGTTTCTTTGGCCCCTGTCTATTTGATCGCAAGTGGAGGTGCAGCTCCTCCTGCGGATCCTGGCACAGGTGCAGTTGGATGCAGTTGGAACATGTTGGAACTACTTTTTTTTGGATTTCTCTTTTGCTAGGATTTCAATTGTAACTTGCAACATTTTGAGACATGTTCCCCCAACCTCAAGGACTCAAGGCATTCTTGTCACGATTTGGTTTTGCTCTCCGACTCTACGATTGGGCGACAGCACGGCTGAACCCTCCAACCTCATGGTATGCTTTGCCTACAGTAAGAGTGAGAGCCAGTGGGCTCAAGATCTTCAACATGATCTTGGTGCATGTCAGGGTTGCTGTCAAGTAATCATGATAATCATGTTTGGGTCTCATAGTCCGTGCAACTTTTGACAGGTGGCTGGATCGATCATCGCTTTTGCTGCCTTTGGCACCCTTGGCATGTGAAGGGAACCGCTCGACTTTTATATTCTGGGATGTCTCTGGGATGACCCGAAAAGAGTTTCAGGATCAATTACAACACATATCTATTCTTTATCTATTCTTACATAATATACATAATGACTAGCAATTGTAGATATACACAGATTTTGCAACTGGATCAATCAAGTCTTAAACTGACTCTGCTCCGGTCTGTCAAAGAGTCACAAACTGTCGGCCAGGCCTGTACTACTCGTTCCGCTTCCCTGGAGAAGGCCCTTTCAGGCTGGAAGTGACTGGACCTGGAGATGCTGACATGTTCGAATCATTTCGGATCAAAGGATGCTGAGTATATTTGAGTGTATAGACAGAATTCTTGGCATCCAATGAACATATTGGATATCTATATATAATATGATGTATGATGATGTATGTGTTATTTGGGATATATCAGGAGATATCAGGAGACATAATGATCACAATATTATATGATCACATACTAGAAATTACTAGATACGTTACATGGCTTGGTTTCTAGATATGGCCTCTGGGACCCAGTCGAAACACATGAGCGGATCGACCGTTCCCGATGCCAGTCACTTCTTGGGCCTGGAGAGCGCTTGTAGCGCTGGGGACCGGGCCTGAGTCTGCAAAAGATGTTAGCCTTAGATATCCTTGGATTCAACAACTAGATAGAAATAGAAATGACATAGATAGACTAGATATATAGAGCTAGATCCTGTCAAAAGGATGTGTGAGATTCATGCACAAATATTTACAGGCAGACAAGAAGTAATAACAAGTAAGTGATTTCCCCTCACCCGCTCTGTCTCTATCTCTCTCTCTCGCTTTTCCTCAAGCTCTAACTGTCATGAGACACCAGCATCCGGTCGAAAGCGAGCCATTCAGGCCACCTTCCTTGCGACAGTAGCTCATATTCGCGTGCGAGATGCCCAATCTCAAAAGGAGTTGGCAAAAGTGTCCTGAGCCAAACCCGTCGATTCATGATTAATTCATGGAAGGTACGGCACTTAGGAGAAACTAACAAACAACATGCTGATGAAGCTGACTTGATTTTGTTGTTCTTGTATATGTTTGCAAGCTGAAAGTGATATTACTGTTTGGTAATATCTGGTACTTAAGATCAGAAAGAGTGGAGTTTAAAATAGTATTGAGTTAGGCAATGCGCCGCTGATGAAATGCGGCATTTTCCAAGTAGATCTTCATGAGCCAGTGATAGCCAGTGTGGCCTGGCAGAAGTCCAGGGGAGGTTGAGGAGGTCTTCCTTTTCCCGGAGACTTTTTAAGATGTCACGGAGTCCGGCGGATGTAAAAGAGCTTCAAATGACAGAAACAGCATGTTGACTTGCACGAGGAGGGAGCTGCTTTTTGGCATCAACCTCACAAGTTTGTTTTGTTTAATGCTTTTCTTTTTTCCATCCTTCGGCCTCCAATTTGTACAGCTTTGTCTCACCATTACTGCAGGTTCACCGTGATGCGGGGAAGGCTACACATTGAAGCTTCTGTCGCACTAATCGCCACGCCTATATACATGACCCTGCTGATTGCACCTACAGATCCTGCAAGCCAGAGAGGTGACGATGTGACACGTCTCAGCAAGCGACTCCAATCGGAAAAAACACTATCCCTCTCTCAGGCCGTTGTTACTTTCTGCGTGTAGTTGCAGTTGCAGATATATGAGATGGATCGTCGACATGTTCATGCTGTTCATAATCTTGCGTTCGTGTTGCCGTGAATCTCCACAGAGTGGGCATGCGGCATCGGCACAGTCGACACAGTCAGCAAAGTCGGCACAGGCACGTTTCGCCTTGTCTCGTTGCCTCCGACGCCTCCACAAGCAGTCGATGTTGTGACCTGCCACCTGCCACATCGAATTATCATTGAAGTGTCAGACTCAGCCTCCGTAAAGTTTGCAGGTAGACTTCCCAGAGGCGATTCAGTAATATTCATAGCTGGGGGATGATACATATATGATCATATATGATACACTGATACATCTAAAGAAGTTATATTAAATCTGTCAGCCATCAATTTGGAGCTTGGAGTTGACAGCAAGCTGGACTGCAAAATCACATTGGCGAGTTTGGGTGCATCATCCGCATTCATCCGCTTTCTGCGGTTTTACCCCTATGGCCCTATGGTTTCCACATGTGCAGCGAAGAACATGCGAGTGTGTGTCGCAAACACTTCCTTGGTCCTTGTGTCGATGCGGCCACACAGAGATGCAATACCGCAGCGTATCATTGCCAAAGAAGAGAAATGGCTCGCCGGGTGTGAGACTTCGGGTGTGACGTTGGTGGCCCTAATGCATTCCGGCAACCATGGAGATGTCAATGTTTAAATAATTTTAAATATATGCACCAATATCGCAGAATAGTGTTCATTCTAAAGAGAACAAAAGGCAACCAGACATTGTCAAAGCCATGGCTCTTTTCCATATACTTTAATTTCAACATCTTTTTGAGGTTGCATGCTTTCCAGAAATGGTGTTGCAAATGAAGAGCTGTACCCAAGAACAGTCTGAGCGGTGACAAAGCTTATAAGGCTTATATATCGTGACCTGAGATTGCACCGGTGGCTAAGCCACCGGTTCTTCCAATACTTCAGCCATGGTGCAGATGCAAAAGCTTGGACGCTTCAAGAGGCCAGTCTGAATTATTCCAGAGATGGACAGTCTTGTAATGAACGTTTTTTTTGCAAGTTGATATTGACCCTCGTGACACGTGCCATTCAAATGAGCTCAGTTCTTCTAGGTGCTTTGTTTTTGCCAGCTGACAGATAGGAGGGACATAGGGTCCAAGACTTGATAGCGTAGGGTCTCCATTGTGTATCAGACTGATTAATCACTAGGAGTTTTTTTGCAACTCAGAATCGAACTCTTCTGCCAATTCAGTTTTTGGAGAAAAAATATGAAGAGACTGGCAAGGAGAAGTGATAAAACATGATAAAACCGTGCGCCAAAGCCAGGCTTTTGGGTCAAACTCGGAAGCCAAACACTGACTGGAAGCCAAACTACGGCTTGTTGACCAGGTCGGCTTGGATGTTCCGTGGGAATCCGTGGGAATCCGTGGGAATCCGTGGGACACGGGAAATGGTTGCCCTGTGAGTTTCATTGCCCCAGCTGTCCTTATCGATGTGATATGATGTGATGGTTGCCACGATCACAACTGTCGAAGTGTGGATATTCATGGATATTCAACTGTCCACAAAATGCTGTCATGGCCAAAATTATTGATGCACAGGTCGCTTGTTCTAGGTGTGTGTTTCTTTTTGCGCCAACAGGGTTCAGAGTGTGGTCATCTCGCAAGAAGAGACCCGATTCTACTGGATGCTACTGGTCAGGCGAAAGCACCACCCTTTGATTCTGCGACAGCCTTGGGTGCAGGACATGGGGATAATCCATGATAATTAATCCAATATAGTCCGAGTCCAATTATATCATATTTATCTAATTTGTGATCATTGATTGTGGCAGCTTGTGACGGTATGTAACGGCTTGCCTTTGACTTGGCATCGTGACGGATGAAGGATACCCCAACTCCAAAGTAGCAACAAGTGGCCCAAGTGGCCGCCTACAAATTTGTTGGATGCCACCCCGCTGAGAAACTGTGCTTCAGTGTGGTTCCTCCCGAGCACTAACGATGACTGAACTTCGCTATGCCGCTATGCTTAGGAATGGTTACCCGCAATTTGACAAGCCGTACGATCCTGACAATCGAGCTGCTGCCATGTTCTGTGGACCTTCGATGGAAGAATTTCTGGGGATTCTGCTGGAGATTGCACGAGATTTGATTCAGCTTTCGCTGCCAGGCAGAACTCCTCCAACGCAGAAGAAATACAGACCACCAGTTCCTCCACCTGTCGTCAAGGTGCACTGCGCAGACTTATATCATGTAATTCGACGATGTAATTAGCTTGAGTCTTGGAACTCTACTGTAGGCTATAAGAAATATAAGAAATGCATAGAAATGCATCAGTTAGTCAGTATTGAAAAAACTCTGTGTAAGACGCGACAAGCAGCATGAGTATAGTCTTTGGAGATCTTTTGAGCGTGATAATATTGTAGTTGTGTCCTTGCAGAGTGATGACAAAGCCATATGTTGAGGCAAGTCGAAACTCATCCGACTACAACGAAGACAATTTCCACCAACTGAAGAGCAAATTTCAATTCGAGGCCCGCTTAAGACACTGGTAGGGCCCTTCAATCTGTGATTTTGGGATTTGACAAGTGCTTGTTTTGGCCAAAACTTTATGCGCATCCGGATCTTTATGTTTCTTACTTTATGTTTCTTACATTTTCTTACCTAGTCTTACCTTGTTCTTGTTTGATAGGCTGCAGCATGGCCCCAGAAATCTGTTTGCGAGTTGCCAGGTCAAGGGCATGTTTCATGACAAGGGCTATCTAGCCGAAAAAGAGGTGCCTTCGGCCGACGTTGAGCTCGTTGTGGGTCTAATTGCACAATGTATCACAATGATGCACCGTAATCCCGTGTATAATACATGATATAACAATATATAACATACATTTGACATGTTAATGATGTTTAATTGTTTACTGTATTATCAAGCATGTCATTAGATCACAATAGTATATTCTAATGTTTTGATTGACGGTTTCTTCCGAGGTCTTCACTGCTGCCTTCAATCTCCATCTTGTGGGCTGGTTGAAGGCAAGTACTCAACCTTTCTTGTCAAAAAAATGGTAGGAAGTCTCTTTTGGTGCTTCACATTTCCAAAGTTATCATGAAGACATCGCATCAAATCATGGTCCTAGTGCTTGGATGTGACTTGATGCATTTTGAGCGGAAAAGCTTGGCGCATTGCCTTGTTTTGCAGCGCTGCAGATTCGAAGCAACTTCATGCTGGGTCATGTGCAGGTGGGACAATTTGGAATCTCAGAAAATTTGCAATACCCATTTAAAAAAGTAATTAATCTTGACTAAGAATGTGCAGTGACATGTTGCTGCCGTGATACTCCCCGCCAGGGTGACACCTACGCCCTGTCATACTTTAAGAAATACTTGGAGGAGAATTGTTGGGATCAACTCTTCCGGCAGGTCGCCGGGCAACACTGGGATACAAAGATTCAAGATGGAGTGTTTGGCTGACCGATTGTGGAGCAGCCGCAGGAGAAACATCTTTCCAAGGAAGCTGGCACCATTGACTGGGTTCGGCTCTTTGAGGCAGGGCTCCAAAGAATCTCAGCAATTGCATTTCAGTCGCTTGGCACCACTGAGTTTGGGCCCCTGATAAAGATGTTCGCTCCGATGGTTCCATAAAGAAGTCAGTTTGCAAGTAATTTCAAACGACCTCCTATTCCATCACTGGTTGCTCAGTACAACACGGGGCTTTCGACTCCATTGCGTGAGAAACTCAGTATGCCCAAGTCTGTCAATGTGAACATCTTGCAGCCGACAATGGTGGCAGATTCCCGTGGCCTAGATGATTGGTGAATTTGTCTATCCTGCATTGAGAGAGGGATTTGTGGATCTTGGATCCACGCACGGAACTCACTATGCAGCTTGCATTTCTGTACGAGCCACTGGAGGAATCTATGTGTAAGATTGCCCAAGAAAGTTGCGCTGCACACCATTGAGTTTGAGTCCACGTGCATTGGTGTATGTCCATATTCTTCACACCTGCTGCCACCTCGTTTGCCAAGAATATCGACACTTGTACTGCGAGAAGGACCCGATAGTTTGGAAAGAAAGCTATGCAAATACTGCCTACGTGATCCTATGTGCTTGAACGTCCATAAGAATCCAAAGAACTATTACTTTATGCATATTACGTGTGTATATATATAATATGATTATATATAAATATACTGTATATATAATATAATTATAAATATATATATAATATTATATTTATTATATTATATATTTATATTATTATTATTATTATATATATATTATTATATATATTATAGTCGGTGCTTGGGAGAAGAAAACTCCAAGCAGCAGCGTCGAATAACTTTTTGACATAATGGAAAGCAGCCATCAAATTGTGATGTGCAGTCGATGTTGTTCGGCGAAGGAAGCTGAAGTTCTCCTGACTGGATTTTCCAGGACTGGCGGAAGTACCGGCGCCGCAAGGCTCATATCATGTTTTGCCCTCAGTGACTCAGAAGCGGCAACGCGCGTCTACGATGAAAACAAGGATGTCCAGAGAATCAGCATTTTAAAGTTTCACCAACTTCAAAGCCGTTTTGGATTGAAGTAAATCCTAACTTGGGCCGAGTCTTTGGTAGCACTGACGTGGGCGATTGGTTGATTCGGCTTTGCATCAGTGCATTTTGTATTTGCGGTGCAGCTAATCATTTCTGTTGCAGCATCTTGGGGTGGACAGATTGCCTATTTGCTTCTGATGGCACTTACAATTGTTCACCTAGCTGATCAGGTCACTCTATGAGAAGTGGCAGGCCATCGGGGTTTCATCCAGCTTCATATCAACAGCCTATTTGTCACTGAAAGTCCCAAGGTAGATCCAAAGAGACATTGTCCAACAATAATCAAGACTACTTTCGATGTCTTCTAGCACGTGCTGCCTTTTAGCGGCTTTTCTTTGGAAATACCGCGTGGATGTTTCAAACTGTAGTTGAATTTGCTTGACCACTCACACTCCCGTGATCTGAAACCTCAGAATGGCGTTATTACAATATTGATCTCAACCAAGACTTCGTCACACAGATACGGCGCTTGCAACAAGAATCTTTGGAACGCCGGGAGAAGGAGTTGAAGGTCATCGACGTACTGGCCTCAAGATACGAATTGAGCTACAAATATCATGATGGTAATTTCTTTCTGAATCATATATATATATATATCACCTAGACTCAGGAGAAATGTCTAAGAAATTACTAAATCAAAAAAAGAAAACACATATTCAATTCAATATAATTCAATATATATTTCATAAATTATCCAAACATATCCAAACATATATGTTCCAGGTTTTTGGTCCCCCCGGGGTGGGAGGTGGTTGTGTGTGCAGTGTGTTCATGGTATCCCATCCCTGTGGTGTGGGTTGGGGTGGGAAGGGGGTTGCATATGCTGTATGGGAAAATTATAATAGCTGGTGCATCCAAACAAGCGGTACATAGGTTCTATATGGTAGTATGTACAGTATGTAGTAGTACATAGGTAGTGTCTATCTATTTGTAACCGTGTTGTATAGGTAGTATATAATATATAGGCAGTGTATAGGTAGTGAATATGTCGAGTATATATAGAATTATAGGTAGCAAATATATAGAATATGTACATACTATACATACATATACATCACACATACATGTACGTGTTTATCATTAGTATGAGGTATCCAGGCAGTGTAGGTGGTTGCTCCCTCCCGTGCGGTGTGGGGGGGGTAGGGGGGATGGAGGGGGTTGCGGCAGCTTATCAAGGTAGTATATGGTAATATACAGGTACGCTATTATAGGTTGCATACAGGCATGCAATGGGTAATATATTATAATGTCGGATTATATGAGTAGTGCATAGATACGCTATTGGTTGTATTTAGATGGAAAAGAAAAAACACACATACATAACTATATAGATGTATATAGGTAATATGCAGGCAGCATGCAGGTAATACAGAAGTAGTACCGATATATTTCGCAGGAAATATACGTCTCTTAAATGCTACAAATAGGTTGTAAGTGGAAGATCGTGGTTTTGAAATGTTACGAATAATATGCAAATAAATGGTTATATTTCTGAAATATTATAAATAATATACAAAAAAAAAAAATGTTTGGAAATACATAAAAATATTATTGGAACAAAGGAAATAATACATATTGAATTGGAAATTTATAATATATATATATATTAAATTAATATAAATAATTAATATATTAAATATAAATAATATATTAATAATTATTAACATTTTTGTTTAAATAAATATTAATTAAATAAATATTAATTAAATAAATATATTATATAATTATATAAATAATTTACTGCAGATTTTAATATGGAATTAATTAATTCTATTTTGTTTTATTAATTTTTTTAATAAAATAAAAAATTAAAATATATATATTTTTTTTTTATTATTATTTTTATTATAATTATTATTCTTTTTTATTATAATTTTTTGTTTTTTTTATATTTTATTATTTTTTA
>Ga0126342_10023158_pt1 | contig 10189 bp, 6 predicted proteins | sample Cyp1metagenome_FD_92528 | JGI IMG/M metagenome (GOLD analysis project Ga0126342, IMG submission 92528) | Coral microbial communities from Lord Howe Island, Old Settlement Bay, Australia - Cyphastrea 1 metagenome | ecosystem: Host-associated > Invertebrates > Cnidaria > Coral ... | reverse complement strand
TGAGATCTTGATCAACAAAACAAGACAAAGAATCACAGCAAGTCAAAGATTTCAAAGACATATAAGATATATAGTATGGATCTCATTCAGTTGCAATCCTTGGCTGCTGATGTTTTTTCTGTCAATGGGGCCACGACAACATATGCACGGAAGAGTGCAGTTCTGGCTCAGTCCCAAAACGTGGCTAGCATTACCCCTGTGGATTTGGAAACCTATCGCGCACAATGCCATCCAAACAGAACGTCCAAAATCCCTGTTTGAACTGTTTCATGTACCAAAATCCCTCCGGGCTAAAATTCCGTGGGACTGAGAGTCAAGAGCATGTAGAACTTTTATATTTGATAGTAAAGGTATCCGGCGAATAAAATTCCGATACAACCCCAACATATAAGAAACAGCTACTGGGATAAAAATGCGGTGGAAGATATCCAAGATTATCCAAGGTACCCCCTGGCTATTTTTTGGGCTGGACCCTCAGGTTCTCAGCCAGGGGTAAGCATCGGGGATCTCAAAGTACTTACCCTCTCGTTATTTAACAGTTAGGGAAGCTATGGCCCATCTGTAGATGATTTATGTGAATCATGGTGATTTTCCATCGCTATGTTAAATCAATGGCTTCCCATAGCTTCAGCAAATAGCTCATCATGGTGATTTTCCATGGCCCATGATGATCTACCGAACTTTTTCAAATGGTGATCTCTACCATTTCGCTGGTTTCACCCTTCAAGGAGCTGTACGGGTCACCACGGGTGAACTAAAAAATATCACCACCACCGAATGCCACCGTGGTTGCTTTGGAAAAATCACCAAGTTTCACCAATCAACATACACAATAATGGTGATTCACAAGAAACTATTTAAGACATCAACTTTCAAAAAAATCACCAAATTGATTTTGAAATTTGATTTTGCCTAAAACCAAGAAACAAAGACGTTAAACCACATAAATCGCTTCTTGAATCACCTTCTTTTCCCACGACCAAACCCTGAGCGCCCCAGACTGTACGCATCGCCCACATGTCTGTAATCGATCCTTAGGGATCCAGCGCGGAGTAATGGGGGGTGCACAGAGCGTCTTGCAGAGGTAGCAACATATACCCATGAGCTATGTTTTTTACAAAAAATGCAAATGAAAAAACAACAAGTCAAGATATTAAAGAGAAAAAACATGAACAAAAACATCAGCATCATAGCATCTATAATAGGATTGTATATAGATGTATATACATGCATATATATATATAGTTATAGGCTAACCTGACAAGCAACACAGTGAACCAACTGAACTGTTGTCATTTCTGGGATCCGATGGTGACCAACAAAACCGACTAAGGTGAATGTACGAGGTGAGGCCCCCAAGTTATGTTTGTTGGGTTAAAACCACAAGAATACTATGATTATATCCTCCACAAGACCTAGTTAACCAAGTTAGAAGTCAACTTAGCTAATTATCTAGGGGAGCTCAAATTGAAATATATCACTGGTCTAGTTTGTCAACTTTATCAGAATTGTTTGCAATTTTCCCCACTTGATAAGGTCAGAACACGGTTCATACACCCCACAGTACCCACATTTGCGCTTGAAATCCGCGCGTCTGATAATTGATAATTGTACTGAGTACACTCTCAAGTTTCTTCTTGCTGTATAACAACCGAACACACCAAACAATACTTAGAAGCCCATGATCATAATACTTGACGATGGCTAGGACTTCATGAAAAAACCACTCACTATAATACTATACCCCTTTGTATGACTGGATTATGAATAAGTGTTGCTATACAAAAGCAATCGCTAGGTCTGGCAAACAACGAAACTCTTATCAAAAACAAACAATCTGTACAATGATTTCCCGTGCCGACAATCCTTTGCTGTGACTTCGTTGTGAAGTCGCCAAAACTAGCCAAGGGAAAAAACAAAACAAAACGAAATAGCGCTCGTTTATTACAACCATTTAACTATATAATTGTATACGTAGAGTAACTCATGTCATATCTCGTTGCCTTTTAGAATCTCAACGTTTTATGCTTGTACCCTCAATTTTTCAGGGTTATTCAATAACCACTGAAAAAATAAATAGCCATAGGTTATGACCGGAACACAAATTATTCTTAGAATCTACATGAATTGATAATTGTTTTCCATTAATTACAATCATATATTCATTAAACATCTCAACAGCATTTGTTTTGCTGAAGAACCATTGATAACTGGAAAATCACGTTAGATATCAATAGCTCTGAATAATATTGGAATGCTTAAGCCATCAATAGCATGTCTTTCTTCCCCCATATAAGCCATGAAAAAATACACCTCTATCCAATTATACTGGTTGCTTAATAGTTATGCCTATTAATGTGGGTAAAACAATCATAAACCATCCCCCAAATCATCATAAATAGGTGGTATGTTTACCATTCCCAGTCATGGGAGGTTTATGACATTGTTTTAACCACATTATGGCTATAATCGCCAATAACCCAGGTAATATCACCTCCTTTTCGGGTCAAAAACGTCCTCAACTGCGTTCAACTGGCACCAGGGTCAAAACCCCACCCTTGGTGCCCCCAGTCATAATTGCCATAGCTGGTATAGCTGGATCTTTTTCCCCCCAGTCATTTTTGGTAATTTCACATTTGAAGCTGCTAATGGATGTTTATTCCCCCAGTCATTGGTAATTTCATACCCTCTGGCAAACTAACATAACTATGGAAAATCACCATTTTTCATGGGAAAATCCACTATAAATGGTGATTTTCCATAGTTATGTTAGTTTACCAGAGGGTATCCCCATATGGACGGTGCGCATCATCTCCACCAAGGGTCTCATCAGGACCACCCAACAGCTGCACATCATCGTGGTGTTCCTGAAATGGGTGCCCCCAAATCATCAATATTTTTCCAAGGTTGTTCCATGATTATCCATTTATGGAACCCATATGTCTATACGGATATCTAAAGAACAAGGTATTACATAATAGTTACCCTCTGGTTATTTAACATTGCCATGGAATAGATGGCCCATAGAAATAGATGGTTTACCGGTTTACCTATTAAAAATTGTGATTTTCCATGGCTATGTTAAATAACCAGAGGGTAATTGTTATCAAAAAAACACAGAACCCATCAAAATCCCCATGATGAGGTCACATATCTGAATGGTATTGAAACCAGCGCCTGACCAAGAAAACACATACAAAGGAAACCGAAGGACTCCGAAGGTGTGGGGCTTGAATCCAAAAATCACAGGCGATGAGTTCCCGTTGATTTCTGTTTCTGGTGGCTTCTCTGCATGCTCACCTGTCAGAATCCGATCACAGGTAGGTGACGACTGAAAAAGAACTTCTTGGTTGTGGTTGCACCGCCATGTTTGCTGAAGCCAAACATATATTGCTGTGCTGTTGCTACGTCGCTACGTATGGTTTGGGCCGGATTTGGGGTATAGCACGTACGCCTTGGTTTCATCCCCTTCCATCCCAGACTTTGTTTCAGGGAACATTTCCCCAAACTAACCTTGTGATTCCATGGATTTGGCACGTAAGCTGCGGTAATGACTTTCCGTGACAATGTTTTTTTGGTTTAAACCCCTTAAGAATGATTCAGAATCTCTGTGATTTTTACGGAATAGAAAAAATTGAATGATTCTGAATGGCAAAGCCCTTCAAAGTCCTTGGCCGAGATTCAGCTTCGGCCACCGCCAAATGCCTCAAGCGCGCCGGCGCGTCACCCAGGAGAAAACGCCAGGTGACCAAGCCTCCTGGGAAGCAGCGAAGTGACGGAGTGAAATGATGGGGTTTTACACTTAAGCTGGTGCCCCCCAGGTATGTTTGGTGGCTTATGATTGTCCCATTAAGTATAGATGTAATCATGCTATAGCTACTATACCCCAGTTGTGTTTGTTTGGCTTATAAGATCTTATGCTTACCCCAAAATTTTATATTCCATTCCAATACATATCCCTTACATAGACCTTTTTGGTGGTATCCCAATATCTTTATAAACCACCTTGCAGGGGTTGTAAAAATGACCACCCACGCCTGTCGGTGCAGTGCCACGACGGCACCAAATCAGTGCGTTGCGCAGCAACCTGGAAAAACAACGGAGCCAACGGAGGAAGCATTGAACGCACTACCATGTACCATGTATGTAAACATACATAATTATATCATATCATATAGTTTGATATAATACATAATATCAGTAAATTAATCTAAACTTGTAGAAACATATATAACACTACTTTTTAGACATACACAAACACAATTTTTGTCGGTTTCAGTTTGTCGTCAGACGTGCTCATCGTTTCACGATGCCGATCCAGAAGGGATAGCCGGGCGGAGATCATGGGTACACCTAAATGGCTTTGTAAAGGACAACCCTATGAACATGGACTGGTTGGTGGTTTCAACCATCTTGAAAAATATGAGTCAGTTGGGATGACTATTCCATTCCCAATATGATGGGAAAGTCATGTCATCCAGTCATGTTCCAGTCACCACCAACCAGTGGATGATTTGGGGGTATTCCCATGGCTGGGAACCCCCCATCTTATACTTGGTGATCAGCTCGAAGACATGTCTTCCTTTTCGTACACAATTGGGATGACCCCAACACGTGGTGCCACTCAATATCCACAACATCCATAAACCACAGTGAAGCGTTTTGTGAAATAAACCAACCCCATCACAAATCAACAGATTCCAATTGTTGTTGAAATCTCCATATATCATCATATATCTCCATTTCTGCTGGCAAAATGTCCATTTGTGCTGGTTAAATCCTTGTCCCACTTATGGCACCATTCAACATCTAATTCAAAATCACTTTGAATTGCCTTCAAATCTAATGTCAACCCTGGATTAATAAACCCCAAACGGCTGTTTAATTGGCAGGGTACCTTAAAAAGTATTTTATGACATGACTATTGGAGGAGTGCCCCCCTAATTAATAAACCATGGTTTTAATTTATCCGGGTTTGACATTACGTAAACTCCCTGAATTTCTAAAATCATTCAAATCACCATATTCCTGTTGTTTGTTTATAGCCTATTAACCACTATTAACCATCACATTTTTCACCACTATATCATCCCATGATCAAAATCACCAACTTTTTCCATCCACACGGTCCACATTCCCGCAGTGCCACGCCACTGTCGCCGTTGGAAGTTGCGCCAGACCGTGGTGATCAGCACCAGCAGCCGGTAGTGCTGCCGCCCCCGGGAATCCTCCGCAAGGGGCGAAGCCTTCGGGTCGGTGAATCGGTGCGGGGAAGATCTGGGAATCCTAAGATTTTGTAGGATTTACCTGGGGTTTTGTAGGATTTACCTAGGGATTTACCATGGGGTTTTCCTAGGATTTACCTTGGATTTTCCTAGGATTTAAGGCTTTAAGGATTTACCTTGTGATATGCCTGTTTGTTTTTGTTTTCTGTAGGGGTCTAAAAAGTGGTATCTTGGACCTTTTTTGGTATGAAACTGACCTGCGAACAATTTAAAGTGATTTAGCTCTGACCTCGGACCTGAAGTTTGCAAATCGAAACCAACTACCAGTCCAAGGCGTCACTCAGAGCCAAACAAAAACCATCTTTGATTCTCCTATCACTGCACTTTGCAGACTCATAGAGTCATAGATCACCATCTCATCCATCTCAACGATGCTCACAGGATTTAGGTATATTACAGTGGTGTCAAATTTTGATGGCTTACAAGTGAGGTTTGCCAGGTTTACCATATTTTTCTGGATCTAAAAAGGACAATATGTGGACGGGTCATATCCAATATCTTCAAAAGATTTTAAGTCTGATGATTGCTCAACATTGCTCAACCATATCATGTTTGGTGATGTTTCAACCCCATGATACGTCCAGATGTGTTCAGGGTCAGACCTCCCTGGCACGTTCCCCTTCGCGCGTTTCTTCTGCTTGCCTGGGTCGTTCGCCATGGGGAAGCCCACGATTCACCCATGGAAAGCCACGGGGAAAGCAAGATTCATGGGGAAACACATGGGAAACCAATGGGAAAAACATCCCAAAAAACCCACTTGAATAGGGCAAACACCAATGCTTTTGAGACCCTCTCTTCCAAATTCATCAAGAAAAACATCCCAAAAAAACCCACTTAAATAGGGAAGGAACCCAGAAATCAAGAATTTTATGAGGAAAATTGACATTTTGGATGCAAAGAAGCAAACGTCTGGAGAACGTAGCTGCAATAAATGGGTGCCTAAAGATCAAAAATAGGAGCTAAGCTAAACTCCACTAATACATTGGGAATTCAGGAACAAACAAAACTAAACAATTGCGATACAGCAAGAAATTGGATTTAAGCGACAGTCAACCGTGGTTTTATCAACAATATTCAGGGGCCTGATTATCCCTGAAAGGTGACATTGCACTTTCAAACCTGGGATTAACATAAACTTGGGGATTCAACTTGATCCAACCGCATTAATCCATTAATCCATTAAACGTGAGATTCAAAGCCAGTTAAACCACCGTTTAAAACATAAGTATGAAAAAATCCTGACAAAACAAACACACATCCAGTTGAACTACCATGTGAAAAATCATAACAAAACCATGAGAAAACAATTCAGCTGAACCACTATTTTCCAATATTTTCCAGGTTTCCGATCCTTGCATTTCCCGACCAAAAGAGGTTTGCACGTATGTAAGTTGGCTTAGTTTGACCCATCCAGCTATTATTCCATATCCACCATCAGTCCAGGGAGGACCTTCCTGCACTATGGGAATGTACCCAACTCATCTGTCAGCTTGGGGTGATTTCGATGGACAAAGATCGATCACAATCAATCACACTTTTGTTGCTTAAATCCGGCTGAAATTCTGTCAAACCACCAATTTCCATCAGAATTCAACGGTTTTCCTGGTGATTTCCGATGGTTTTCCTATGTTTTCCCATGGTTTTCCCTGAGATCTCCGGATCATCGAAACGGACGACTCGACTCCGCCCAGGTACCGGTGCTGCTGCGCGCCCTCGAAGCGTCCGCTGTGCAGCTCCGACAAACACTCGCTGCTGAGCTGCTCCCAGCACCTGATCCGCCGAGAGCTCTTCGCTATGCCTGTAACAACCATAACCAAAAAAAACCATGTGGCCATTTAGACAGCTAAAAACTGGTGATTTAGCCACTAAAAAATGGTGATTTTCCTCAGCTACAGTTAGTTTACCAGAGGGTAACCTTAAATCATGGCATAGTCTTGGATAAATAGGGCAAAGCACCGAGCTTTTTTGAAGCAGTTCCACTGTCTGATCCATTTCCGAGTTAGTTTTTTGCCCAGATTTAATCGACTTGAACCACCCCAAAGGACATTGTCACATTACCTCGTTTTTCGATATGTTTGGAACCCCCAAACGGCATTGTTACGATTAGGGCTGCGATAATATATTTATTTTTACTAGCAAGGATCACAAGGTGGGACCCTCCAGTTCTCTTTGGTTTATAAAACTCATTGGCTACTTCGATAGATCTACCATGAACCGTCATAAACCAACTAAGCTATCTGCGGTGTCCAACCTTGTACCTTGTTTTTCGATGTTTTTGAGAACCCCAAATTCCTTCAGTACAGGTCACGCTTCAAGTAAGCCAGAAACAAGTTGCAAAACACCGGGGTCCTCTAAACCAACACTTGCAAGCACCAAAATGTGGATAGCTGGATATCATTCAAATACACTGGGTTATTTTCTTATGACCTACCATGATCTACCACATACATCACAACCAATTCTTGCTTCTGACTATGCTGGCCAGATTTCACCTTGGATTTACCCATAGCAGGACCAAAAAAAAAACTACCCAAAATCTACCCCGTAAAAAACATGAATGGCGTATGGTGTCAATCCCATGTGTGATGATTAACTGCCCATTTAAGTGGTTGCACTCCCCATGTATCGCTAGATTCTAGCCGATTGGGATCATCGTCCGATGGAAATACTTTCAACAGGCACCCCGAATCCTCCAAGTCATGGATGACCAAACCATGACTTAGTATACCCATATTAGCTCACCATGGTGCTGGAATAAAAATCCCATCATTTGCCCCATAAATCACCCAAATGCAGGTCAATATAGTATACATGGAGCATTTGGGATAGGTTAGGTGACGACTGGGGATCCACCATTTTATGAACCCCCATATTGGGACAACCACCCATACGCCGAGGGTCAGTTGCCCATCCTTGGGCTCAAACTCCTACAGCCAGGTATGGCCATGGGATGAAATCTTTCCTGGAACTAGTAAGATATCATGAAATAAATATCCACTTACAACTGGTTTCACAGGGCTATATCTGTAGGTACGGCATGTCTCAAACATACCGCTGGCATCTGCTGGTCTATTATTGCTTTGTATCCTCTTTTCCAAAGTTTTTGGTGAAAACAAGATCACATAGTCGAAATATATGTGGGTCTGACAATGGTGATACTCAATTTATGCTCATGTGAATGATAAACATGCTGATCAGACAATGGATTTAGGGGGGGTTCCCTATTTGTTTAAGCAAAGCAATGTTAAAACCACTGTGTTTTCATGGTATCAGAAACAGAGTCGCGAATGGATCTTCGGAAAACAAATCTGATCATTTCATATCATTTCGGCCCAGCCACATTTCAGCATGTTCAACCAAAGCATGTGGATCTGTGAAAAAAATGTGCACCCCATTTCTCCAATCACTTCTACATCAAAAAATACAGATGCCATGGTTTGGCTCTGCATTTATATCCAACCTCTCAAATGGCGGATGTTTATTAATAAAGGATAAAACGACTTGTGGCAACGCGGCAACGGTCTTGTCGGCAGCAAACCAACCAGCAATGTCCAAAGAGAGAAACCACAATACAAGCTAGATACATATTACATCTATAGTGTGTCGTGATATACACTTCATGTTTTTTTACCGATCAACTTGCAACCTTGTAGCCACCAAAAATCAAGCAACAATCACCATATCAGATTCAAAAAGGAGACACCAAACGCCAAGGATAAGCCAAACATGCCCATAAGACACCCTGCCTTTTGATGGACATGGATGACGATCCAAATCAACATGTTCGAACTGGGCAATAGTTGCAAACAGTAAAAACAACCTACTACGATCTACTAAGTTCAACAGCCATGCTGGAACTCAATAGTGTAAACAGATACATACATAATTAAATTATAGCGGTTGGTTTATCTGATGATTATAACATATTATAACTATTAACATGCATATTTGATCTATTCATGATCATTGTCAGGTTGATCTCTGTTTCTGACGGTTGCACTGAGAAGAGGTTGGTTGATTACTATAGATTGTCGACAAACAACATTATCATTCGATTGAGACCGTTTGCTGCTCCGACAGTATGGACATTTTGAAGCTGCAACTGTCGGTTGGCAGACCGCTAGATGTTGGATGTGACCCCCACTAGCACCATTTGGATGGTTGTTGTTGCTGCTGCTGCTGCTGTTGTTGCTGCTGCTGCTGCTGGTGTTGTTGTTGTTGTTGTTCCGCTCTCAATCCAGCGGTTATTGTACTGTAACACCAAACCTCCTGCAAACCTTGATCTTTGAACATCGCCATCTGCCCATCTTCCGAAATCTCAGTTTTGTGAAAACACTTCACCAAGCTGAAAAAAAGGACGTCTTCAGATGGTTCCCAAACAATCCGATTGCTATCATTCACAGTGACATCGCAGGATATCGGCCGATATGAATTTGCCAAGATCTTTGGATATCGTTGGATTCAGTGGTGAGGCAAAGTCCTCCAGTCCAGCTTACCGACACATTCTTCCCCGGCTTTCTCGTGGGAACATCCAAATCAGCGCTATTTTGCAAGCAAGTCATGCGCTCACAAAGATCCCATGACACTTAAGATTTTCCAGACCGCTTGGCAGGATCACTCTCTGAGGTTTTGATTGAAACCTCTTCCAAATGTCAAGCTCTGAAGACTGCTTGGCAGGGGCATGAGTTGCAGGCTCTGATTGAAAGCGTCACCAAACGTCAAGCTTTGAAGACTGCTTGGGAGGGTCACTTGTTCCAGGCTCTGATTGAACCAAAAGCCACAAGTCAGGGTCTGAAGACTGTTTGGCAGGGTCACTCCTTCAAGGTTCTGGTTAAAGCTAAAGCCAAATTTCAAGGTCTGAAGACTGTTTGGCAGGGTTACGAGTTGCAGGCTCTGAGTAAAAC
>Ga0126342_10023157_pt1 | contig 10189 bp, 5 predicted proteins | sample Cyp1metagenome_FD_92528 | JGI IMG/M metagenome (GOLD analysis project Ga0126342, IMG submission 92528) | Coral microbial communities from Lord Howe Island, Old Settlement Bay, Australia - Cyphastrea 1 metagenome | ecosystem: Host-associated > Invertebrates > Cnidaria > Coral ... | reverse complement strand
TGGATACCTCCCATTAACCCTCCGCCAAGCCGGAAGGAAAATAGGCCTCAGGTACCTTTAATAGACCCTCCATGGTCTATTGTTTGACCCTCTGCGGTCAACTTTTTTCTGTTTCACCACCTTGTTTCCACGTCCCCCTGAACTACTCGCTTTGCGAGTACGCTCAAGGCTCGGAAGCTCTTGCCTCGAAGCATTGGAATACACACTCACAAAACCTTGCAACTTAGCAGTTGGAATTTTCATTTCAGCCAGGGCAGCTACGCCGGAATCGATATAGATCCGAGCCGTCTTTTGCGCATGCCACCGACCCTGCACTAATAAACGGTCGAAAGATCCATGTTTCCCAAACCAAAATGTTGCTCCGCCTCGCCGTAGCGAATAGGGTCTGAAATGAAAGGATTCTAAACCTAGTTCAGCCAAAAGGTTGGAAAATTTCGCCCGCCATTGGCTGGCTGAGGCCACTAAAGGTTTACGGGTTGACTCTTTCCAGTGGCGTAATCTACGAACCACCTCCTGTACTGACAACGTGATGCTTTCTGCAGCACCTTGTCGTTTGCCAGCTTTTGTCAATCCCAACGAGATAATGGCCGGACCATTGTCACGATTGGCTTCAACGTGTTTGGGTTCAAGGCTCAGGATTTCTCCTGTACGCATCATTCCATAAAACCCTAGTAGCAGAGACAGAGCAAAATTGGGGTCATTCTTCATATTGGCCTTTCCTACTAACGCCTGAAGAACAACCTCAGGGAACGGAGGTGCTCGGTTGGGCATCTCATTTTGGTGCCAGACCTTAAGCAACCGCCAGGATATATTTAAATGACCTTTCAAATTGGGTTCCATATTCTGCAGACTGGCTAGAGTGTCAGAAGCGAGAGCTCTGCCTTCTCCTGAACTCCACAGGTGTTCCAAGTATTCTGCCGCCACCTCATCCAATGCATCTCTTTTGCTTGGCAGGCTGATCCCCTCTAGCTTCAAAAAATCAAGGAACTGATTCAGTGCTAAATCGTAGCGTTTTCTAGTGGCCGGCTGTACCGTCAGCGACTTCAGACTCCCTAACTTCCTCCGTTGGACAATGCGTTCCTCCCTTGTGGCCCCTTCTAGCAAGCTCCTTTTAACCATCGTTTGCGGACGGGCCGCCGGCTCGGCCGGTCGGCAGGATTTTGCTTAGTATTGACGTAGCCCCATACGGGGTGAACGTCCGAGGCCAGGAGGAGCGCATTTACCTTGGAGAGTATGGGACGAAGTCTTCGGCTACTAGATGGGCCCCTACTGAGGGCGTGCAACACTACGAGGGAATCAGTCAAATGCAATAGACGGCAACGATGATGTCGCTTCCGCGAGATCCGCCACTGCAGACATGTCAAAACGGCTTGCAGCTCAAGTGCATTAATATGATAGCCTGGGTGTTTCCATGGCCATCCACAGACCGTTTTCCATTTCCACAATCGTGCAGGTACAGAAGCTCGCAGCCTGTGGAATTTGACTTGGTTTTCAGAGTCCGCCTGCAGCAAAAGATCTTCTCCTTTTACTGAGACGAACTGCATCAATTTTTGAGTCAATGCCTTTTCAGGAGCTTGGTGATAGCTCCCCTTTACGGGGTTCAATGGCAGCCGCCGCAAATAGGCCTGTAATTGGGAATCCAGTCCCGGTGACGCAGCTCGCACCACCTCTTGCAAACTAGCCACGGGTGCCAGGCCCAGAGGGCGGAAGAGCTCTTTGAGGAGCCAAGCTACCACTTGTACACACCACGAATTCCCAATCAGAGTGTGGCGTACGTCGGCAAACCCTTCGCCCTTTTGCTGACCTTTGGGCAAGCACCCTTCGGTGTACCCGACTGGAAACCCCATTGCAGCTTCCTTCTCGGAGATATTGGGCAATCGCCTATCTCCCAGAGAGTTGACCAGGCAGTATTGGTCACGATATACGTACGGAGGGTACCGATGCCGGTCAGCCTTCCAGCGCCGCACTTCGGTGGCATTGCATTGCCACAGTCCAGCAGGCTTGTTACCAGGGTGATCCCTTGGACGAGCTGTCGTAAAGGTTGGCAGCACTTGTCCTGGATCCATGGCCCAGCCCTTCGCAAAGAAACAGCTAGGTTCTACCTGGCACACCAGCTTGACCACGGAGTAAGACTCCCAGAACCTATCACTGCGCTGGACCTGAATCTGTACCTCATCACACTCCATAATTTCCCAGGAAATCCAGTAGAGCCTTGGTCGACGGCAGACTGTCACATCAACTGCGTCCACCACGTAAGGCCACACCCCCATGACTTCGCTCATGATCCCCCTGTCTTTAGCGTCCATGGAGAAGACCGATTCCATAAAGAAATGACCTTGGGCCCAAGGGAACCTCAGCTTGCACAGCTCATAGACCCGCTTCACGTGGACAAAGAGTTTGCTGCGGGCATCCTTGAGTGCCCCTTTTCTGTCAGCATTCAGCCCCGATACCCCTTGGCACGGTGGCCCACCGCCGACCACTACAACGCCCACATTACTGAAGCGGGACGCCCAGCCCAGTACTACATCATCAGTGATGAGAGTCACGTCCCCAACATGCAGGGTATCTGGGAACTGGCCTTCTACTACTCGATTCCCTTCCTTGGAGACTTCAGAGCTGACATGGCCTGCCATTGGCAGCTTGAGCACGTCACAGCCAACTCGCAGAGCACCAATGCCATCAAAGAGTCCCACTGACAGGACTTGGACGTGGTCCTCCACCTCCGGCATGTCCCCACGCACTTGGCATCCAGCTGCATGTACTCCCATGGGGGTCAGACCATCGCTGATACAAAACCCCCCTCCGCTCTCGGAGGCATCACTCGCAGTGACACCTCCCTGAACTGGCGTCCGCAAATTCATCTGAGCTAGTGGTATCGCACAAACGAATCGGACCATCTCCAGTTGCACAACAAGCGGAATCCGGCGTTTCACCACCGGGGGGTCCCCTTCAAAGGAAGTAATGAACCGCCACACCTGGTTCAACATGCCCAGCATAGCCCTACGAAACATGCAGCAATAAACGAAGCCCCCACAAACCACCCGCATCTGCTTTTGATTTGCCCAGCCGTCCCGCAGTAGCAACCAAGCCAACTCAACATACTTCATAACCTTTTGAGGTTTAGGCCTCACCTTCCCAGCGCGGCCATCCACCAAGGCACCTTGGATCTCGGCCACCAGCTCTTGCTCAACGGATTTTTTGGGATGCCTGGGCATACCCCAGTGGAGATAACCCTCCCGCATTGCCAAGGTTGCTACCGAAGGTTTCCCCGAAATGAGACTAGCCAGTCCTTCATCCATGAGCTCTAGCGTGTCGAAATTGTCAAGGTAAATTCTGTACAACCACTTGGAGCTAGGAAAGACCTTGTCCTTACGTAATTCACAGTGTCCTTGACCATGAAGTTTCATAGAATTGAGTGCCATGCGAGCTACCCTTCGGTGGACATGTTGGGCAATAGCCACACTGCTAGCAAATCCCATTGGTAAAACCCGTGAGGCTAAGAAGTATGGCTCTTTTGCCCCTTGAGGAGCCACGGAGGCCGGAACCTCCCTTCCAAAGCTCAAAAACTTATGCCACACAGGGGGAACCGAAAACAGGTAGAAAAAACATCTTATGTCTTTGCTCGACATCACAAGCATCTCATTGTTCTCCATCAAAATAGGGGCCATTCCCACCACCGAAGGGAGTGTTGAAATATCTCCACCCAGGTTACGAACCAGCTTGTTGGCAGGAACCAAGTTCATTATCAATCTGAAAATTTCAATGCCATCTTGGAACTCATCTTTTGAAACTCCAAATAAACCATTGTGAAGAGGTTTTGAATCCAAGTGAAAAATTTCAGATTGGGGTAAAAGTCGGCATACTCCTCGTTCAAGAAGACCGGAGAACACCTGCTCCCATGCCTCTGGATAAACAAAGATCCTAGGAGGCTTGGTATAAACCATGTCCTCTAACGGAAGAAGGTAGCTTTCCAGATTTACCACAAAATCCAAAGTCCCACCCTCACACACCTCTTCAAGCGGTATGCAACCAATTCCTTGGGGTAAAGCAGGTTCAATGTTAGACCAGGTAAAACGACGTGCTAGTTTTACTTCTTCACCTCGATAGTCTACACCCCTAACCGCCATGAACTGCTCCCAACGCAAACCCTCAAACTTTTCGCTGGATAGGCCAAAGTCAGTCGCGTAGCTACACATGGCATGCAGCGCCATCTTTGTGGCTTCTGATACCATCGCCTTCTCGGCTGCCTGCGCCCCGTAGTAGGAATTGAGCGCCCTACACAAACCGCTTAGGACTACCAGCCCGTCTCCGGAGAGGCGTCCAACCACACGTTCAACCCCCGAGAGGGTATCAGGCAATGGAAAAATCCCGCCTGAGAGCTGGATCTTGCTGCAAGGTAAACAAAGCTTCGAGTTGAGCTGAAAAAACATAATCATAAGGTGGCTGACCAATTCTCCAAAGGTCCTACCCTCAAGTGAAAAGGGCCACTCAGCACCTGGCCCGGTCGGGCTCGACGCTTCGGCCTCCAAAAGATCCCCCGTCAGGCTCCTTGCCGAGGCACCTCTCTCACGCCCCAGGCCAGTCGCCTTACCAAGAGGTAGGTCCTTTTCAGGACCTTGAAACAGTCACGGAGCCCGGGGGCTCCCCGTCATCTGTACTCCTCACTTCTTTCCCTTGTCTCGCTCCTCCTTTGCTGCTCCTGGATTGTCTGTCTTTGATTTGCCCTTGCCCTTCTGATCTTTCCCTTTTCCTTTCCCTCTGCTTTCTTCTGCCCGGCGTTCCCAATCCGGCCGCCGATCCCATGTCCGTGCACTTGCTGCCTTTGCCTTCTGCTCCTCCCGCTGCAGTCGGGCTGCTTCCAGAGATTCCATGGGGGTACTCATCGCAACCGTATCGGTTGGTACCAGCTCCTGCCGCTGGGCTATCGAGAAATGTCCCCCGTTGGAGATTTGCTCTAAGCCCTTTAGGCGCTGCGTGATCACATCGCACGCGCCCGCGATTTTCCCCTGGATGAGCATGTCCTGGATGAAGCTCAATGTCTGAGACTCTCGTCCCATGGCACCTCCCATCTTTGTAGAGAAGCTCATCCTCCAAAATTGGGAGAATATCGGAGGTAGATGAGCTCGATCCACCTCCCATGGCTGACCCGACTGTGACACTACCAAGGTCTGCATGTGCTCGATAGTGTTCAGTGTCAGGGCGCCCGGGAACCTCTTCCAGAGCATCTTGACTCGAGCCTCTTCCCCGAAAAGCCTCCTCCCCGAAAAGCCTCCCTTCTTCTCCGGAGGTGCTGCCGCTCTCGTGTGAGGTGGCTCGGGAGCTCGAAGTCGATGAATCGCCTCGCTTCCCTTTCCTCTTTGCAGCCTTCCGCGCTCTCTTGCGTATGGACTTCCTCTTGTCTGGCTTTGGATCCATCGCGGTATTGCCAAAAACCTGGTCCAGGGGCTTTGTCCCTGCAATCTTCACCTTCTCCTTGGACTCCTTCTTCTTCTTGGTCCTCCTCTTCTTTCCCTTCTTGTCTCGAGAGCTTGAAGACGTCTCTCCGTCTTGCTGGCCGCCTCTCCGACCTTCTCCTGCTCCTCCTCCGTCTCCTCTCCGCTTCTCGGCTACTTCTCTCAACCTTCGAAGCTCGTCTTCTTCCACCCGCGCATCCCGCTTCACCTCTACCAGGTTGTTCATCCAGCCCACCTGGACACTGGGCACCAACTGCCAAACCCGAAATCCATGGGTCAACCCCTCTCTGGACATCTTGGGACAGTCGGCACTGCAAAGGTGGATGTCCATCTTGCGTCCTGGGTTGAGCCCTGCCCAGGTAACCAGTGACTCTGTCTGGCTCCCCTCGACTTCCACCTTCAGGGTGGTACCGTCGGCATCTTGAAGAACTCCTTGAATCAAGCCTGCCAACACCACGGGCTCCTCCCAGTAGACGCCCCGAGTGACGACCACGCGTTGGCCGCTCTTCCATAGTGACGGGGGCACTGCTGCTCCCTCTACTTCGTCTCCTCGCGCAAACGCCTCGGAGAGCTCCTGCTCTCCCTGCCTTTCAGCCGCTTCTTCCTCCTCAGTCTTTCCAGCCGGCCTTCTCCTCCTGAGAATGCCTGCTTTGGCTTTGGCCTTCGGCCCAGGACGGCCCTTTGCTGCCGCCCCCACACCTGCAACTCTCCTCACTCCTCGGCCCACTCTTGGGCCTGCCGCTGGACGCCTCCCAATCTTGGGTGGCATCCAGATCACCACCTTCTGTTTCTTTTCCGCCAAGCCTTAAATTCTGCAAATAAGGCCTGCTGTTTCCTTTTCTTGACACCTTTGTTCTCTGCCTTCTTTTCCCAGTCTCCCTGGGGTGGCTGGCGACTACCACCAGCTGGAATGGGCCCAGACCACCTCCGATGGGGCGACCTAGGCGGGGGAGGCCCTGGCGGACTCCTTGGCCTCAAGGGACTACGGGGTCGCACAGATCTGTCTCCACGGCCGTGCTCGTAGGATCCTCTGGCTCTCTCCCGGCTGTCTCGAGGTCGATCTCGTTGCTTCCTTTCTGATTGGCGGGGCAAAGGGGGTCTTTCTTCTGCGACTCTTTCTGGCTTATCACGGAGGGTACGGCTACGACTCCTCCCCGGTGTACGGCTCCTCCTTCTCTTCTTCTTATCTTTGTTCTCCTCCTCTTCTTCGCTCCTTCTGTGGTGTCTTTTCTTGTGCTTTGACTTCTCTCTTGGGCGGTGGGCTGATGTGGCTCTCTCTGCAACTTCTTGGTCTCCTCCAAGTCCTTCTACTCGCTTCTCCTCTAACTTTCCGGGCTCTCCCTTCTCAGCTGGCTTTGCTTTGGGTGTAGTTTGGAGGTTAAGTGGTGGCGCCTCCAAAGGCCTCTTGTCAATCACTCCCGGAGGTTCTTCCTTGATACCTCCCTGTGCCTTCTCCTCTAACACCTTAGCTTCTCCAGCCTCAAGGTTCTTGAAGTAGACGTCGCGCAGGCTCACCTCCGCAAAGTGCCCCGCACCCTCTGGAAAGGCTTCTGAGAGCACAAGCCCTTTCAGCCGGAAGAGGGTTCCGCACAGGGCACAGCGAAGATCTGAGCAGATCGCACCAAATTTGCCCTGACAATCAAGGCAACGGAGACTAGCGTCTCCCATCCAAGCAGCAGCTTAAGCCGAGACTGCGGGGAAAAGGAGAAACTTCGTCTTTATCCCCGGGGGCGTAGGAACATATATACATATATATATATACATATATATATATTCTCATCCATGGCAAGAAAGGGAACCATAAAACTATAACTAAGGTTGTGCCTATTTTTTGATGGTAAGTATCAATGTGTTCTCAGTTTGAACCAAATGTTTGCAAACAAATCAGGTCCTTCACCTGGACTGATAGCTGGTTCACGTCCGGCACCTTCCATGTTTTGCGGTGAAGATTTCATGGATGGACTATGGGTGGCTAGGGTCCAGTCTGAGTCGCATCCAATGGAATTTCGCACAAGGAGATGCTTACTGAGAATACACATACATGTGTTTTTTGATACTAAAATTTAGAGATACGCCAAACCCCCAACAGAAATTGACTTCACCAAACCCGAAAAATTCTTTGCAGCTTCAACAAAGACAAACGGGTTATCAACTGGTATAAGATTTTGATCAAGGCCGCAAACGTGTAGAACTTACAGTACATAAGAATACATATAGAACCTCACACAGCTGCTCCCAAACCATGGAGGGTAGGTACACAACCTCTCACCAACAAGAAAGCGGCTATTCATCAATCATGCTGTTGTAGAAAAGAAATGCGGACCAGAGGATTTCTTGAAAACTACATCATTGGGGTTCTATCCATCCTCTGCTGTACACATCTCCATCACGGGGATTCTGGATAACCCCCCCAAAGGTAAACCCCAACCATAGGCCCGAAATAAATTCAGACCATCAATAAGGACTTGTTCAAGCACTATCGTTATGAGGACTTACCTTGCTGAAGGGTAGGCCATAGAGCGACAATGAAACGATGAACAAGTTTCACCCCCTGAGGGGTACAGTGCGGCCACATCTAGCAGAATCGTCTGCCAAAGTCCAGCCCAAACCATTGGGGTGTTTCTGGAAAACGCTCCCAAGCATAAAGCAAGTCTGGCGTCTGGGGTAGTGACGCCGCACCAATTTGCAGAATCTGTTTGTCAATACCCCGGAGATATGGGAAGTTATAACCAGTCAAAATATCTGGTAGATTGGTACGGTATTTGTTGTTTTTGCAGATTAAAGATGTATGATTGGTTCATACATATATATATATACATATACCTATACCTATACCTATACCTATACATATACATATACATATACATATATATACATATATGTATATATACATATACATATACATATATATATATATTCTATCAATTCATACATACATATTATATAGATGCACATATGACATCATATGAATATACATGTATCCCCATCTGGTTCTTGGTTCAAGTCCCCAGCCCCCCTCAAACTCTCACCAGCTGCACAGCCCAGTTGTGGATTCCCTCTGATCAGGAGATCCGCAATGCCATAATCACCATCCCTATTGCGGAAACTGGGCATGCCCAAAAAAAACGCAGGATGATTTGCAATACCATATTCTTGCGGATCCCACTTATTTAAAAAAAGAACGGTAATTCAACATATGGAAAAAATAAAAATAAACGTGAATGTAGACGATCATGTTCCCAAGGGAAGTTCACCATGCTGGTTTTCCGCCGTGAACATTGATCCAGTTGGGCATCACCTTTCCATCGCACCTTCTTGAGCCAGAAGTCATACTTCAACTTCAAGAGTTTGAAGCGGCACAGCTGCACCTTGCAGCTAACCGCAGTGGCAACATGTTCAAAAAGCAGCAATGCCATTCCATATTTGCGCCTAAGTGGTTGGTTGGTTAAGAACGGCGTGGTCATCATCTCCGAGATAAAAAGGGGTATAAGCCCCGAACTAATCATCATCATATCATCAACCAACAGAGGTTCAACGCAGCCACTGTTCACATTGAGGATGTACTGGGATGTTCTCTGCTAGATGATAGTGCGTTGCAACCTTTGGCACCTGCGCTATTGGCAAGTGGTTGGCAATCTGCATATTGGTTGGGATGTTCCCCAAGTTATCACCACTGGGTGTCGTTTGCCACATACCAGAAGGGATGTCAATAGGATTCGATGAGTAATCCGTGTATGATTTCATGGTCGATCTTAGGAGCATAAGTGAAAGGTCGGAGATCAGCGATCCTCGCAGAAAATGGAATCGGAGGCCCTCGGATGATTTCGGACTCACAAGTCTGGGCAAATGATCGCAGTCAAATCCCGACGTTGAGCGATGATTTTGGAGAATGTAAAAGTTATACTAGCTTATATCGTATACATATGTAATTGGCTGAAGGAAGTTTAGAAGTCAAACTTCCGAAAATGGACAGATGAAAAGCAGAGATGGGAAGAGTCAGAGAAGAGAAGAGAAGAGAAGAAGAAAGAGAAAGAGTCAGAAGAAAGAAGATCCAGGTGCGCGAAAAGGTAGGAAAGTCGCGAAACACTGTGTTTTTCCAATGATTTGTGGCTCCGGAAGGTCGAAAAGTAGGCTTGCTAAAGCGGCGGGTGCGGAGCCAGCTGGCCAGATGAGAGATGAAAAACCGTTCTGGCGCGAAGCACATTTCCAAGTCAAAATGTGCAAAAACACCTCATGTTCGGAGCACTTTTAGAAGTTGAGATGTCGAAAAAGTGCACGCCGTTGTGACGCGAAGCACATGTGCAAGTGAAAAAGCTAACAACACCTCACGTTCGGACCACTTTTGGAAGTTGAGATGTCGAAAAAGTGCACGCCCTTCTACCGCGAAGCGCATTTCGAAGTCAAAATGTTAAAAACACCAGGGGTTTGGACCACTTTTGGACGTTCAGATGTCGTTTCGCGTGGCAGGCGCAATTCTGCGAGACGTCCTTCAAAAATGGAACCAATGCGTTTTGCGATTTTTCCACTCCATCTGTCGAAAGTACTGCGCCTGCCACGAAAAAGTGATGCCAGGTCATACGAAGTGCTGCACCTGTCATGCAAAATCATCTCAGCAAACCTGAAGATCTGATGCCCCAAAATGCAACCCCTCGCAGGAAATCAGCGCGCGGACCTCCTAACAGCTCTGATGAACATGTCCCTTGTACTGCGCCTGCCACGGAAAATGCGTCTTCGCA
>Ga0126342_10023156_pt1 | contig 10190 bp, 7 predicted proteins | sample Cyp1metagenome_FD_92528 | JGI IMG/M metagenome (GOLD analysis project Ga0126342, IMG submission 92528) | Coral microbial communities from Lord Howe Island, Old Settlement Bay, Australia - Cyphastrea 1 metagenome | ecosystem: Host-associated > Invertebrates > Cnidaria > Coral ... | reverse complement strand
TTGAAGATGAGAAATGAGATTTTGATTCCTGGCAGCGGGTCTTAAGGCTCCCTTTTGAAGACTAAATCAGCCAACTGCCCTCAGAAGTGTCAGATTGTGAGGTTTTTTATTTGAGGAGAAGCCGCTTGACTGGACTAAGCCGCTGGGGGTTTCACACATGGGTTGCTTTCAACGATAAAAAGACGAGCCGTTCGATGGTGTTTGACGCTGTGAATATCACAATGGTGAAGTTTTTGTTCTGTGGCGGAGGGACCTTCGGCCGAAAATTGTGATAATGCAAGCATTCAACACTGTGTTACAGATCCAGGTATACTTTCCACTGGGTTGGTTCCCAGGGTTGTTCCCTTTGATTGCTGCGCCAATCCTGACATATGTCTTTGCAATCCTGGGTGCAACGTAATTTTGGGGCCAAAAATGGTGGTCCCATCTTATTTCTTGTCTAGGAAGTAGGGGAGAAGTGTCTTTCTGGCACGGCCCCAAGCAAAGGCAGTAGGGGCTTTGAGGTTCCATGGCAAATAGTGCGCAGTGATATGCCAACCCTAGCCTCACAGATTGCGAGGAAGCTCCAGAAAAGCTTCAACATCACCAGCAGCTCTCCCTTGGAAGGGGATGGGAAGGGGCTGAGGAAAAGTGTTGTTCCCTAAAGATTGGCGGGGTTTAGTGGACAAGTCCCTAAACTGTGGATATTTTCTAGGTGGAAATTGCAGGAAAGATCTGTTTAGACAGGGTGATTGGGCCAAAGATTGTTGGGCCCCTGCCCCGGAAGGTGGTGGCATAGACTTAAAATTTCAGACGACTGGATGGAGCAGAACAATCAACGAACTTGTCTGCCCGCTCTGGATCCTTTTTCTCGTTTCAAAGATGGCTCTGATGTTTCTTCGAGCAAAAACATGCCCATTCCCGACCGTTGATCCATTGATCCGCACATGGGCATCATGGGCCCCGTCTCCAAGGCGAAGATTACATTCACTTGCTCAGCCTAGCCTACACGCTGATTGCTGAGAGGAGAGATTCAGATTCCGTTTTTGTGGACTGGCCGCTTGGAACATGCACTGGACTGGATGAAGGTCATTTCACGCCTGACCGTGGGGTTCCTACCAGCGTGGTGAAGAAGTTCCCCTGGGTTTATCCCAGCTTATCCGTTCATCGGAGTGATTTTCCCGTCATCAGCCTCTTAAACCCCACTACAAAATACTACAACTTCTTATTTGAGAAGGGCATAGGCTCACACCATAAGTGGCCCATAAAGAGTTATAGTATATCTGGTTGGTGGTTTCAAACATTTTTCATGTTCCATAATAATTACATTGGATAATTCTTCCCATTGACTAACTCATATTTTTCAAGATGGTTAAAACCACCAACCAGATATGCTATAGTGATATTTCCATAGGCTGGTTACAACTCACTGGGGCCACGAGGGTCGCCATTTTCAGAGATTTTCCCAGCTCCGGAGATTTTTTGTTGGGCAAACACAAGCCATGGATGAGGACACCACGGGGTACCAACCTAATATGTGCCATGGGTCAAGACTATAGGGATGAGGATATCCATGACAAGGATTCCAAAATTGACATGGATGACCATGACATACCATAACCGTTCATAACCATTCATAACCCACATTTTGACCATGACACATCTGAATCATATTCATTCATAGTCTATATATTGAGTTGGTTGGTTTAGATATTCCAATTATATCAAACAACATCCCAGTGATATGCGACATATTGAGCTGGTTTAGATATCCCAGTTGTCATAGCACCCGAAAATCGTTGGTGCACAAAAACCCAGTTCCCAAGCATCAAATTGCTGGGTAAATGTGATCACGATTTCACGACCTCACGTCAAATGATGGTGAGGATATCCCAAAATAGTAAATGGCCTCAATTCAGGTGGTCCTTTCTTGCGGGGGGCCGGCCAAAGAGAAGATCAGTGGCCTTGATTCAGGTTGCTGAATCATGATGGTTTACCAAGGTTTACCCAGAATCCCCTGGGATCTCCGGACGTTCCCTCCACGTGCTGAGGTTGAAGGCCACCGAAAACGCCACCGTCTTCGCGCTGCAGCTGACGCATCGGCAGCAGAGGGTGCTGCGAGGTACTACGGTGGAGGGAGCCATTGAGGTTCCTTGGGCCGAGTTGATGAAAGTCTTTGGATCGGTTTTGTTGGGAAAATTGAAACCGGAAAGACCCATATTTGATGGTAAAAAATCATAGTTTCCTGATGTTTGATGGTAAAAATCATAGTTTCCTGTAGATTTTCCCAACAAAACCAATCCAATGAGAAAGGTCATTGGGAATAGCCACCAGCTATTGGAATCCATGGGGAATTTTGGCGAAAGTCTACCTGGCTCTGAGATGGTGATTTTCCGGTAAAACCCCTTGGGAAATCCATGAGCACTGGGGACTTCTTTCAAGAATATGTTTTACCCTCTGGTTATTTAGTTGTTTAACATAGCCATGGTATAGGTGGCCCATAGAAATAGATGGTTTTGCCTATTAGTAGCATGTTGATTTTCCATGGCAAACTGTTAGTCATAACCAGGGGTACTTTTTTGGAGCCCCTGAGGCATTATCGAACTCAATGGGTGGATTTTCCGGTGAACCATGTTTGATTACTGGCTAGGGGATCAAACATTGGTATTTAACCACCAACCAGATTTGAATTTAATGATATCAACAAATAGCGTTAATATATACTTTTGATCATCAACAGCTGATGATTCATAGGCAACACAAATTTGGGAATTTATAGCCAGAAAAAATTGATGTTGTCCAGCATAAATTGGGTTTTCAATGACCGAGTAGAGCTGGTATTTAACTGTTGCACAATCACAAATAACGACCTAGCCGTCAAACCCAAGGAAATAGCCAGCAACCTATTAAGTGTCGTCAGCACTCTTCAGGGTTTTCATCACTAAAATATGGATTTAGCAAGCAAGAATGTACTTTTGAGATCTTTTGAGATCTTTTGGATTACAGAAAACCATGGATTTCCCCATGAAACATTGATTTTTTAATGGGAAAATGACAGGAAACCATGGATTTCCCCCTGAAAAACCAAGATTTTATCCTCCACTTTTCCCTGGGTTCCGCACCAAGCTGCGGCTGGTCCTAGGAGATGTCCTCCCGAAGGGATCTGATTTGGCAAACGGCCTCGAATCTGACCTTCTTCAAGAAGACGCCCTGGCGGAAAGTCACCAGAAACCAGTTATGAGATATTAAAAAATGTATACGGAAAATCATATTGAAATGGAGAATGGAAAATCCTATTGAAATGATTATAAAAAATGTGTGATTTATTTATATATATATATATATGATATGTATATATATATATGAGCTAATCATGTTCCCCATAGTTGTTGGCAAATGTTGGCAAACCTAGCTGTGGCAAAGCACTTCATAGTTCTCGTGGCTATCCCGACACCAGAGTGTTTTAATGGCTTGTTCCTGGTGTTTAACTTGACATTTGCCATATGTTGTTCGGGTAATCAATGCACAACTGCCTCAGTTGACATTCAATTCACCAAGATTTCTGGGTTTGAGTTGATGCAACTACTGAAGATTTTGGCCCTTTCAAAACTTCAGTATCTTGCCAAATTTTGGGTAGAGTCAGGATGTACCTATATAATTACAAATTACATTGTCGGAGCTTGAAACGTCCTGAAACGTCTTGAAACGTCTTGAAACGTCTTGAAACGTCCTGAAACGTCTTGAAACGTCTTGAAACGTCCTAAAACGTCTTGAAACGTATTGAAGCGTATTGAAACGTATTGAAGCGTTTTGAAGCGTATTAGTCCCATCTTTTGGATGCTGGACAGCCCTATTTCAGATTTTCAGGATATCCCCAAAGAATTCCCCAAATGGGATCGATCATGCTGACAGTTGGAACCAGGAAACCTGTTTCAATGGAAGAAGCATCCTGGGCTTTGGCTTGCGGCTCAGTGTGTCCAGCACCGTACTGAGCTACATGTAGGTAGGTTTGTTCACTAGAGCTCCTGGAAGATATATCCATAGTTAGATGATGTTAGATGGGTGTGTAAATCAATCTTTACTTGGGGGGCACCACCTTGCATGATTCAAGAATCGTTCAAGTGAGAATGCACGGTGGTAAGATGGGTGGAAGTTGGAAGGATGTGCGCAAAAAAATGCATGTCATAATGTTACTTTACCTCGAAGAGCTTGCACGAAGTAGTAGGCAACCAAAGATCCAACCTCCTTGAGCATGCCAACGAATAATCCCTTCACATTGTCCAAATTGCCACGGATTCATAAACATCATCAACCTGACACTAGCTTCAATGGATTTGTGCAAGGGACAATTGACAGGAAACCATAGGACCCCCTTGGGATTTCATGTGAAAAACCAGGCTTTGCTGTGGATTTGCCAATCATTTTCAACCCTGGTGGCTCAATCGCCAGCCCCAGTATTGGTTGGGAAATCAGCCGGAAACCCGGACCAATGTGAAGCTAGAAACAAAAAGGCTTTCCTGTAGATCCATTCCCTTAATCCAATATTTCTATACATCATATCTCATTATATCTGAGCGTATGCCATTATATCTGATCATATCTCATTAATTAATTATCTTTGATCATAACATCTCATTGTATATCATTAGATGGCAACTCCTATATGTTGTATGGCATATCTCTGAGATATTATCAGATCATTCTCAGATCATGATTTTATATAAGGAATCTACTTAACCATATAAAATCATGATACCTAGATTTTGTCATATACTTTGATGGTAATTCCTATATGTTCTATGGTAATTCCTTCCAGCAACCAGCTCCAAGCCAACCTAGGCTGTGATCATGCGCCATGCTCGGGTCGTGCATCCCTACCAGGACCAACGCGAAACACGAGATCCCAGCGCCTCGCCTGACCAGGGGCCACCCAAGGCTTCAGGTGCCCAAGGCATATTTTTTCGGGTGATTTCCTCAGTTTTTTGAAAGGTGGAACATGTGAGACCTCTGAAAAGGTCCATGTTCTTGGAGCTGAATGCTACTGTCTCTCTCTCTCTCTCTCTCTCTCTTTCTCTCTTTCTCTCTTTCTGCTTTGTGATTTTTGTGCATCTAGATGTTGGCACCGCACCCATATCATGTGTTTATGTTTTCAGTAATATATTGTGTCACTTTCAGAGGCGCCTGATGGTTTGAGCGTTCGCCATTTCTCTGCAGTGGACCCCACCCCATGTACAAACTTTCCTCACTAAATCAACTTCAGATCTCCGCCGTGTTGCTGGGTATTTCTCAGGTGACAACTTCCAAGAGATTCTTCCAACCATATGGAGGTTTCCTGAAATAGGGGTACCCCTAAATCATCAATTTTTGTTTGGGATTTTACGTTATAAACCATCCAGCTATTGGGGTAGCCCATGGTACCCCCCCATTTATATCCATTTATGGAAAGCCGAAAAAAAAAATCTTCAGCCATCTTCAAGCTAGTACTTGGACCTTGGACGCCCTTGGCCAGGAATGTACATCTTCCCCTTGGTGGAGCTTCTCCAGGTGGCTTTGAATCCCAATCCGGTTGTCTCCATCGGATTTCAGGAGGAGATCATCATCGACGGCAAACGCGAAGAAGACGTGGTGCTGCAAATCGCGCGACGGGACATGCCAAAAGGAGCCGTTGTTTTTTTGGGCGAACACGGTGAAACAGGATGGGTTTTGCTATGTTTTGCTTGAACATGGGGATGATTCAACTGCTGTTCTTAGGCAATTTCATGGGAAAAATGACGATTATACTATATATTTTGCAGTCAACCATAAGGCCATAAGATTATGATAGAATTTTGGAGGTATACTTAACTTTACTGTAACCCATTTTTAGGCAAACCCAAATCTGTTCACCTCATAGAAAACTTTGGTTGTTTTCAGCAGTCCATGCCCGGGTCCCCTCCCACTAGATACCATGGTTGATTTGTAAATCTGCTTATTTGGGGTCCTTTCTTGGTGGATCTTGGGTATGTCATGTATTTCATCATGTATTTCTATATAATTATATATATGTATATATTATCAGATATCACCCTAGCGATTTTCATATCAACTGTTTCGGGATGCTGGATGATGTCCAATTCACCGGGGTGACGCAGGAGAAGAGATCTTTGCATGGCCCGGCAGGCTGTCCAATTCCGAGATGATCGCACGCCATGGTTTCAGTTTTCGGGAAAATCCCGTGGGCATTGGGCGAAATCTCTCGCAACCACCCAGTTGGAGTGACAACAAGGAGAGCAAAGGTCGCAAAGAGTCTTGGCGCTCTTGGAATGGAGCAGAATCGATGGCCGTTTTTTTGGAATATGGGTGAAACAAACATGTCGCCAGATGTCGAAAGTGGCTCAAAACTAGATGATGTCATTCCAAAGATTTGGAAAAGCCGTTGTTCTGGATCGAAGATGTGACCAAGAAACATACCCTCTGGTGAACTAACATAACAATGAAAAATCACAATTTTTAATGGGAAAATCCACTATAAATGGCCATTTTCAATAGCTTTTTGTATGTTTACCAGAGGGTATGCCCCTGGTGGTAGGTCCGTCCATTGGGCAAAAGTCTATTGAGATGTCTGAAGGGAGCAACTAGTCAGCTGGGCACCACTGACTCCTTTCCTCCCAAAAGATGGAGATGAAGCGGCACACGTCGAAGTTGATTTGGAACATTTGGGGATGGGTCAAAACCTTGGTACCTAGTGAACCCCAAAATAGCTGGGATTTATGGATGTGAATATCCCACTAAAAATGTATCTGAAGGTATTGACCCATACCCATTTTGGAATCTTTTGGACGTATTTGGAGCTTGAACCATGCATTAAAACATCTCAAAACATATAAAAAACAAGTCCAAACGCTCAGTTCCAAGTGCAGAAGTTCAACGCCCCACCTTTTGACATCACCTGACATCAGCGTGACGCCACCTAGTCCCCTTTGCCCGCACCCTTAGGATCCATGGTGCTGCTATATATGGTAACATTTACCATCAATATACCATCAATATACCATCAATATACCATCAATATACCATCAATATACCCCAAATGTTAGCATATATACCAGCACCATGGATCCTATGGGGCATGCTAACGAATGGCCGAGGAATACGACCTCTACAACTGCTCCTCTTTGGACGACTTTGAGATGCGCTTCAGCGAGCGAGGTCTGGTGGGATAGGCTGTGGGACAGGCTGCCATGGGAATGCGACAAATGATAAGACGGGTCCGTCCAAGAAAATGGGGGAACATATATTTTCCAATGGCAATTTTAGATGGGAAAATGATGATTTTCACCAGTGGTTTTTTGGCTGGTGGTGTCAAGAAATGGGAGGAACCGAGCCATGCCGAGCCCATTGTTTGATGGGTTGAACAGACTCCGCCACCAACAGTGGGAGCATCGTTGCTGTTGAAGTTGCTCCTATCATTGAGGATGCCCCGAAACTGACCAAGAAATCATCCACCAGAGCAACCCATGCCTGCTCCCAGCATAGTAAAAACTCCATGTTGGAAGATGTATGAGGTGGCCGATGGTAATTTCATGCAAAAAATCACAGTTTGCAGTTTGCTGACTGGAAGATGAATGGAAATGGATACATCGAAGTAGATGTATTGAACATGGTGCTTTTCTATGTTATATATAAATCAATATAAATCACATATAAATCACATATAAAGCACATTCACCAGGGGGTCGGTCCCAATCTTCCTGCATCTCTCCCATAAGTTGTGCCCCCAACTGCTCCACCTGGGAGGCGTCCCTGCGCGGTCCTTCATTCGTTGCTACCGCATCTCGTGGTTTATCAGCAACGGTGCCTGGGATTTTTTCTTCAATCCAAATGGAGGGTATTTGATGGTACTTGGAGGCTTCAACATTTACACATATATTCAATGGGAATTTCCCTTACATAGGCCTGAAAAATAGGCTTTATATATATACATATGTATATGTATGTATATATATATATATATATGGTAGGTACCTTCAATTTAGGTTCCTGAAATGGCTATTGATATATTTAAATTTCCTTGGTGTGTCTTATTGTTTTCGGTTTCCCATCCCTCATCATCCTTCTAAAAATGGATGTTGCAAACCAGCTGCTAAACAAACGTTCGCGACTTGGAAGCCTGTCATTCCTGGAACGCCTTCGTCGACGGTTCGAGTTGTTCTAGTTTGGTTGGGATATGTTGGGATTGGGATGGCTGTTAAACTCGGTTACAACCAGCAGGTTGGTACTCTCCAGCCCTAAAAAATCGCATGCGCGAGCTGAACAAGTGGCCCCCACCTGAGAAGTACACGATGCTCGGGATGAAACGACGGCCTGGCTTAGAGCAGGGGTTGCTGGGAAATCACCCGTAAGTGGACATTATATGATGTCAGACTGACATGTTTAAAGACATGCGCATATAGAAACCTATACAAAGATCGCGGAAAAATCTAGGATGTTACAGATTCTTCGCCCATAATTTCTGTTCCAACTTGTGCGGGGTTGGCTATATAATCTAACATAATCTAACATAATCTACCCTCTGGTAAACTAACATAACTATGGAAAATCACCATGTTTAAATGGTAAATCCACTATAAATGGCCATTTCAATAGCTATGTTAGTCATTACCAGAGGGTAATACGTTTTGGGATCTGACCGGCTAAAAACCCCTCGGTTTTAAGCCGACGCGCCTCACAGTGAGGAAATCGGATTGGCTGTCGTGGACCCAAGCGGATGCCGAGTTGAATCGGGTGATTCTGGAGTACTGTCAATATATGCGACAGCAACTGAAGGACATGAAATGACATGAAAACTCAATGGCCATTCCAGGATCCGATTTATTGGAGGTACCGATTCCATATATAAGGCCTATTTTTCAGGCCTATGTAAGGGAATATCCCCACAAAATATGGCCAAACATATGGTACTAATGTACCTCCATTTTAGGATCCTGGAATTCCCATTGAAAAACTGGGGAAGGTCCGGGAAAAGGCACTGGTGCAGTGCCAGTTTTGTGCCAGTTTTACTTGAAATATAGCCATATTTAATCATAGTTATAGGATGTTGCAGGATGTTATAGGGTTTCCCATACTTATAGGCTTAATGGAGGTAAATACCATGGTTATCTCCACTAATCCCAACTCTACCTTCAAGTAGGATGTCTGTTCAGGGTGTCAGAAGGGCGTCTCATCGGTTAGGACTTCATTGGAGCTTTGAAAGTATACCTTCTTGTGGCAAATCCCCATGAGACCACCAACCAGATCCAACCATCCAGAAAAATATCTCACCACCTTTTTTTTTTGGCCACTGGTTGGATCTTGTGACACTGTGACACTTGAGATAGATGATTAAATGAATATTAATGACATTTATTTGACATAAATTGATGCTTCACACTTGCAATCCATATATATATATATATGTATACAAAGTTACCTACATGTATATGGGATGGGTCAAAACCTAAATTATTACCATAGTTGTGCTTTTAAACATCCATTACCCTCTGGTAAACTAACATAGCTATGGAAAATCACCATGTTTAATAGGTAAATCAACGAACTAAATGTGTCATTTTCAATAGTTTTTTGTTTGTTTACTAGAGGTTAACCCCCATTTATAGTGGATTTACCCATTGAACATGGTGGATCTTTGGTTTTTTCCATGGCTTTTTGTTAACGTTTACCGGCCATTTCGTTGTAGGACACCATGGACGCCAACACGGCGGAGGACTTTCGGCATTCCAAAGATCCCACGGATCGGGTCTTGTGGCACATGAGATCTGAGGAGTCGCGAACCTTCAAAAATTGCGTGGCAATGTCTAAGAAGATCCAGTTGTGAGATATGTACCAAGGATGGTTGGATCTGGTTGGTGGTTTCATTTTGGTATTTTCCCCATGATTAAGCTACAATCAAAATAGTGGGATGATATACCATGATACCCAAGAAGATCCAGTTGTGAGGACTAGCCTCTGGTAAACTAACATAAACGTTTACATAACTATGGAAAGATCCACCATTTTTAATGGGTAAATCAACGAACTACATGAGATAGTACCCTCTGGTAAACGTGAACAAACTAGACGACGGATGGCCCGAGAGCGTAGAGGAGCAGAGTCTTCTGTTGTTAGTATGGAGACACTATATTACAAGATAATATGATAAAGATATATTATAGGCAGACGAGAAGAGTAGTATC
>Ga0126342_10023155_pt1 | contig 10191 bp, 11 predicted proteins | sample Cyp1metagenome_FD_92528 | JGI IMG/M metagenome (GOLD analysis project Ga0126342, IMG submission 92528) | Coral microbial communities from Lord Howe Island, Old Settlement Bay, Australia - Cyphastrea 1 metagenome | ecosystem: Host-associated > Invertebrates > Cnidaria > Coral ... | reverse complement strand
TGACAAAGTTTCATGAACCAGAAAAAAATGAAAATTGTTAAAAACCTTGGGTTTTTATCATTTTTTTGTCATTTTTCTGTCATTTTTCTATCATTTTCCTATCATTTTCTACAATTTTTGATGATTTTCTTCAATTGTTCGATTTTTTTCTAATTTTCTAGCATGAAATCAATAAATCCATTGAACAATTTAAGAAAGCACTTGGAAAAATGATAAATTCAAAGAAAACTATTCAAAAAATGAAGGAAACCAATGAAAAAATGAAGAGAAACAAAGAAAACACATGAAAAAAGTGAAGAAATCAAAGAAAACCAGCTCAAAAAAAATGACAAGGCAAATGACAAAAAAATGACAGATCAAATGACAGAAAAAAACACAAAAATGACAGCACAAATGACAGAAAAATGACAGAACAATGACAGGTAGAATTTAGGAATGACAAAAAAATGACAAGGCCAAATGACAGAAAAATGACAAAAAAATGACAAACTAATTATTTCCAGGATTCTCAGCCTGTGGCTGACCAAGTTCTTCCTAAACATAACCCTCTGGTAAACGTTTACATAACTATATGGAAAATCACCATGTTTCATGGGAAAACCAACTATGTCTATGGCCATGTTCAATAGCTATGTTAGTCATTACCAGCGGGTATATCTCCATGAACTCCGGGCAACTCAGCTCCAACTTCCTCGTGAGATCTTGTATGTGGTCTTCACAGAGCGTCTGGATACCAAAGACGACAACAACAAGAGCCGTGCCTCGGCGTCGGCCACGCACGGGGATATACCCCCATAGTACATTAGTGGTAGCCTCTGGTAAACGTTTACATAACTATGGAAAATCACAATCTTTAATAGGTAAATCAACTATAAATGGGCAATTTTCAATAGCTATGTTAGTCATTACCATAGGGTACAGTAATTGCCTCTATTTTAGGGTCCTAAAAAGTCCCATTGATGGGAGATCTGCTGTTTTTTTTCCCGGATTGTCAGTTCATGTTTTTTTTACTTTATGTACATTGCCGGTCACATGCATTTCTACCACCATTCTGGTGGGCTGAAAAACGCCAGCGACTTCTCGAAAGTTCCCCCTCTTTTCCTGGTGTCGTGGTCCTTGTATTCCTTGTGCTTTCCTCCAGCCCTGAACTAGTCACCTGGTAATTTAACGTATCTATGGAAAATCACCATGTTTAATAGGTAAATCATCTATAAATGGGCCATGTTCATTCATTTTCCGTAGCTATGTCAAGTTACAGGATGGTAAATATCCATGTATATCCCAGAACTGGTGGTTGGCTGATGGTTAGAATGGGGTCAATCCAACCAATTAGTGATTCTAATAGTGATTCTGGACTGCTCCGACATCACTATCAAGTGGCAGTAGCTTTGGCTATGACATCATCAGGGGTCCCCAGGTCACCTGGTTCATCCTGGTCCCCAGAGTTCTACAGCTGAACTGTGCTGAACGTTGGCAACCAGTTGACCATGATGATCTAGTGATTGTAGGCTATGAACCTAGCTGGTGTCTCGGAGATGATGTCTTCACACTTCCCGAATGTGCTCCAAATACCCCAAATGAGAAGGTGTAAACAGACACCCAGAAAGACTCCAAATACAGTTTCAGAAGTTGTTTGGAGGTGTAGGGCATATTCATATATATATATACATTAAATCACATTAATATATGAAATTATATCAAATATCTACATATATATATATATATATATATTCTGAATGTATCAGGCATTTCATGGGACTCCCGTTCGAAGAATCAACATCAACTGCCCCGTTGTGAGGTTACAAGAGCCAAGTCTGTGCCCTGCATGTGGACGGTGTGCAAGACAAGTGAGGTCAACAAGTGGAGCCCTGTCGCATCAAAGCCTGGCTTCCGGTGACCGGCTCCAACAGTTGTTGTTTCCCCAAGTATTGATGGTTTAACACCAAAGATGAACCATTTTGTAGGTCCACTAAATTATGCCTTTAAAATCCATTTAAAGCCATAAATATGAACCAACCTACTGTAAACTTGGAATAGAAACCTAGAAACAGTCCCCTTGATCCCGCCAATACAGTAGAAAGTCATGGCGCTATGTGCTGGTAACCAGTGAAGCTGGAACTTGAAATGCACAAAACCTTCCGAAATCATGGGCAGCACGGAAAGTTGATGGGCTGGTGTGGTCCAGCCCCCCTTTGTTTATGCGGTGAACGCAGATGCAGTTGGGTGATTCTGGCGGAACAAGACGGCTGAAATGCACGGAACCGTTGAATGACCTAAAGGACACCATATCCAGAGAATTTGACAGGTGTGTGGGGTTCGCAGCACTTCTTCCGTGACGAATGTTAACCTCTTTGGGTATTGATGAAAGTACAGGCAGCACCCCCTCTTCAAGAGCCAAATGTTCCACCAGAGATCACGAGAGATGATAGATGTCTGTCTATTTGACAGATTCATTCTGTTCAAAAAAAGTTTCTTGCGCTTGCTTGATCTTGCGGATGGTGCAGTGTGGTCCGGTTTGCCTGTCGGGAACAGCTAGCAGCTAGACACTGGGTTACATAACCCTAGCTGCTTTTGCAAGAATCAAATGGCGAATGTGTTCATGTTTCATACCCAGCTAAAGAATACTAAATAGACATTTTGTTGGGCATCCAAGGTTGCCTATGGTTGCAACATGTTAATCATAATCCCTTCCCAAAATATTAAACACCCCGCCTCAGAAATAATGGGATAACCTGGCTAGGTGGTGTCCCAACTTATATCCGGAGGGCACCACCTCTTGGCGTTGGTGTATGCTTATATTATAAGGGCTTACACTACCCGAGATATTGGGGATTATCATATATTATCATACTTCATGATGGAATTCCCAATAACATCCAATGTTAATCAATGTTAATATGATATGATATCATAACCATATATATATATACCACCATAAAAGAAGTTCATCAACTATTCACCAAGCATTTTCGGCAGTCGCTGAGGCCCTGAGGTCTTAGCCATCTCTGCTGACAAGCCAGCCAGCATCAGAGCCCAGTGGGGGGCGGTGTCCTTGGCTGAAACAGATGAGTGACGAGTGCTTTTTTCGGGTCAGTGCCTGGTAAGTCAACCAACATTTATATCATGTATTTTGAATTAGTGTTTAACTTTGCTTGAATGTTGGCCAGTTGAAAGAACCAACAACATTTAGTGAGTTTGGGGATTTGAACCAACAACAAATGGTGATAAAAAAACGGTGGATTTCGCTTTGCGCCAACAGTTGGCGCAGTTCAGGAACCGAAAAAAACACGATTTCTCCCATGGGATCTTCACATTTTTGTTTAAGCAATTTCTATCAATGGGAATTATATAGGCCTTATATATGGTAGGTACCTCCAATTTAGGATCCTGAGATGGCCATTGATTCTATGCCGTGTTTCCAGTTTTTCTTCCATCAAACAAAAACACCCCCAGTGGACATGTTGGGGCATGTTGTAGCCCGCAAAAGCGGATTGTTTGCGTGCCACCATGCATCAAAAGCTGACAGCACCCTAAGCACTTCCCAACCAACCCCTAAAACTTGATACCGAATTGATACAAAATTCCTTGGATGACATCCATCAGTGGGGCTTGGGGGTAAGGCTTGGCCCGCGACTTGGCTGATTCCTTACTGGCCGTCAGTGACTACCAGGCAGGGCGGATGGAATTGGAGCATCTCGCAGTCGCAGTCAGTAGCTGAATCATCGCCATGAACATCTACTGGTTGATGGTTTGGAACCATGGAATTTTATGACTTTCCATTCAGTTGGGAATGGAATAATCATCCCAACTGACGAAATCCTATTTTTCAGAGGGGTAGGGCTCAACCACTAACCAGATTATAGTTATTAACCATCATTAACCCTATAATAACCATCATTAACCATATATTAACCATATATTAACCATATATTAACCATATTTAACATCGATATCTATAATGAACGGAAACTCCGTAGCTCAAAGCCTCGGTGAAGCATCGCCCGCCGTGAATGTAGGCCTTCGTGACCATGATGCGACGCCGGGTGAGTGACAGTGGTGACCAGGTGCTGTGGAGCCGGGGGTCGGTTTCCTATAGCGGGTACCCCAATAGCTGAATGGTTTATATTGGTTCATAATGGAAAAATGAATGAAACACGTAATAAATGGATGATTTGGGATGATTTGGGGATATTCCATGATATTCCTATGACTTCGGAAACAGAAAAAGATCTAGGATTAAAAATAGGGGATTTAAGTGATTTAACAATCTAAAGTAGGGAAATTATATGAAATTCTTGGTATATACAATGGATAGAGAGCTAACATGTTCAACTGGTTGGTGGGTTCAAATATGTTGGTTCTTCTTCAACCATACAAGTTTGGGATGGTTGAAATGACCATCGATGCACCAGGATGGCTCAAAACCACCCAGCCAGATTGAATATCCCAAAAAACAACATGGTTACCCTCTGGTAAACGTTTACACAACTATCATAACTATGGAAAGATCCACCATTTTATAGCTGGGTAAATCATAACTATTTCTAGTTTGCCATTTTCTATGTAGCAAACTCTTAAATTACCAGAAGGTAAATATGGATACAAACTCAATGGATTTCACCATGAATAATATATGATTTGCTAAAATGTCTATGGATTGCGCATCCATTTGGGGGTCTAGCTATGATTCATTTAGGGACACAGCAACGGGAATTTACAAGCTGGTGCCCCCCAGTTATGATTGTTGGTTTATGAACATGTTTCTCATGCAAAATGGGGTTCTAACTAGAAAAAAAGGATGATGTAACTTGATAAATGACAGGTATTTAACCAACAAACGTGGAATATCATGGAATTTACCATGAAACATGGGGCTTGAACTAGGACAAAAATGGAGATATCACGGAGATCTGTTGGGGATATAGCCAATGATGATCTGGTTAGTGGTTTCATAGATCTTTTTATTTTTCAATGACGAGCATTTTTTTCAGATGGGTTGAAACCACCAACCAGGGTTCGTATAATTACTGTATATATATATATTATATAGTAATGAGAATGGACAGAACTGGCGATTCTGAAGGATACGTACACTAGACATTTCGACATATTTTGAACACATGTTTGGTTGAACCAGAGAGATGACGATGAGATTTTCGCAGCGACCCCCATGTTTTTTTCGCCGTCCAGATCACGAAGATTCCAACGTTCCAAGAGAAGGAAGGAGAAGCCATCCCCTGAGCCTGCGTCGGCCATCAAGACGCGAAACGCAGAAAAACCGACAGAGTTCGACTTGGAAAATCCGGCAGATTGTGTGAAGCTGATTTGTGTCCATTTCAATGAGCTTTTGGTCTAGCTCAAGCCCTGCATAGCCTCACGATGAACACCTCGGACATCACCAACTTTTCGGTGTTCGCTTCGGTAGCGCTAGTGTTCATGCAGGTGCACAACGTGGAGCCCCGCATCCAGAGCTTTGAGACGGTGGTGGCAGCCCTGGTCGCAATCCTGCAGGCCTGTGGCCGCCCAGCATAAATGAAATCATTGTTCGACCTATGGGCAGCAATGACAAACGGGCTGATCATCATGGAAAAGTTTTTTTTCTCGGAGTTGCCTCCGGAAACTTCGACGTCCTTAATTCCGCTCTCCACTACGGTGGGCCCCTGGGGGGGCACCACCGTTGGCCTGCTCTGCACTCTTGGTCGCTCAAATACTGCAACGCAGTCTGGATCGCACCTGGTTTATTTTTGGATCATGGCGCTGATGCTCTGCCAAATCTCACCTTAAGTACGTAACAGTGTTGCGATCAGTTGGTATATTATATACATAATATATATATATATATATATACACATAAAATACTATATGTTTATTAACAAGTTACCCAGCTTTCAAAAAGCAATTGCCGTGTATCCAGGATTGGCCATGTGGTTCACCTGGGTCAGGTTGATGATGCGGATGCAGGCCGGTTTTTGTTGCGGCGGTAATGGGTGAATCTGTGGCCATATGATTCAGAACAAAACATTAAATACCCTCTGGTAAACATACAAAAAGCAAGTGAAAATGGCCATAGAAATAGTGGATTTACCCATTGAACATGGTGGATCTTTCCATGGTTTCTTGTATGTTTACCAAAGGGTAAATCCCAGTGAAAAATGAAGCTGAAAAAAACATATCATATTCATGTTAATGATTGGATTAAACATGATTAAACACTGTTTATCTTCATTCATATTGATCATGTTATTTGGAATGTGTGGTCCTTTAGTTCTTCAGTCTGTCACTTTTTGTGTCCAAAAAATGGGTGAGGTACTAAGGAACCCATCAGGTCATACCCATGACGCCCTGCAACAAGGGACCGGAGGGACCCAAGTCTCGTCGGCAGAGATGTCTCCTACGGACGAGGGGCGAAAAGCCGGCTGTGAGCATTGACTCTATGACTCTATGTTGAAGATTGTTGTGTCCAAGACTATAATTCTTAGTTGGTCAATGGTGTGTTCGTCCTTGGGCATACTTCTCCAAGCTGCCGGCTGCCGACCAAATGAGCCTGAGACAGAGGAGGATTGGCGGAAAACTGCCGTGATGATGGCGAACGCCGCCAGGGTGATCTCTTGGAGAGCTAGAGGACTGGTGGACCGGGGACCGGAAGTCATGGCGGATTGTCAGTTGAACATGGTGGGTCATTTGTTTGTCAAACGTCGCCCAATAGTTATGTATCAAAAAATGGTCAATGCGATAACTGTTTTTCCATAACATGTCATGAATCTGAATATAGTTGACAACATATTGATAAACCTACAACATCTTATACTGTAACAATGTTGTAGCATTGTTAATACCCATGGGCAAAATTCAATATCTGAATGACCTGCAAAATGGTCGGTTTTAGATTTAAAGTCTTACCATATCTTACCTACAAACCCTCCAGTTTCATTTTCATCTCCTCCTGCAGGGCATGGCACCAAGCACTTCAGGACATGTTGAAGACCCAGCAAAGCAATGATGGATCCCTTCAGGAAATCATAGAAATTGGAAATCCTCCATGTATATGTGATTTTCTCATCATGCACACCTCCATTCATAGAGGATTTTCCATTGCAACGTTTGATTACCAGAGGGTAAACACGGATTAAAGATGATCAAAGCACAAAACATAATTTCACATAAGATCTTGCAGGGATGGGCCTTCATGTTTGATTTGATTAAGGTAACCAGATCAATTTGGGGTGTTATCATGGATATATGATATTGTATATACATATCATATATATCATGATATATCTATTGTGTTCTATAGTTGGGGTAACATAAACCAACAGCCACAAGACTGCGCAGCCCATCATAGCCCGTCCTACCCAACCTTGCAGCCCCATAGGCGTGCCAAGCGACGCGCCAGATGATCCTCCCACAGGGAGCAGGCGAAGAGTTGAGGATGGCTGGGAGATCCTAAGGCTTGAGATGTTGAAGATGTTTAATGGGGAAACATTTTGATCAAGAGTACCCTCTGGTAAACTAACATAGCTATTGAAAATGACCATTTATAGTGGATTTTCCCATTCATCATGGTGATTTTCCATAGCTATGTTAAATTACCAAAGGGTATTGATTATATACACATCTATAAATAGAACAAGGATCGATGTGCTGATACTGTTAGATGTGTGTTCTTTCATCGTTGTCAGGTTAGAAAGTAAGTTGGAAGGCATATGATGCGCAGAAGTACGGGAGATGATGGGTGAAGATAGGTCCTGACAGGTTCCACGTTTCAATAGTACAGGAAGGCCCCCCCGTAGACTACAGTAGATTGTTAAGTTGGTTTACAGCTAGGTTGACTGGGGATTAGAATTGATATCTACATGCAGTTAGATGGGGTTATAAATCAACTCAAAACTGGGGCTCTTCCTCTAGCCCTTGAACGGTAATAATGAACAGTGGAAATGGTTGGATCCATTTATTTTGGGGTCGCACAAATTGGGGCTTCAGCTGGTAGATGATTTCAAAGAAATATGTGGGTGAATTACAAGGGCCTCACTGCTATCCCAAAATGTTCTTGTCCTTATTTCAGGTCATTAAATTTGTTACTGGTTGGTGGTTTAGCACATTTTTTATTTTTTCATATATTGCGAATAATAATCCCAACTGACTTTCATATTTTTTCAGAGGGGTAGGTATACCACCAACCAGATTATTATTAACCATCATTAACCATATAATAGCCATTATATAATATTAACCATTAATATTAATAGTATATTACCAACCTTGCTGGTAGGTTGAAACCATAAATCCATATGTGTTTGTTTTCCAACTATGGGATGATCATTCAAATTGAAAAAAAGTGAGGCTGGCTGTTTTTGGTCCATGAGATTTCAGGGCACCATTTTGATGCTGCCAATTCGACAAGGGGTGATAGACCGTGAAAGGACGGATATAGCCTCTGGTATTGAAAATGGCCATTTATAGTGGATTTTCCCATTAAAAATGGTGATTTTCCATAGTTAGTTTACCAGAGGGTAGCCAATCCATGTCAATCCTCAATCCTCGATGATTGGAGCTTTATGGTATTTCTACAATCCACATTCCCTCTGCGGATTGTGTATTCAGAAATTACCATGAACGCATATCATCACATATCTGGGTACAGTATATTGGCAGAGTTCTGCCGTGGTGCAAAGATCGGGGCGATCTTGCCAAGTTGCAAGTCGCTTACTACCTACCAGTTTAACTAGAGTTCCAATGACCATAAGCCCTATAAAGGTTACTGCATTATAGTTATACATGTTTGTCAACTTAGCTACCATAAATGAACCATAGATCCGGATAAATCTGCTTTTTCTCGTTTCAATCACCCCATGCTCGCTTGGTGAATCTGCCATTTTGACCTCTCCAAACTGGACACCTGGCAGAACCAGGCTGCCAGCCCCAAGCGGTGGATACCGCGATGACCACAGATGACCATTGAGCGGCAAGAGGCGTTACGTTTCTCGGTGCCGGGGTGGTGTGGGGAGCGGGGGCTGAGTAGCTTTTCATGGAGAAGCCAACCAAGTATTTGGGTATATAAGGGGATATAACTAAGGAACGATTAATGATATTTGGTTGGGGCGCACAACTGGGGTCAGTTTTATTGTTTTAAGTTTTGTTTTATTGGTATATTATATCCACTACAATCAATTAGGTGAAAATGAGTGGGTTTCACGGGTTAACTTGTATCATTAACCATCAAGCATGAGTTTCGTATGGTTAAACCAGACGTTGGGATACACCCCGTATGGCTACGAAGCCATATTTCTTAGCGCAACTGCAGCCCCCAAGATCTCCTAAGCGAAGCCGGACTGGATCCTTTAGGATCTCCGAACCATGGCTGGTTAGATGGAAGAATATGATAACCCATGAAAGATTATCATAACCTCCATTATATAGAATGATTAACTATAATTATATATATATACATGATGTATCCCATAGAATGTGTTGATGAAATGTGTTTGATTATATAACTCTTCATGATTGTTCGAGTCATTTGAGCATTCAACAACTGTCAATGCATTAGTCAGCGAATACGTTTGTTGATTTCATGTAGTCGACGGTATGCAAAACGGCTGGGCAATTAAAACATGATGGTCAACTTTTGGCGGCTCAGTTAAGAGTTTCCCATTCTGACCCCAGTTTAGGATTTGTTCCACATCTCCTTTGGCCGTCTCAAATGGACAGATGGACAGTATGCTGTGGTTGCTCAACGGTGAAGAAAGCCAGCCTATCATCCCACTGCGTAATTACTCAATAGCCATAATATGGTTGTATCATTATATATTAAATACCATATATATATATATATACCCATATGTATATCAAAATGATTATATATGTATATTGATAATGAATAATAATAGCAGTTTGAAATAATGATAATCATGGTAATGATATTTTATCATAATACTAGTAATAATGATCATAACAATATTGATAATACTAATGATAGTAAGAACAACATAAGAACAACTATTCTAAAGGCAACATTCCCATATTCAGAAAATCTTCGCATACCATGTTTTCATCGTACTCCAGACCTGAGTTTTGGTATGTTACTTTGATAGGCATTTCAGCTCAATCTGGAGGGAACAGTTGGCCCACGGCGAATCCATTGAATGCCCCTCCACAGCTTTCTATCCCCTATGTCGTTCCAAAGGAGCTGTG
>Ga0126342_10023154_pt1 | contig 10192 bp, 12 predicted proteins | sample Cyp1metagenome_FD_92528 | JGI IMG/M metagenome (GOLD analysis project Ga0126342, IMG submission 92528) | Coral microbial communities from Lord Howe Island, Old Settlement Bay, Australia - Cyphastrea 1 metagenome | ecosystem: Host-associated > Invertebrates > Cnidaria > Coral ... | reverse complement strand
ATATTACACATCTTTACAGGGTTTGTCTTCAGGTAATTTATCCTCGCAATGGGACTTGTTCTATGAATATCCAATCATAGATGATTTCCCAATAGCAAGTTCTGCCAAGTTTGATCACCAGAGGGTATCCTCATTAGAATCCTTATTATAGCCGCCGTTTCAACCAAGTGTCCGATTGTGTCAGTACAAGGAGGGGCCCGCCAGTTGTATTTGTTTGTTTATGATCCCATGTAACTCTTCATATATCCACCACAAACCTATCGCTTGGCCTAGTTGTAAATCAACAGAAAGCAAGAACAGTTGAAAATAAGTAACATACAAGCTTCCTATATTTGTTGCTAAAGTCATGATCATTGCTACTTAAAAATCCCCGTAGGCCAGTCGAGACTCCTTGCCGAGTCCTGTCCGGAACCTTGCGGAAATTGGGGGTCGGTTGCAATGCCAAGAATCATAGGGCGATACGGGCATTTCATGGGAAACCACCCGTTTTATGATGTTTTATGGGAATATTTGATCGGAAATCACTAAGACACAATAGGATTTACTAGGGTGTGTCTGAACATGGGGGACTAACTGACTAACCCATAAATTCGCCGCAGAATCGGCCAATTTTTCGGCTTCCAAACCATGGGATCTTAGGGGTAGCCCAAGTTTTGACGACCCTGCGGGCGTCCATGGTTGAGATCTTGCCGGTCAGATGAGTCAGGACAGAGTTCAGAGAAAACCAGACAGATACCACCAGAAACAGAACTTATAGCAATGGACGTAAAACATCTTCTTTTTCGGAAACAATTTGCTAGGCAACAAAAGAAAACCCTGTGCTTTGGCACTTGGTAAACTCAGGATGGCTGATCCAGCCACTTCTTTACACCCAACCATGGTATCTAGGCCACAGAAATCAGCTTGTTTACTACTCTAGCAGAATAAAGCATGCCCAATGCACGAGAACTTTTTTTGAATCATACAGTAACAGTAACTTATAACAAAAAGACAACAACGAAATCTTGGCCCGTTTTGCCCATATGGAGATAAATCAACACCTACAATGCCATACGACTTGGGGGACGAACATCCATAAATCCCAACTATTTTGGTGTGACAACCGCACAAATCCAGGGGTTTGAATCCAGTTCGCCAGATAAAGATGCTTGGTTTCCCCATGAAATCCCCCCATGAAGTCCCAAAAAAAAACCCAAGAGGCATCTGAATCTTCACCCGTTTGAGGTGCCTTTCGGCATGATCCTGGCTGTTGTGGTGGATAGTGGCGTGGATGGTCTGGCGCCATAGCTGTCGACTGTGGTCCAACTATGTTTAATTTTAACCAGCGAATTATTGGGGTACCCAATTTTGACCTATACCCATATGGCATATGGGTTTGTCTGAACATTCTGGATTATGATAAATTATCAGTCTCCCTATTCAAACAGAGATTCCTATTCGGAAGAATTGATGGGCTATTCCGATGGGTTTGTTCTGTGGCTTTGTCTGAAAATATGAGTACCCCAAATGTTGCCGTCTTGGGATCCATTTAGGGGGTGTTCAAAAAAATGGTCCGGGGATGCTTAGTTGTCCCATAAATGAATTTGCCCCCTCCATACTGTGGAAGAATCCCATAGATCCCATAGTGATATTGTTGTGGGATTATGTGGAATAATCCCTTAAGCCTCAATGGGATTATGTCCCATACTGTTCATGGGATGACTTGGATGACCAGTCAGGGATGCTCATCGGCCTGGCGGGATCCGTGGCGCGTGTTGGGAGCCAAGGGAGCCACGGGAGAACCTTGGGACAGCCCCAAGTCCCCAAGATCCATCAAAATCCCATGGAAATCCCATGGAAAAAACAACATTAAAAAGCTGTTGGTTTGCCTCAGAAGAAAGAAATTTATGGGGACACACATTTCTGGCTTTTTGTTCCTAAGCGGCCTCTAAGGGAAGTGGATTTCTCATGGTCCGGAACCAAGTGTGGCATGTGCTGCAAAGGGTAGGATGGTAGGTCACCAAACAGGTCCATCGTTACTTCTTTTTCAGGGGCTTTGAGATATTTCCCGATTTGTTGGGGTCTTAAACAGTTCAAACATCACTTGAAATGCTGATATATCTGGTATGGTGTGACAGCCCAAAAAGGCTTGTTCATTGTGGGGGAATGGTTGAAACATGTGGGACTTAGGGGTCCAGCGGTCCGCTGAAATCCGATCCCATGGAGTAAGTTGCTGTTTGCAAATGCTAAGTTTGGGGATACACTCTCGGACATCTTCTTTTTACAGGCACAATTATTCAATATTCTTCATACATGGAGACATATTCAAACATACTATGTTCCATTGACTGCAAAATTTACAAGAGGATTCAACTCCGTTATACTCCGGTTATCATGGTGATCCTGGTGCAAAACAAAGGGGTTGGATGGACTTTCCAACCAGCCGTCCCACTTCAGCTCTGGAGTTGTAAATGGCTATGTCTCAAAATTGTTACCCCCAACCCCCGTGGATTCTCATCATTTTCTCTCCTAAATGCCATAATGTGGAGTATCCACCATTTCCAACCGATCCATATCCATGATTCATGTGTGAAATTCCCAGCTGTGATGCTGAAATCAGGGAAACATCGTGCAACAATCCGACATTTTCATGCTTGACCCATCTTAAATCTCCCCTTTCTGTTGGTGCAAAATATGGCACAGGCCATTGCCACGGCGATCGAGATGGGCTTTTTGGGCTACTCCTTTGCCTGCTCGTTGACCAAGGAGGGGGATGGCATCTGAATTGGGCACCCAAACTTTGGATAGTTAATACATGTTAATATTTACATTACATGTTAGTATTAAACATTGATGAAATCTGTGGGTCTATGGTTCTTTTTAAAAAATTGACCCATACCCATGGGGATGGAGGTGGGGATGGCCCAAATGGCAGTTTTTCTGGGGTCTCGAAAAGGGCGAAATACCCACGATGGCCGATTTTTTGGGTTGTTTTTTGGCAAACAATGGGGGTCATGTTGCAAATTGCAGCAGCTTTTGGATTTTTGGCTCAGGTGCTAAGTCACCCATTTCTGGACCAAAGTTTTCCCATGGATCTGGGAGATCTCAAACTGAGCCAGGCCCTTCGACGCCCTTGGGTGGCAGTGGTGATTCTATCGGCTGGAGCCTTGTGCCGAATCATTGAGATCAAAGGATCAGAGTCGTTTGCTGTAAATACACATAGATGTATCTATATTATTATATAATATTATCATAATATTATCAGAATATATCATAATATATCATAATATTATAATATATCTATATAATATATAACTTTATATAATTCTATGTACATATGAGCAGTCTTCTCAGTAACCACTTCATGGGCAGCCAGGCGCCTCCACTTACCATGATGTTGACCTCCATCTTGGCCTTTCAGGGTGCTTATGAGGACGGCAGCTGGGAACTGGGAAGTGGCTGGGAACTGCTGGGAATTCCCTGGGTTTTCGCCAGGCGAAATCCACTCCAGTGTTCTGCGGGCTCATTGTGGGGAAACCTGGGAGCTGCGGGTGGTAGAGTCAAGAACATGTCCAGGTCTTCGGCGCAAAAAGAGATTGCCAACTGGTATGGTTTGTCATTGGATTTACAACATTGATAAACACAATCGCTTCTTTGCACCGAGGGTTTTGCAGTGGAACCTTTGGGAGCTCTGAACGTATTCAAGCTACAGTGAGACTGCCAGAGAGAATATCAGATAGAATGCCAGAAAGAATGTCAGAATAGATGCCAGGTAGAATGTCAGAATAGATGCCAGATAGAATGTCAGATAGAATTGCAAAGTATATGCCAGAAAGAATGTCGGATAGAGTGTGAGAATAACTATGCCATATATATATATACACTTCCAGATGACATGTCAGAAACTATGTCAGAATAGTGTTTCATGGTGGGGATAACTCGAAGAAAGTAATTTTCAAACATCCCACTCACGATGTCAATACCTCCAATAAGGAACCCAAAAATGAATAGATCCAATACTGAACCATTTCGTTTGGGTGGCATTCAAAACACCCCTGAGGCCTTTGCGATGGCTGCCCGGAAGCTCAGTGGCGATGGGGCTTTGATGTTTTCACTGTGGACCGTGGGATGTATATATATATATATGTAATATAGTATACATATGGTCAGTATATAATGTATGGAGTTTATACACATATTATATATATAGTAGTACATAATATATATATATAGTGTATACGGATATATATATATAATTTCGGACACATGTGATATATTGTGTATGTCATGATATCACCAGGGTTTGCGGGGTGCGAAGTTTCCCAGGCGCTTCTGTTCCTGGTGTTGGAGGAGCTTCTGTTGGAGGCGGTGTTCAGGGGGCCTGGAAGGACTGCTGCTTTGGGAATTTGACCATCATGCTTTGACGGGGCTTTTAAGCATCGAAGATATGGGGATATATAGTTGATGATGATGATGATGATTATTATGATATCATTATTATCATCATTCTCATTATGGTGACATTCGTAGTTTCAAAACTCCAGTTGGTGAAAAAACACTGCAAAATTCCGGTTGATGAGATCCTTCGGCCCTGGGGCCATCATCCCAGAAGGAAACGTGGGATGAAGTCGAACGGAACTGGGGGTGCAGTTGGGGTGAACAAAGACTGAGTATAACTACGGAGATAAACTCCATATGGGATATAAAAGGATATAAATGGATAAACCCATATCAGTATGGTTATAGAACCACTGAAATCTGGAACTGCACCCCAAGTACACCATGTTTGGGAAACGGCCCCATTTACCAACCGCTTGTCGATTTCGGTTTAGAATCGAGAGAAACACTCTTTCGCTTTCCCATCATGATCTGGACTGATTGCCCTCCAGTAATCTAACGGGGCAATGGAAAGAAAAACCCTATTACAAATATATATATATATATATAGATGTTTTTCCCTATAAACCTCCATTGAGTTCGGAGATTTTCCAGCCACGTTTGATTGCTAGCACCTCACCCAAAAAGGCGCATGAAAAGGAAGAAAGCGAGGCAGGTGGACAGTTCCCATGGTTTTTGGGGCTGGAAAGCAGGGGAAAAAGTGAACATTCAGAACACTGCTGATTTGCGGTGTTTCGTAGGATGTTTCAAGCTACTTGCTTTTTAGATGACCGTTCCAAGCTACACAAGAGGTGGTTGGTGGACAGTCAAGAATAGTCCGTGCTGCAGAAGTTGTGTTTTATCCAGAATCTAGAATCGATTTAGGCCACAAGACTGATTTTTATCAAAAAACACCATTTGCTGATAGTACGTTGCAGTCCTTACTATTGATTCAAACCGCCCCATCCGGAAGTTCCCAAGCGCCTCGCCGCAGGGCTGGACAGTTTCTGTTTGGCTATACATTGGTTTATTGCTCAGCATTGGCTTTGACGTGCTCCTCTGACGCGGAGCCCCGCGGAGAGTGCAATGTGGGAGGTGGCAAAAAAAATCTGTTGAGGTCGTTGGAATCCAGATCAGCTTCCGGGGACTCCAGCAGTTTTTGATAGGAAAAACATGGTTTCCTCTCAATTTTCAACCAACCCGGTGAGAATGTTGGTATCTGCAAAGAGGAAGGGAGGTGGGCAGTCCGGTGGAACATACTTGCAAAAACAGTCGTGTCATCTTCAGGGCTTCGCTCTACCAAACATAGACAGAAGTAGTTGCTCCCAAATTCGGTCGATGTTCAATGCCATAAACAAACATCAGAACACCCTGGCAACATTATTGTTCTGGATATTGATGGTTAGGATTGGGACAACTATCCCCAACATGGCATTAATTCAGGCTGGTGAATTACAATATTTTTTCCATATACATATAAATATAAACATAACTATACATATAAATATACATAATATACACATGTATATATATATATGTACGTATATATATATATGCATACACAAATACAAATACGTATACGTATTATACGTATACATATCATATACATTTATACATCTATACATTTATACATCTATACATTTATACATATATATATATATGTATATATACAGATATATACATATAAACATGTACATCTTTACATATAAACATATACATATATATACATATAAACATATACATATATGCATACATATATTTACACACACAAATATATTTACACACATATATACATATACATGTATACAAATACACATGTATAGATGTATACATATATATATACATACATGTATACAAATGTACATGTATAGATGTATACATATATATATATATACATTTATATACATATACATATGTATATATTACATATACATACATATTTACAGATATATACATATACATATACATATAGACATATGTACATATATACATGTGTATATACATATATACATACATACATATATACATACAAACATATATACATACATACATATATACATATATACATATATACATACATACATATATACATATATATATATACATATACATATATACATATACACATATATACACATATACATATAAAAACATATATACATATATACATATGTACATATATACATATGTACACATAGACATATGTACATATATATATATGTACATATATACATATATATAATATATAGACATATACATATATACATATATACATAGATACATATATACATATACATACATATACATATATACATATACACATATATTCATATATACATATAAAAACATATATACATATATACATATGTACATATATACATATGTACATATATACATATGTACATATATACATATATACATATGTACATATGTACATATGTACATATACATTTTACGGTATAGATATACTGTATATACATATATATATACACATACATATTGTTGCTGATATCTATCCATGATATCCCCATTATATTCCATTTCTCTAGCATTCTGAAGATGCCAACATCTGGGATCTTCCTCACAGATCACCTAAATTGACATATTTGGGATTATTTGGGGATGGGTTGAAAACTACTGTACCAGTCACGGGGAATCGCAACAAGATGACCAACCTCGGTTTGTTCCATTTTAGCTCCTCAGAGCCAAGCAACCCCTTTTTCGTCAATGGTGCTTATGCGAAAAGCTTGGCAGCCCTCCTTTGGTTCAAAGCAATGCAAAGGTGCAAACATTGAAACCTCCAAACAAAGTCGAGTTATGGACCAAAACCGAGGATCTGTTTCAACCTTGGCCCTTTGGTATGGAAAATTTGGAGAAAACTCGACTGATTCAAGCTCAGTTTTCGTCCCATTCTGGGGGTCCCATTTTTTCGCATGGCGGAGAGACATGGCAGCTTTATATTCAGGCCGCGCTGGCGGCTACACGAAATCAGTGGCATTTGTGGAGGTTAAAAAGCCTCACGGCTTCGGAATGGGACTTAACTCGGTTAACTCACGCTTAACATGTCACTATGTAATGTTTTTCCAAGCAGTGGACTGTACCATGCATCTTGAAGATCCCTCTAAAAACCGGAAAACCAGCCAAGCTTGTCAGGCTGTGTTGTATAGGGAAGGATCAAAACCTTCGATTTCCTGACCGCGGTGCTTGTTCACATCCATTGAATTTACCTAAATTCTATTGCAATGTTTTCCAATTTGGTGAAAGGGTCCCAGAATTCTGAATTTTGAGATGATTTTTTTGGCAGGGTTTATCCCCATAGTTGGGTTTGTACCCATTACTTGGTACCCCCAAAATCCCAAAGTTGTTCATCGTTTTCTCAGTACAAGAGACATTTCGGGGTAGCCCAGGACACCCCATTTCAGAGGGAACCGCTAGGTAACTTCCCTGGAACCACATGCAGCCGGCCATGACTCGCTAGGTATCTGAAGGGCGAAAACGCTGAGGATTTGGCAGATGGGACCTGTGGCATGGGATTAAGAAACCAAGGTGTCAAAAGATGGGTTGTTTTCCATCAACGGGGAGGGTCATCAAACCTGATTTTATAGGGATTTCCATAGCAATTACTTCTGGATTTCCATGGCATGGGATGACCATAGACCATATCATGACTTTGACCATGGCACATGTCAGCAACAAGGGAGGATCTCCTTCGTCAGTTCCGCAACGGATCAGATCCCATGGAGTCGCAAAGGGCTTTGCTGGATGCCCAATGCCCAGGAATACACACGATGACATGGATATATAGATAAACATTAACATGCACAAAGACACACAGGCACAACCCTATCTATATCTATATCTAATATCTAATATCTATATCTAATATCTATATCTATCTCTATATCTATATCTATATGTATATCTATATCTATATCTATCTCTATATCCATATTTATATCTATATCTATATCCATCTCTATATCTATATATACAGCTATATCTATATCTATCTCTATATCTCTCTATATATATCTATATATCTCTCTCTCTCTATATCTCTCTCTCTATATATATCTCTCTCTATATCTCTCTCTCTATATCTCTCTCTATATCTATATCTATATCTATATCTATATCTATATCTACATCTATATCTATATCTATATCTATATCTATATCTATATCTATATCTATATATCTCTCTATAGCTCTCTCTATATCTATATCTATATCTAAATTTTTATCTATATCTATATATCTATATATATATATATCTCCTTCTATATCTATATCATTCTATATCTATATTTATTTTTATTTTTATATCTATATCTATCTCCATATCTATATGTATATCTATATCTTTATCTATATCTATATTTCTCTCTATATCTCTCTCTATATCTATATCTATATCTCTATCTCTCTCTCTCTATCTATATATATATCTTTCTATATCTATATCTATATCTAATATTTGTATCTATATCTATATCTATATCTAAATCTCGTTATATCTCTTTCTATATTTATATCCATATCATATTATATCTATCTCTATCTCTATCTCTATATCTCTATCTCTCTCTATCTCTCTATCTCTCTATCTCTCTATCTCTATCTCTCTATCTCTATCTCGGTCTGGATCGCTATCTATCTATCTATCTACCTACCTACCTACCTATCTATCTATCTATCTATCTATCTATATCTCTATCTCTATCTCTATTCCTCTCTCTCTATCTTGATCTCGATCTCTACCTATCTCGATCTCTACCTATCTCGATCTCTACTTATCTTGATCTCTATCTATCTATCTATCTGTCTGTCTGTCTGTCTGTCTATCTATCTATCTCTCTATCTCTATATATATATATATCTCTCTCTCTCTATCTCTCTATCTCTATCTCTCTATCTCTATCTCTATCTCTATATCTAAATCTATATCTATATTCATCTCTATATCTATCTCTATATCTATATCTATGTATATCTCTCTCTCTATATATATATATCTCTCTCTCTATATCTATAGCTATATCTATATCTCTATATCTATATCATATCTACCCCTATATCCATCTCTATCTCTATCTATATCTCTATATCTACATCTAGATCTCTATCTATATCTCTATATCTATATCTAAATCTAGATCTCTATCTATATATATCTCTATATCTATATCTACATCTATATCTATATCTACATCATATCTATCTCTATATCTATATCATATCTATCTCCATACCTATCTCTATCTCTATTTCTAGATCTATGTCTATATCTATCTCTATCTCCATCTCTATCTTGATCTCAATATCTATCTTTCTCTCTCTCTCTCTCTATCTCGATTCGCTCGATCTCTACCTATCTCGATCTCCATCTATCTATCTATGTATCCATCTATCTAGCTAGCTATCATTCTATCTTTCTATCTATCTATCTCTCTCTCTCTCTATCTCTCTCTGTCTATATATCTCTCTCTCTCTATGTATCTCTATCTGTATCTCTCTGTCTCTATCTCTACCTCTCTATCCAAATCTATATCTATGTCTGTATCTATATTTAAATCTATATCAATATCATGTCTATCTCTATCTCTATATCTATCTATATCTCTATATCTATCTCTCTCTCTCTATCTCGATCTCTATCTATCTCGATCTCTATCTATCTGGATCTCTATCTATCTGGATCTCTATCTATCTGGATCTCTATCTATCTTGATCTCTATCTATCTTGATCTCTATCTATCTTGATCTCTATCTATCTTGATCTCTATCTATCTTGATCTCTATCTATCTTGATCTCTATCTATCTTGATCTCTATCT
>Ga0126342_10023153_pt1 | contig 10193 bp, 7 predicted proteins | sample Cyp1metagenome_FD_92528 | JGI IMG/M metagenome (GOLD analysis project Ga0126342, IMG submission 92528) | Coral microbial communities from Lord Howe Island, Old Settlement Bay, Australia - Cyphastrea 1 metagenome | ecosystem: Host-associated > Invertebrates > Cnidaria > Coral ... | reverse complement strand
GGTTGTGTTTAGCATCAAGGGTACCTTTTCCATATTGTTAATAAATCTTGCGTTTAGGTTGTGTTTAGCATCAAGAGTACCTTTTCCATATTGTTAACAAATCTTGCGTTTAGGTTGTGTTTAAAATCAAGAGTAACATTCTTCTTATACATACGCGATTCCATGGTGTTTTAAGATTTGGGCATGACTTAGGCATGAGTTTCTTGAAACAGTGATTCCATGGTGATTTATTGGCAAGTTTTGACCCAGGCATGAGTTAGGCATGAGTTTGTCGTTTGACTGTACATATGCAAATATCCATCTACATCTATATAGGGCATATTCACACGTATGCATAGATGTATGAATATACAATCTGACATATGCACTTTCTCAAGAAATACATAGACGCACACACACACAAATACACAAACACACACATTAGATATACACATATAGACACATAATATAGATAAATCACACTAATAGATTAGATTTAGATTAGGTTAAATTAGGTGAGGTTAAGCGAGATCTCAGACTAGATGAGCTTAGATTGGTTTGGTTTGGATTTGATTTGATTCGATTGGACTGAACTGGATTGGATAGATAGATAGATCGATCGATAGATAGATAGATAGATAGATAGATAGATCGGTCGGTCGGTCGGTAGGTAGGTAGGTAGGTCATGATTAATTAGTGTTTCTAGTTGAATTAGCTGAATTGGTTACTGTAGATCATATAATTATTTTTTGTCAGATTATTTAGACTAGTTGGACAAGATCAGCAAAGAGCAGATCAGATCAGATAAGAGCAGCTGAGATCAGAAAGATGCACATAATATAGGATAAGAGCTGATAATTATGATAGGCTAAGATAGGATGGGAAGATCGAGTCAAGAACGGATGTAGATAGATAGCTTCCCCAGCAGACGGTGCCCCATGGCCCTTGTCCAGGTCGATGTCTCGTTTTTCCATCCTGGGCTGCCTGACGGCAGCATCTTGCCTCGTTCAGGCGCTTGAAATCACCCAGGGCCTTGAGGAAGATCCAGGTCCACCGGGGCGGCTTGAAATCTAGGGAGCAGTTGATCAATTACAGTGTTTCATGTGGATTTAACATGATTCAACTAACCATCAGTTACAATTGAGTTCATGGTCTTAAGCGACTTCAAGCGGGCAGGGAGACCTGAGGGCGATGGAGAGAGAGAGAGAGAGAGAGAGAGAGAGAGAAAGAGAGAGAGAGAGAGAGTTGTGGCCACCCCTGGCAGGTTGTGCCGATGCAGGAGATCTGCGGCTGTTGCAGGTGAAATTGTCCCTTCAGCGCTCCGAAACTGCCGACGATGGAACCTGGAAGGCCTCCGTTGTGGCCGCTGCCGCGCAGTCTGCGCAGACTGCGCAGACAGGTGGAGTGGTTAGCACCAGCCTGCCGCAGTTGCAGATGAGAGACTGGGACCAGTGGGGGTGACAACGTGGGTTTGTTTGGACATAGGCATGCCAAAAAGTCCCAGGGTTTATCAAAGTTTATCTCATCTTCCGCTGAAGTATGAAATAAACTGGAGCATCCCTCATGCTTAGATGGACCCGCAAGGAGATTCGTCGCTTTGAGCGAGAGAGAGTCTCATTCTTATCGGATCTTCAATCAACTTCTGTTCCTCAGCTGTCCACATTCATACCGTAGCGAATGTGCATGAAACTGTAAGGCACTGTAAGGCAAAGCAAACTTAGGAAACCAAACCATCCTCCTTTTTTCCCATGTTTTTTCTAGTTGCATCATTTGAATTGCCATCGCCCAAGGATACCAGAAAGTTTCGCCTGCAGACCTGGCATGGGCAGATGCCTGGATCAGATTGGATCGAACATTTGTAGACAATTTAGATATTAAACATGGCACTTTCCTATAACTATGCTAGATTACCGGAGGGTATAAGTTTTGTTTTATGATATCTCATGATTGCCATCCCTCATCACCCCTCAACATACATATTTCTAATCTTAGAGCCGGAGAATAGCCAGAATTTTTGGATGAAAGCGACTGCTGAAAACTGGTTCCACCCAGGCTAAAGAGAAGGCCATTAAGCAGGACGCCTTGCGAGAAATCGTGGCGGCCGATGTGGAGATTAGCAGTGGGCTGGGCTCCAATGTAGGAGGCGAAGGGATGGCCAGACCCGAGCACCATGCGGAGCCTGGGTTTTTTGAAGCTGGAAATTGGTGGCAGGTTGCCCAACTATCCCCGCAAAATGCCTGTTGAAACATGTTGATACACCCAAATTGCTATGGCGAACTGCCAGTTGAAGCCGCAGTTTCTGGCGAGGAATGGATCCAGTTCAGTGATGAAGATCCAAGAAAAGGCTTCGTGAAGGGGACCATCGAAGTTGGCCCTGCCGCGCATCTGGACTGCACTGCCCCCTAAGATTTCAGCCCCGGGGCTGATTCAACCATGGAAACTCAGGAGAACTCCTCATGCGTAAACTACGTGCTCAGGCTGATCCGAATGCTAGATAAAGTTAGTTGTTTCACGTCACCCCTACCTCAGGTTTTGAATGATTTGATACAATATTATTTTCCGGAGTGGGATGAATGAACCGATCAATCAGATAGGAAGGCCAGCTTCTAGTGCTGAACGCATCTCACAGGAACGAATCGGATGTGACGCACTACAACATCTTCTGGGCTTCGAATCAGAGCACCATGGATCTCATTATAGCATTGCCCAAGGGCATCTATCAGCATCATTTGGCATCCGAAGCTTGGTGTTGAAGTATGTTGTGATATAATCTTTGACAGCTACTCATGTTCCAAAGCACTGGTGCAACCACCACATGGCAAGCACTTCTGCCCACACACAGGCATCCATACAATATATCTATATAATATATTTGACACACACACACACGCTGGTATCCCAGTCACCTTCAGATGAACGATCAGGGTCGCAAATTGAGCTGTAAACAGGCTTGAGTTAAGCAGTTCCTCTGTTTGCTTGTTCTTCTGCTTCAGACCTACTTCCTTGAAAAAACGTTACTGCATTTCGTGAAGAAGATTGCAGTGAAAACAAGTAAGGTCCAATACCCGGAAGTACGCACTGTATATTCTGACCTGTATTCCTAAGTGGCCTTCGATGCCAGGGACACAAACAAGAGCACCTGACTCCATGTACCTAAACAGCTTGACTGCAACAGCTTGATTAACAGTTTCAAATGGGCAGGTACGTCAGACAGTCGTCCCTTTCTGATATCACAGATCAAAGCAAGTGTCTTTGTATACACTTGCAATGATCCCTGGCACCCCCTGCATGCTCGAAAGTTGAAAACATCCTAACGAAAATCGCTGCGTGGGAACACCGGAAGTACCTCTGAAGTTGTCATTTTTTGGACTTCTCCACGCAAAACACAATGCGCAAAATCGTGCGCTTCTCCGCGCCCATCCTCTTCCTGACTTCACCATCTCATGGTCTATATATATACATTAAATGTATACATTTTGAATGCGTAGACGCTCTTCAAAACTGATCCAATTTCTTGGAAACGCGCGACACTGAAATGCAAACCGCCACGGGCAAAACATGTTTCTCTGAAATGATCATTCTCTTTTGGTACCTTCGCCGTCTTCTTTGCCGTCGTCAAATTCTATTCTCTATTTCTAGCATGCTGGATGGTTGCGAAATAACGGAAACGAAGGAAATTGGCGCTTGCGAAGTCCTTAGAGCACAGGAGTTGACACACACACACACAGATATATGATATATGATAAATATATATATATATACACACACACCGACGTGATATATGCATACCGGCCGGGAGAGAGGGTATATTCTTCCGTTGGAAAGAGTCTATTTCGACCTTGAGGGGACAAAAGCTTCAAGATCCAAATGGGAAAGGTGGAACTTGGCTTCGGCCTTCTTTTCTCTGCATTTTGTGGGTGGTCTGTCTATTGACAAGCTAAGGCAATCTTGTCGGTTGCTGGGAAGCTGATGTTAGTATTGAACAATTGAACAGTGGCCATTTCATGTTGGGTGTGCAATTGCTGCACTGTGAATTTGGTCCTATCCCATAGAATTTCATGGATATTCTGGATCTTTGTGCGTGTTGTTTTTCTGGATGGATGGATGCTTTGTGGACCTCAGAAAACATCACTGCTGGGTGGTGCCAACTGCTAATTATTTATTAATTCACTCATGTTGGCTTTCCATCCCTGCGAGCTCCTTGGATGATTTTCAGGATGTAAAAGTAAAATGGGAGTACCCTCTGGTAATTTAACATAGCTATTGAAAATGGCCATTTATAGTGGATTTTCCCATTGAAAATGGTGATTTTCCATAGTTTTTTTGTATGTTTACCAGAGGGTAGCTGGGTAGCGAACATGGCTCAACAGTTCAGCCCCGAGGAAAGCGATGGCACCTTGGGAGTTCCCATCCCAGCTGGCGCGAATCAACTGGTCGTCAAGACCTCCAATGCTGCAGGCATCATGGACGGCCCAGGTGTTTGGACCTCGGTCTCTTGGAGCCCGTTTCACAGTGTCAACATGGCAAGCTGGGCTTCCCCCTAGAAATATGGGAAAACATAGGAAACTATATATGGAAAAAATTGGGGAACTCCCATATAAATGGAGGTTTATAGCTAGGAAGATCATCGAACCAAAGGATGGATTTTCCGGTATGCCATGTTGAATTCCCGGAGGATGGCTGAACCGTTTTGACATCTGAATCATTAGAACCCCCTTCCATTAGACATGCTCAGAAACCGTGGTTTGTTTTTGGATTTGCTTACTTGTGGGTCCCATTTGTGACCCTCATAAGGCGACAAGTTAATTTTGCCAACGGGGTCCCCGAAGGCAACGCACATCAATGTATAAATTTACATATTTACAGTAGGACTTCCTAAGCTCTTTGCCGGTTCTGCCAGTGATTTTTTTTTGGGGGCGGTGAAATCGTGTGAACCCAACATGCTCAAGTAAAACAACAAGAACTAGGAATCATTTGATTGTGACTGGTTCAAGGCAGTTATCAGTTAGGCCTTTCCCTGGCCCCTTGATTCTCCAGCCCATCTCCGATCATCTTCAGCTTGAGGTCTTTGATATTTGGCGCCCACCACTGAAACAACTCCTGAAGGGCTTGCTGAGAGGATAGCCATAGCTTGGGTGATTGCCACTGTTGATGTTTGAATCTGACACGCAAAGCTGAAAACACGGGGTGCAAGCTCGTTGAGCACATGTGGGGCGTGTTTTGAGCAACTTAACTTGCTTGGTGTTGGAGTTGGAGTGCCTTGAAAGGTCGTTTTCCTTTGAACTGTTCAACCAATCCATAGTCCATAGCATGCAAGCTTTGGCAAGACTTCCAGTTGTTTGATGGCAAAGGTTCTAAGTGATTGATCTTCACCCATTCATGACACTGCAAGGCAGACAGCTGGTTTTGACCCGCATTTTCGGCTTTAGAGGCCCTTTTGCCGCTGGTCGCAACTAGTCAGTCCCTCCCTGAATTCTGAATGAAGTGCATTTTGCCATTGATCATTTACCCAGTGTTGGGCAGCGATGAATTCCTCAGTCGCAAGACTGACATCAGTGCGTGCTGCAACAAGGGTGGGTTGACAGTTCTCAGCAACAGATGCTGTTGAGAGATGCATCAGACTTGTTTCAGCTGGAACCCGGTGGATACCAGCAATGGCGTGGGAGGTTTGCAGGGCTCCCTTGGAGATGCCACAAGCTGTGTGTTGATCAACGTGGATGGGGTTAAAAGCCGGACCTTGTCGGCTCTGGTTCGAACAATGGTGGTCCCTACGATGGCTATGGGGACGGGCACAACTATCATCGGAGTTGACACGCCTTCTGGCAAGTGGCAGTTCATCCTGAAGAATACTGCCAGCAATGGCAGCAACAGTACCCCCTCTCAGGCGGGAGGATCTCAGGAGGGAGGATCGGAAAGCGTCATTGTGCACAGCTTGCACCGTGGGGATGCTACATCAGAACAGGAGACTGACCTCATCCACTTCACGGAGACATGTTTCGGAAAGCACCACATCGACATCTCCAATGTGGGTAGTCTTGACCTATCGCTGCACACTGCCATCAGTTGTGTGCTGCAAAACTGTGAAAAGAAGTGGGGTTGGAAACCCGAGCTTTCTGTGTCTGGATCTGACGCAGGAGGGCCCTACGATGCACATGGCATTGGTGCGACGGTTATTGGCGCCAAAACAAATACAGGGAAGTGGGAGTTCGTCCTGCATCTCAAGTTTTGAAAGTGAAGCTCATGTTACAATCTTTGCCTCATGTGACTCATGTGCCTCTTGGAAGCCAAATACTTTTGACCAACTTCTGACGTGCCAACAGAGCACATTTTGCCGCTGAAGGCCGGCAGCTAACTTGCGATCCTCGGCGAATCGCCTGGGGTCGAAGCTGACCACTGGGTTGGCGGCGTTGTTAGACCCCTTAGCGCAAGGCCCATGACATGGCAGTGCCATCCTTTAAAAATGGGTTTGTCTGAAAATAGTGTAGCCCTACACCCAATGGTTTTGCTGATCATTATCCCTACTTTTTATGGCTATTTCATTGGGGGTATACCCCATTTTCAGACATACCCAAATGGTTGTGGTTAAGACATGTGAAAACCCAGCATCCTGCTGACATTGGGATGGCTAAAACTGAGTTATTCAACTCTTGGGACTCTGAGACTACGACTGGATCTTGGAGCATGGCGGTTAGCAAGTAGATACCAGTAGTATCCAGTAGTTACCCTCTGGTAAACTAACATAACTATGGAAAATCACCATTTTTAATGGGAAAATCCACTATAAATAGCCATTTTCAATAGCTACGTTAAATTACCAGTAGTTAACTGATATCATTTTAGTATATTTTAGTAAGCATTTTTTAAGAAAATGACTAAAATGTTATCCCAGTAGCTGATACGACTAGTTAACTGACTTGCTAATGGTATATATATGATGCCAATAGTTTACCATTTTTGTGGTGCCAGTAGTTTATCATTTTAGCATATAGTAAAAAGATGTAAGAACTCAGGATGGTGGTACTTTATCACAGGAACCTGCACCAAGGTCAAGCTACTGAAGGAGGCGAACGCCGACAAGAGTCCTGCCACGGATTTGATGGCGTCTCTTGGCGCAGTGGCGCAGGGAATTTTTTGGGTCAATGTCCATGAATTTCAGAGAATCATTGGGAACCCCCATTGAAACCATCGGGAATTTTGAATGACAACAAAAGTTGTTCATAAAGTTTTTAATAATCAAAAAGCAACCCAAAACGATTCAACTAGTGGGAATCTCCTTGGCTGATGTCACAAGGCTGCTGGCGGTGACTCGAAAGATCAAGGACGAGAGTGATGTTTACCACTGCGTCTTGAAAAACATATGTCATATGTCTCTGTTTTTCCAGATCTTGGTCGGTTTGTGATGTGTTGCAGCTGCTTTGGCAGGGTCAATGATGGTGCAATCAGCTAAACCAGCTCAGACCATGCGCTCTGTCTCTAAGGCTCGGTATATCAAAAGACGCTGCAGAGTCTGAATTTCAGCTGTCGAGAGGCGGCTGAGTTCCTGAGCATCTACTTGCCGCCCGGTGGCAGCCTTTCACACCAATTTTAATGCCAACTGGGGAAGGTACTGAGGGTATCCATTTTTTAACATTTCTTTCTTGGGTGACTTAAGATGGGGTGCTGTTTTTGAGGTTCATCAGTTGCTGGTCAGTTTTTTTTGGGTGCGGGGTAGCACCAGCACGACACCCTTGCATTTGTTTGGGCGTGAAATCGGCATCTTCTTATTTCTTTAAATCTTGATTATCCAATCTTTCATTATTGTCTAAATTTATAGGTTGGTTGCCATGGTTACCCTGGTTAAATCTTATAGGTTGGTTTATTGTCTAAATTTAGAGGACACCCGACACTTTTTCCCATGAGAAATCTTTCGGTTCCGATGAGTTGGCATTTCCCCAGCCATTAAAACAAATCCCTTCCCCTAAGTGATAAAATGCCATGCATACAAAACGCCCGTTCAGTATTGGTCCAAAAATATTCATTTTGGGTCCCTCACAGGGGTTGTATAATATAATAATAATTGATAATATAAATTCAGTGGAATTGGATTACACTTTTAAAATAATTATTATTTAATATGATGTAGTGTAATCCAATTTTATATTTAGATAATATTTACTACATAGTTACTGTAATATTTACTCGTATTAAATTAAACAGTGTCAAATCCTCGCATTGGAGAAATCCAATGGGGATCAGGCCCATCACGGAGGAAGGCAGCCGTCCAGTGACCTGCGAGGCATGGTAATGACTGGGGGATGGTGCAGATGATATATATATAGGTGGTATGGTTAGCATTTATACGTATATAATAATTAATATATATTTAGCATGGTTTATGATAGGTGGTATGGTTACCATTTATGAATGTTTATGACATTGCTAAAGACCCATTTGAAAAACGCTGTATATATCTTTATATATACACCTATTTACGATACTGCAGGCGATTATGATTATCACATATTATCACGTAATAGTGTATCAATGCATAAAATAGGTGGGTGCCTTCAACCTCTTCACAGGGGTGGATCTCAGCTGGTTCACATAGGCAGCTAGAATTCAAACAAGCAGAGACCATCAGCGGGGGTTTTAACTGGTTGATAGATGCATGCATATTTCATCTATAATTTAGTTGGCCAACTATTTAAGGCAGGCCTTTCATTATCAGAAAATTGATCATGGTTCAATCATGACCAATCCCTATGTCTTTTTTGAAGTATTTCAGGTCCCCTTTTTTGGTCACTGTAGCGCTGTAGGACATGCTGAGCCTCTTCATTCGCTCCTTCGAGATGACAGACGGCGAGTGTCAGTTGCTGCAAGCCGTGTTCAACGAGGTTTTGGAGGAGAAAGGCGCCAGGAAATGCCACAGAACTGGGGGTTTCTTTTTCGATTTCAGTCATGGTGGACTCCCAAAACTCCCATTTTCCATAGGTTTCAATACTGAAATGGTCTAATTTTGGATATTGGGGGGGTGCCCGCATTTTAGGACACCTCCAGTTCTGTGGGAAACGGACTCAGCGGACCTTGCCAGGGCTGATCACCTTTATGGGTGGTGTTTGACATTTGTCCAGATACATATTTTGTCATCCATACATCTATGGAATCTATGGAGATATCTATAGATATCTATAGTATGGACAGGTGGATGCATAGTGAAAACTAGTATTATAATATGCCCCACAGACAGTTGGAGGCTCCAAGCCGCAACTCCCGCGCAGGCAGCGGCAACATGGTGGGATGCTCAGTCATAGCTTGCAATGTCGCCTCATCAAAACAGTTTGGGCCAGTTTGGGGCGCAGTGAAAGGAAGATTCAGGTCTGCAAGTCCAAGTCCAGAAGATTTCAGTCAACTGAATTCAAACTAGACATGGCCATTCTACGCTTACACTGCTTAGCATCACATCATCAACGCATCGATTCCCACGACATCTCCAGGTAAATCTAGGCAGCAGGGGTGAGCCTGGTCTCGATTTCTTGGGCTTTATGCTGGTCATGCAACTTGACGTGGTGGCTGTCAGCCTTCATGTACGTTGCGAACACATTATTGAATCGTGTAAATGGATATGTGCACAGGTGTGCTATACAATATATGTATATATATATAAATATGCACATACACACATATACCTATATATATACACATTTACATATCCATATACATATACATACACATACGCATACACATACACATATACACAAACATATACACATACACACAAATACATACATACATACATACATACGTACGTACGTACGTACGTACATACATACACTACACAACATTACATCACATTACATTTACATTTACATTACACTTACATTACATTTACATCACATTTACATTTACATTACATTTACATTACATTACATTACATTACATTACATTTACATTGCATTTACATTACATTTACATTACATTTACATTACATTTACATTACATTTACATTACATTTACATTACATTTACATTACATTTACATTACATTTACATTATATTTACATTACATTTACATCACATTTACATCACATTTACATTTACATTTACATTTACATTTACATTACTTACATTACATACATACATACATACATACATACATACATACATACATACATACATACATACATACATACATACATACATACATACATACATACATACATACATACATACATACAT
>Ga0126342_10023152_pt1 | contig 10193 bp, 5 predicted proteins | sample Cyp1metagenome_FD_92528 | JGI IMG/M metagenome (GOLD analysis project Ga0126342, IMG submission 92528) | Coral microbial communities from Lord Howe Island, Old Settlement Bay, Australia - Cyphastrea 1 metagenome | ecosystem: Host-associated > Invertebrates > Cnidaria > Coral ... | reverse complement strand
CCATGTATTGTATATATCATCGATCTGCCCGATAGCGTTGGTTCAAAAGAGCTGAGTGCTTACCGGTCTGTTGTTGCCCCATTAGTTATTGTAACTATTGTTGGCTGACCTTGTAAAATACAGAATCTTCACAGGGCTCACCTTTCCTCAACATACCTTTGGAGTTTGAATTGCAAACCGTTTGGCGCAGCAGCTTTTCACCAAGCAAAGATGGAGCTCCTGGAAAATTTGTGTGGCCACACAAGACGAGGATTGGGATGATGATGTGGATTTTGTTTGTGACAGGTGCTGAATCAGCGCAAAAGGTAAGCTCTCAGCCTCCCCTGGATGAGCCAGTGAATTTGGGCAACAGAAATGGCAGTGATCAAGATTATGGAGATTTAAACACCAAACAGGGGATTATCAACTGCTATCAGCTATCATCCAGGAATGATTCATACAATGTGGTACCCCCCAGTGATGTGAACGTTAGTTGAAATAACCCCCATCAACTAGTTCGATATATCTACCATCAGTCCTACTTATTGTAGTTATGTTCGCCAACTTAGCTATTTATGCGGCACAACTATGGATACATATTTGGTGATAGATCACAACGGTGGCTATAAGACCAACCATAGGGATAACCATGGGGATATCATCGGGATACCAGCAATCAAACGATGCAAGGGAACGTGATTGATTGAGATGGAGGATGTTCCCAGCTAGAAACCTCCATTCCTGGTTTTTTTTTCCCATTGACACGTTTGATTATACTCCAGGGGGGCTGACCCCAACATTCACACGACCCAGGTCGAACTGCCCATCCCCAATAAGGGTACGTACACATACAAAAAGATGTGGAGAAACCATGAGAAACCGTGGTTTCCCCGGGAAAGATCATCTAGAAATGGTGGTTTTCCACAATTGGATTTTAGTTTCATGGGGATAGAACGACAACTAGATCTGCAGAATGAGATAGAACGGACAAACTGTTGAATGACATATATATATAATATAAGACTATAATGTCCCATCATATTTCCATGATACCAGCATTCTTGTTGATTACCCTCTGGTAAACTAACATAACTATGGAACATCACCATTTTCAATGGGAAAGCTCACTATAAATGGCCATTTTCAATAGCTATGTTAGTTTACCAGAGGGTAAATCTCATGAAAGTGTTTGACTATCCGCCAAGTGTTCATGCTGAAATCTCATTCAATTTCTCGCTGGAATCTCATGAGTTTCTTCCACGAAAATCCCCACAATAATCCCATCATAATCCTACATTTCGTGGTGCCCCAGTTCGGAATCGCGTTCAGTTGTGGCCTACATAACTACAATTTTTGTAGGATTTTCCTGGTAGATATTTCACGAACTAGTTCATGGGGCTTATTTCAACTAACGTTCACATCACATCTAGGGGTACCATCATAATCCTATTGATTTCCATTCCTGGATGATAGCTGATAACAGTTTAGTTTCTCTGGTAAACTTTCACATAACTATGGAAAATCCACCCATGTTTCATGGGTAAATTCACTATAAATGGTCATTTTTCATGATAAAAATCCACTATTTCCATTAAAGTTCCATGAATTCCCGTGAATTTCCACACATTTCTGGTCTGTTTCTTATCAGCTCCAGCCCATTTGGGCGGCGTTTTTTTGAGGAAATGCTTCGGCAGCGGCAGCAACTGCACGGCATGTCGCCCCTCGGATGATGGAACGTTTGGGTTACAATACGCATAGGAATAGGATAGATATCCATAGTAACTATGGTTTATAGGTGATATATCTTTAGTTATAGGTGATATATCTATAGTATTCTATAGTTATAAATTGTTTTACAAACCAGTTCGTAAGTATGTCAATATATCTGCCATAAACCATAGTGACATTGGAGTTTTTAAACGCACCAACTTAGCGTTCACGAACTGGGGCACCAGCTTGTATGTCCCTTTGCCAGTTATGAATTATTTTAAATGGTGGACTACATAGGCTGATCATTCCATACATGGTTCAACTTTGGTTCGATACTTTAGTACTTTAATCTGTTGCTATCAATGGTGAAATGTGCTAACCAGTCAAAAGTTAGATGTTTCATGTTTTTTTTTGTTGGCAGGTATCTAAGATTCACCATGTATAAACCATAGTAGCTATAGACATATCAAACATAAACCCAAACGTTAGGCTGGAGATGAGTTGGGGGTTCTGAAGTCATGGTGCTTAAGATATCACGGTTTAACTATCAAACATATGGGAATTGCATTGATGAATGATGGTTGATTGATGATTAGAAGGTATTATTTTCTAACCAATATGTGGGGGGTTCCGAACTCATGGGAGTACCCCAAGGCATGGGGGACCCAAGTCGTCACTATGGAAAAAATAGTTGTTGCAATACTGAGTTATGTTCGTTCATGACTTGGATGATGTGGGGGTACCCCCATTTTCGAAAACCTCCATATCTGCCATAAACCCTAGTTGGTGGAGTTACGTTCGCCAACTTAGCTACTTATGGAGCAGTAAGTGATTCACAACCAGAGTTGTTATAACCTATTTATAGATTATTTATGATGATTTGCTTACGAACAATGCTGATGTTCCAGTTCGCTACATTAAAGTGCCAGAGGGAAACCTGAAAAAATGCTGTTTTTTTTACGATGAACAAGGAAGTTGTGCTTTGTTTTCAGTGGTTTTTCTAATCCGAACGGTTCTAAGATCTACAAAAAAAGGGAACGGCGTCCGCTGATGCGTTCTTTTTGTACCCGATCGATCCATGGGATGTTCAGCATTCCCTATCTTTTTACCATGTTTTAGCATGGTGGTGTTTAATGCCCATAGGATCCATGTATGGTATATATGTTAGCATTGGGGGTATATTGATGGTAAATGTTACCATATATAGCATACATGGATCCTATGGGATAGTGGGGGCGTGGGATTAGCAGACTAGCATGCTTACCCCACGTTGTTTGTCGCAGCATATGCGGGTCCTTCGCATCGTATTGAGCATTTGGATTCTCCTTGCATGGAAAAAGAAAAATACGTTACAATGCACTCGCCCATGCCCCCAGTGGAAGCAAAATGGAACGGGTCAATACCTATCTTGATACCTTATCTTGGGTGAAGTTTACATGCATTTGCCAGCCATGTGGTGATTTCCTAAAATGGGGCTACCCCCACATCCATGTTATTTTTGGATTTTCCATGAAATAAACCATCCACTCTTTGGGAAAAAAACCATGACTTTGGAAGTGCCAGCTAAATCAGCTAAGCCTTGCGCTGAAAGCCATGAGATTTTCCATGATTTTCCCAGGTGTCATGACACATCCCTGAGGCAAATCTCTGATTTTGGATGATGGTGTTTGCAAACACTGGACTGATGGCTGCAGCGAGGGAAAGCATCTTGTCAAAGGTCCTGCTGTTTGTGCGGCCCCCCGGTTTCATTCGAAATGGCTAAGTTGGTGAACATATTTAGAATAACTATCTTCTATATTGATCTATGATAAAGTTGGTTTATAATAGTTTATAACTATAATAACATATAACAACTATGATCTATGATATTTATAATTATCGTTACTGGTATTAAAAAAAAAACAACTTACAAGTTACAAGGCCCCATGAACAAATTGTGAAGTTCCGAACGGTCCGAACCCAGAAATGGGAAAAGCCAAGTACTGTAGTGAAAAAAAGAACTTGGACGAAATAGATGGTTTATAAGTGGCTGAATTCTAAGGTTTATGGTAGATATAACGAACTAGTTAATGGGGGTTATGATGGTTTATAAACCAACTTATACCTGTGGGGGCCCATCCTGTATCAGAAATGGATTTGGAGGACCCCTTTTTTTCAACATAGGGAATGACTCTTGTTTGGATTCCTCGTTAGGTTTTCTCAATGTGCGCCCCCAGTTATAAGTTGGCTTACAATTTACAAACCCCATCAATAGCTATAGTCTACAATGTAAGTATCATGAAACATACTTATTGGAGGTATTTTCACCAACTTAGCTATCGTTTGGGGGCCCATTTCGTTGATTGTTTTGTCGGCTAAGTTGCAATCTACATTTGTTGAAAATTGTCTAGCCATATATACAGTTTTGGCCCTTTACCAGTTGTCAGTCAGTTTTAACCCCATCTATGGAAGAGTAACCACATTTATAGCCATTTATAATAACAAATTATAACCATTTATAACCAGTTATAACTGGTATTTCGGGTTAACTGTACCAACATGTGTTCCTATTACAACTGCAAGAACGTCGTGTCAAGTTCCCAATTTTGCTGGTCAAGCGGCCATGTTTGCAGGCTGAATGTTCCACGATTCACATTGACTGACTCACCATTTCGGTTGAAATGGATGAAACCCACACAAGAAATGGTGATGAAATAAATTGGTTTGATTTATACTCGTAACTGAGTTATTTTCATCCCATTTGATTCACATTGATAAAATTGTTGTTTTTTTTTCTGGCAATTGTTGGGTGTTTTTCCCTTCAGTTGTAGCCCTCTAGGCAGTTATAAATGGAATGAAATAACTCCTGTAACCGGTTGGTTATACAGTAGGATCCAATTTATAACTGCTGGTAAATCGACAGTTCGACCCTGAAAATCGCCCATTTTTAGTGGAAACTCATCTGAACCAACGGCAGGGTGCTGGCCACTGACCTCGCCAGTGAGGTATGCCAATGAGGAGCGTCTCTGCGTGCCATGTGACCCTGCTTTGGGCTGCAAGGCCTGCAATCGACAAGGCACTGTTTCCTGGCCGAGAACGATCGAACGCGATCGCGAAGTTGCGGAAGTTTTTTGGGCCAGGGCCAGGGCCAGTCCTCCAATTTCAGGAGGTTTATGATACTTCCAATAAATCAAGAGAAGAACTAGTTTCACGCAAGTATTCTGATATATACGCATTTATAAATAAGTGTTCTATGTTTGTTTTTTGTCCGTTCATAACTTGTAAACAGAATAGCTAGTTTCACTTATAATACCTATAAGTAGTAAAAAAATATGTATTCATGGGATGTGTAAACAAACTTATCATTGGGGACTCACATTGTAGTACATTTATAACTGGGTTGAACAAAGCCACTGGCAAAATTCCTGGGGTGAACCAGCAAGCATCAACTATCAGATTTTGTCATCGGAATATCGTATAAAATATCGGTAAAGTTGATGACAAATGGGTATAATGATGGGTATAATGATGGGTATAGTGACAAATGGGATACGGTATCATTGTACTAAGAAATGATGGGTATGGTATATTGTCAACTATATGGTTTTTGGATGTTTTTGGATGTGAATGGGCTAGATTCACATGAATAAAAGCATCAAACTGTTGGACTTAGCCATCAGCAATTGGGGATTTACAGTTATGGCCCTTTACCAGTTATAAGTACTTAACCCCATTTATAGAATGTATAATTCCATAGAAATAAGCAGTTATAACTAATAGCCATGGCCTTAACTGTAAGAATCCGATGGGAGAATCGGGCACCAACGATGGAGATCAACCCATTGAACTACTTCTGTTGAGAGCTAAGGCACTGTCAGGATGAGGAAGACTTGGTACAGGATGACCCCCCCAAGTTATGTTTGTTGGTTTAGTCATCGCCGAATTTTGGGTGTCAGAAACATCAGCAACCTTTACCCTCTGGTAATTTATAAGTTGGTTTATAAACCATGAAAGAATCCCCATGAACTATAGTTTTAATCTACCATAAACCATAGAATTCAGCCACTTGTAAACCAACTGAACGCTATCTTTGGGGGCCCCATCCCGTAGAGAAGTGACAAAAATGGGTCAACCCCCACAAGAATGAAGGTGTTTTTTGGGTTTTGAGGGTGAAGTGATAAAGAAGATGGTGATAGCTACAGACATGGCGACAGTTCCTGAAATAATTATGGTGGTACTTGCTGGGGATATAACAAAGAATATGATGGGAGCTGTGGATCCATGTTTGGATGAAACGGGGAGCTAAAAATGGTCCTAAAAATGGACTTGTTTGAATAAATAAACACATAGAAGCTACAAACATGACACGGCTACAAGCTACAATCATGACATGAGACATGGCTTAAACCACATGTGCCGATTGATAATTGAACCAAATATGTTGATGGCTAATTACTTCAGCTCCGCTGATGACATTCACATGAATATGGAGGAGTCCTAAGGCATGGGGTTACCCCTTCATCCAAGTCATGGGACCACGTAGGTTCTTGATATGATGTTGTCTCACCTATTTGAATATCACATACTGCACATTTCTGGGTGGGTCATAGTTTTGGGTATAATGTTTGAATGTGATGGATACAGCCAATCGTATACATACATATATACATATGCATATATGAATAATTTGGTATAAGAGAATATCATCCACAATGAAATATGATGAATTATGGTATGTCCTCGGAATATGTCAGACTGTGGAATAGTCACACAACCATTAGCCACACAACAATGAGTTCTGTATATGTCAACGAGGTATCCCCTGGCAAACTATCAGTTTGCTATAGAAAATCACCATTTTGAATAGGTAAATCAACCAACTAAATGGAGAAATTTCAGTAGCTATGTTAAATTACCAGAGGGTATGTGTACGTCTGTGCAACCCTGGTTGGATCGCCCTGATGCAGCCAAGGCTTGCACGAGTTGTTTGGAGGAGTCGAGAACTCGAGAACTCGCGGGGAAGTTGACTATGTCTGAAGATGGAAAGATACAACCAACATTGATGGGGATAATATATTATATATACAATGTGAGGCCCCCAAGATATAAGTTGGTTTATAAGCCCCAGTAACTATAGTTATAAATACCATAAACCATTGTTATTGGAGTTATAAACCAACTTAGCTATCTTGGGGGCCTCACATTGTATATATATATATACAGTGCAAAACTACATGGTAAGCGGCGGATAGAACGCCGCCTGTTTTTCCAACCGTTGCAAGTTCACTTTCCCTGTGTTTTCTCAGGGTTTTCTGCTTTCGTCCATTTTTTGGACCCTCTCAAATCCTACGAGAAACTACTTTGTTTTATCAATGTTGTATCTGTAAGTGTGTATTTCTTTCTTTCACAAGCTTTGCAGGACGTGAGTTAAATTTTGATACACTCCAACCTCGCGAAGGAAAGCGTTCAAAGACTACCATTAAAATCCTCATGAATCCCATGACTTTAACAACAAACAATGGAATTGGTAAAAGCATGTAAAAAAAACCTGGGACATACCTGGGACATAGTCAGGCAACAGCATCACATCCAGAGCGTGTTTCAAAATATGTTGAAAAGTACAGAACATAACATCATTAGGGTGTTACAAGTTCCTTGAAGAAGTGCAGAGCGTAACATCAAGAGCGTGAGGGAAGTTCCTTGAAGAAGTGCTGAGCGTTACATCAAGAGCGTGTTGGACGTTCCCTGAAGAAGTGCAGAGCGTAACATTAACAGCGTGTGAGAAGTTCCTTGAAGAAGTGCTGAGCGTAACATCAAGAGCGTGTGAGAAGTTGCTAGGAAAGAGTTCTGACCGTAACATCAAGAGCGTGTGAGGAGTTGCTCGGAAAAGTGCTGAGCGTAACATCAAGAGCGTGTGAGAAGTTCCTTGAAGAAGTGCAGAGCGGAATATCAAGAGCGTGTTAGGCAAGAGCGTGTCCCACGCACTCTGCACATGACGTTAATACCCCGCCCCACCCCACCCCACCCCATCGACAGAGCAAGACCGCGTGAGAAAAAGTAGAAGAGACACAGAAAAACGCACGAAAGCTGGCGGCGTTCTATCCGCCGCCAGGTAACTACATACAAATGGTAGGATAGTACTTTTCTATGTTTTGTTTGTGGGCTATCCATACATATGTATCCAGTTCGCATAAGGGGAATGCACTGAAATATGGTTCATGGATATCAGTCGCAGGATTTAGCACTCACCAATGGGGATTTGCTTGGATGTTTTATGGGGGAATTACCCTCTGGTAATTTAACAGTTCGCTATTGAACATGGCCCATCTATAGTGGATTTACCTATGAAATAAACCATGATTTTCCCCGCAGAACCTACCTTTGTTCTTCTATTTCATTGAATGTTTCATTTCAGTGTCAACCATCTGCCATCTGCCATTCGCTACACACAAAAGAAAACCAAAGAACAAACAAGTAAGCCTATTTAGTAATTGGGGTGGACCCCAAAAAAACCAAAACAAAAAACAAAAATGAGAACCTCCCTCCCTCTCCCAACCCCGAAACCTTTTCTATCCCCGCCAGAACCGCCGCTTCACAACACAGCACCGAGTGTTTGCCCTGATCCTTTGCGTTGCTTGTCGCCGTTCCATCGGCGGTTAAGCGACAAGCTGGGCCCACCTGGTTGCCGACAAAGCCTCCACGGGAGCATCAAGCTTCCCCGCTGGGACAAGCTGATCCTGGCAGCATCGTCCGCCCTGGCAACATGGTTCTACCATGTTCTACCACGCAACTGAATTCCATGTGGTCACAGGCAATGGTCAGTATCCATTTCAGAGGCGAGCACCTACGCGATTCTCCCCGCAGCAGAGTTTTGTCATTCGGGATTGACATTTTCAGCAGTTCCTTGTTTTGACGTCCGGCAAAGTGCAGCACCTCGTCCATTTTCCCCGTGTTTGATGGTTAAATCCCATGAAGCGAAGCATTTAAACATCCAATTAAATCCGTGTGAAATACCACCATTTTTGTTGGTGAAATCACCATGTCGGTTCCATCAAGTTCAGACCGTTGCTGGCTGCCAGCGGCTGCGGCATGTTGATTCCAATCCCTGGAATCTGTGGTGAACTGGTGGTTGTTCAAACATGGCCCGGAGTCCCGGAGGTGTTTTTTCACCAACAAAAATTGATTTTTTTTCTTGACATTGACGGGATCTTGATTGGATGTTCATGGTGATTTTATGGGGTTTCACAGGATTTTTGTGTGATTTCATGGGGAATCTGTGGAATTATTGGGAGTTAATCAGATTTCATAGGGCTTTCATGTGGGGTTGAATGGGATGTTTCTCATGGGATTTAACCACCAATCATGGGAAACAATGTAACTGCAGGAATACCACTGACCACATTGTGATAATCCCTTTTTTTCGGTCCATCCTGGATTTGTGGGGCCCTTTTTTGTTGGTCAGGAGAAATTCTTTTGGAAAGGAGTTTGCTCGGATGCCTGTCCGTTGCGAACCTATCCTCCGGCCACTGGCATCTCAGCAATAATCTGGAGCCGAACGAAATGGCATGAAATGGCTATATCAATGGGAAAATCATCTACTGACTTGGTGATTTTCCATTGCCATGTTTTGATATCAACATGTTAATATGTAAACAATCGAAGCGGATGCTGTGAGCGCACAACATGGCTACAAATCAAAATGGTGTATCAATAGCCGGCCCCCAAAGAATCATGCATAGTGATGCCCCAGTTCGATAGCTAAGTTGGTTTATATCTTCAATAACCAGGACTTATGGTATAGATATAGATTGGGACGTCTTATAAGAATATTTTTATCTGCTTATGACACCTCAAAATCAGGGATTTTCCTAAAATAAGACCCTACCAAAAATGACCTGCCCCAAAACTGACTCAGTAATAAGCAGATTCCAGGAATTTGGGAAAAGTGGTGGAATTGTGAATCTGCTTCTTACAGGTCAATCCCAAAAGGTGGATTGTTTTTTTCTTCTAAATATGTATATATATATATAATTATATGTACTATATATATATATATGTTTCTGAGCAAGTGTGTGTCCCACAGTGTGTGTGTGTGTGATAGTCCGCGATTTTATACAGCCTCTTGCAAATGAATGGTGATGGCCCTGCAGTCACTGAAAACAGTGAGAAAATGATGAAAAATTATGTAAAAAACAATGAAAACAATGAGAAAATGATGAAAAACTATGGAAAAAATGAAAACAATGAAAAAATGATGAAACACTATGGAAAAAACAATGAAAACAACGAGAAAATTATGAAAAACTATGGAAAAAATGAAAACAATGAGAAAATGATGAAAAACTATGAAAAAAACAATGAAACCAATGAAAACAATGAGAAAATGATGAAAAACATTGCAAAAACAATGAACACATACTGAAAAGGTCTGGCTCGAGGACTTCGACCCATCCACCCGGGGTACTACAACGGGGCACTACAACGGGGTACCACAACGGGAAACATAATGGACTTTTCATTTTTTT
>Ga0126342_10023151_pt1 | contig 10194 bp, 8 predicted proteins | sample Cyp1metagenome_FD_92528 | JGI IMG/M metagenome (GOLD analysis project Ga0126342, IMG submission 92528) | Coral microbial communities from Lord Howe Island, Old Settlement Bay, Australia - Cyphastrea 1 metagenome | ecosystem: Host-associated > Invertebrates > Cnidaria > Coral ... | reverse complement strand
TCCTATATATATATATCCTATTTATATATCCTATACATATATATATCCTATATATATATCCTATATATATATATATCCTATATATATATTTATATCCTTTATATATATATATATATATTTATCCTATATATATATATTTATCCTATATATATATATATTTCCTATATATATATATATTTCCTATATATATATATATCCTATATATATATATATATCCTATATTTATATATATATATCCATATTATAGTCCATATATATCCATATATGATTATAGACATATGTTGCTGATCGTGTCTGATCCATCCCCCGGAGGGCATTCGGCTGGTTGACAGCCGGCCGGAGAAGAGCAGGCGGGATGACTTAGATTGGAGCTTTCCAATCTACACAGCCTGTTCTTTATAGGGGCGAAATGACAATCTGGTTGGTGGTTTCAAACATTTGGATTATTTTCCATTTCATATATGGGATGTCACCCTTCCCATTGACTTTCATATTTTTCAGAGGGGTTGAAACCACCAACCGGCAATATTGCAAAAGAACGATTTGAATCGATTTGATAGCGCCTGATTTTTTTGAAATAGGGATTTAGATTGAATCCATGATTGAAGATGTTTGTCCATCATGAGGATTGAAATTTTGCAAGGAACCCATCAGAACTATGACCCATCCATACCCATCCCATGTTTTTATCATGGCTCATTTGCTGTGTATATCCCTTCACATCCATTCGCAAATCAAAACTCGGCCAGCCGTGTATAGCTGGCCGTCCCTGAAGTCATCCGAGTCACCTCCATGGTGGATGTATGAAGAAACTGGAGAGATATGAAGAAAATCAGAAACGTATTGTGAATTTATCATATAGAGCCCCCCAAAAGATAGAAACAAGATTTACACCACCATTTCAGTGCAATTTTACTTTTCTACTTTTTTGGAGGCTTCCTGAATGCACGTAGACAGGAGAGACATATGTTCACGACACGCCTCCCCCGGGATTTCAGCCGTGTTGCGCACCATGACGTGCCTGCTGGTAAAGCTGTGTGGCATCCCGGAAGAGTATCTCAACAGCATGGGGCAGGATTTTCATGGATTTTCGCCTGAGGAAAGGGGTAAAAATATGTAAAAATGCCAAGAAGAGAAACAGGTGGACGATCAGAAAGGGTGGGTGAACACTCAGGTAAACATGGCACTCACAAAAACATCCGGTGTTGAAGGTGTCATTACAAGGTACTGTACCTTATATTTGTTTGTATGTTCAGGTGCCCAGAGTGCTGGGATCACTATTCTCATGGCAGCTTTCCTGATGCCACTCCCCTGTTTGAAACTCTGGTGGTTCCGGAAGTGGAGAGGAAATACTGACTCTAGATGTGTCTTCGAAGCAAAAAACGGTAAAGTTCTTTCCTGATTTACCAAGAGAATATACTACATTTCTCACTTGACACAACAAGAAATCAATGCAAGAAAGAAATGGTGGCTTGATAAGAAAAAAAGTTCGATGCCGCTGAGTTGTCGGTTCAAACATTGGAATTGGGACCATGAAAGGATGGGAGTTGGCGAAGCAAGATGGATGTGGTGTAGTGGGTGGCTCCTTCCATCCCAACATAGTCTATTCTGCTAACTTTTTTTGAGATTTTTTCTCAGGGCACCGTGTTTTTTTTGCGGAAGGCCAAGTGTTCAAGAGTGGAGATTGAAATAGTAGACAATATACATATAATAATATATCTATAAATGTATGTAGGAATAAAGTGTTATTAAAACTAGGTAGGTGGCTTTACAACCCCAGTTCAACCCTAAAACCGGCATTGTTGCAAGTGCCGAGGCAATTCCATGGCGTTTGCTGCTTGGTTGCAGTGAAACCTGGGGATATTGGGCGATACCGCCGTATTTCACAGGAACCCGAAAAAAAAAACAGAAAAGCACACGACAATTCCACAATAATCTGTGCTAAATTGAAGTTTTTCTATCTTTGTGACGGTTATGATTTGGAAATTAGGATAACAATCTGATGGGTATGCGAAAGGATCATAATTGAACATTGCACATGATGTGTGTTTTCCCCCAAAAAAGTGTGTGTGTTGGTTTTTTTTCCATTGCAACTGATGTTTTCGCCCCAAAGAAATGTCGTGGATTTTCCAGTCAAATGATGTGGCTTCCCCCTCTGGAATTGTCTCCGAATCGCCCCGCGCCTCCGAATCGTTGCTGGGAGGCGACGCCTTGGCTGAGCACGGCAAAGGCATGGCACGACACTTTGAGGCGATGGGCTGCGGCCGGGGTTCACCATGTGGTCACCGTCAATGGGGGAATCATCTGGAAAATATACAACCATATATAACCCAAAAAAAATCACCAAGGTTGGAGTATGTTGGAGTGCAAATGATATATCACCAATCTGGAAACATCCATCTGAATCATAGTCCAAGTGGATTGACATTATTTCCATGGAGGTCGAAGGGTACCCAGGGTACCCTACAAAGATCCCCCCCCATTTCAGGCCTTATATTTAACAGTTATTGACCACCATCAACCCCAAGTACAGGCTCAAGTTTACTTCTGGGGGGAGGGAGGTACCCTTAGAATTCCCATGGTGTCGTACTAAGTTGGCTATATACCCCAGTGTATCGGCATGAAAAGAGCCGTTTATGACTGGTTTAATCATCAACTTGCTATATTAGATATCATCAACTGAATATAATATATACTGTATAATATATACATGTCCATATTGCCTATCATAATTATATGTGTGTATATATATATACATATCAAGAGATATTGTCATCACGTATATAATTGGATAGACGGCTATCACATCATCTATTGAATATCTATTATCAATGTGTATTTGGTATATCCAATATCAAAACTTTAATCTTTTATATATATATATATATGTATCAACATTATATATATATACCAAATACATATAAATTCTATCTCATATTGTATAATTACTATATATCTACTTATAAATCGATTCTCTCGTCGTTTGGATCACCTTCAGAGATCATCCCATTGCGGTCGTCGGAGAAACCGCACGAAGCGCCGCGAGCGGCGCTCCAGGTGTCTTCGGGGGAGCGCATCGTGTTGGATGGTGAGCGTCGTCGTGGAGAACGACTCCATACGATGCGTGGCGGAACGGTGAAAGTTGGGCGGGTGTTGCATTGGATGGCTCTCTTTTGGTGTTTTTTGTTGGAATATGGTGGGGACATTTGATGGGAGTTTCTGTTTTTTCGAATTTTCGAATTTTCGACAATCTATCCATATCTATCCGGTGGATGGCGGGATCTGTTGGGAGCTAGGGTTTAAAAAAAAAAATATTCCGCAGCCACATGAGAGTAATTCATCTTGAAACCAGAGTGGGGTAAAGTTAGGCATCTGGCCTGGCCGAATTTTGTTTGCTTCGCCTGTTGACTGAGCCTTCCACGGAGTCACTTCAGTATCAAATTTACTAAATCAGATGTTTGGGATCTGGAGAATTATACCCATATTCAGACAGATCCATGAGTTTTTGTATATTCATGTTTAAGATGATATATGATATGCCACCTATTCCAAAAAATCCAAACTGATTCCAGATTTATTATATGTTTTAGATGAGATGCCAATTCCCCACATTCACCCAATTCCAAAAAAAACCGTGCGCTTTGGAGCGGAGCGCTGAGGATTTCCATCAAGATCCGGCCCCAACATTTGACGAGTTTGATCAAGGTGGCCAAACGGTGCCTGGGACATCCTGTCGGGGACCTTTCCAGGTGAGCAGTGGCGATGATTTGATGATGAATTCGTTGGGGGATGAAACAAAAGCCTTTACTGCTTGGTGGTGACTGGAACCATGGAATTTTATAGGGAATGATGGGGATGTAAGTGGATGTAGATGATAAACTGGTTGGTGGTGACTGGAACCATGGAATGGATTATGTTCCATTTCATATGTGGCATGTCATCCCAACCCCATTGACGAACTCATATTTTCAGAGGGGTAGGTATACCACCAACCAGTGGGGATTACAATTTAATCCAAGAACGGGGAATCCCGAAAAATAAACCATCCAGTTTTTGATGGAATGATAGAGGGATTTCGAGCACTGTTCAGGTGTGAATGGAAGGACTGGGGAATGGGAAGTGGGGATTTCCATAGTCATGGGGGTACCCCAATAGCTGGATGGTTTTTTTCATGGAAAATCCGAACATAAAATGGATGATTTGGGGGTACCCCCATTTTTGGAAACCTTCAAATAGGCCATGTATACCGTAATTGTACATCTTTTTGTTTGATTGTTTTTTGTTCCATTCAACGGTATGTTTTGTTGCTTAACATGATTGATTCCTGGCATTGACAAACCATGAGTAGTTCACAAATCAAGCAGATAAGCGAAAAGTAGTTGGATGATGGCCCATTCGGTGGGGATGGCCATGCCATACGTTGGTAAATGGAGGTTTCCCAAAATGGGGGAATACCCAAAAACCATAGATGATTTGGGGGTACCTCCATTTCAGGAAAATTCCATAGAGGGATGGAACATGAATGGCCCTGATTTCAGGAACCTCGTTATCAGTGATCAGTATCCATGGTTTTTCAGGTATTCGAGCGACCTTGAACCAGCAACCAAGCCCATTCCAGTAGTTGATGGTTCAATCTGATGGCCTAGAATCAGGTAACCGATCTCTTATGAATTATTCTGATAGAGAAATCCTCAACAAGCAGAAAGTCCATAGTCTTGACATGTCTTGACATGTCGTCCCAGTTTCCGCAGAAGAAACCAACGAAAAAAAGTGTGCGAAACAAAGAACACTTCAGGGAATTCGTAGGCACAAGACTTCACGGGATCTTTGGGCTCAAGGGTGTTCCAGGTGGCAACATGACCGGTAAACATAGAAAAAGCTATTGAACATGGCAATTGAAATAGTTGATTTAGCCATTCAAAATGGTGATTTTCCATAGTGAAATGTTAGTTTACCAGAGGGTATAATTAGTATACTTTATTTCACCTATATACATCCCTATTGTTTGTAGGTTCGATGATGGTACATGCGAAGCTCAAAGATTGCCAAAGGCACAGGGAACTTATAATGTCCCAATATCCCATCAACAATATCATATGGGAAAATCCCAAACCCATGATTACTTCCTTAGCTTCTGGCAATTCCTTCTAATCTTCACTATATCCATATGATTTTCGGAAACCCCCTGGCTACACCAAGGTTCAGAATAAGTGAAGACTTCGGCTCCATTGACGTCTTCGAGGCATTGCGTGGGACCTTCTGAATGGAATATGGAAGGGACATCCACTATCACTAGGGAATCTGTAGGGGATAGTCCGGGATAGTTTTATATGTTTTTATATGCAAACTGAAAATTGTGGAATCCGCCCAAATGTGACAATTTGAAGGTTGATGATGTATGTTGATGTGTGGTTTGTTTCCTGCGTTGAGACGTTGAGACTTACTCTCCAATAGCAATCACCCGCCCAGCATGGCTTGAGAAGATAGCGAGCGCGTTGTTCGGAAATGGAGACAGTACCCCAACTTCAGCAGCTGGTGAAATCTATATAAGTTTTGAAGATATATGAATAGCAAGTGTCGAAAAGAAAGGGGCAAAGTCCTGCTCTTTAATGCTGGTGAAAATTGATTCTGTAATTTCGGTGTTTTATTGTACGAACATGTCTATATCAATCACATCTATTTGGGAATTACGTCTACTTATAGGGATTTTCTACTCATGAAACGGTCAACCAGATAGAAACATCTAAACTCCCCATAATCCACAGTGGTCAATCTTCACATGTTCACTTATGTTTAAAAAATACCATCATATCTCCATTAAATCCCCATTTCTGATCATTTTTTGGATCATTTGTCATTAAGTCACATTTTTTCCTGTTGAATTCCCTTGAAATCACCATTTCTTCGGCAAATTCCCATGAAATCCCTGGGTTTTCTGAGACCGAAGCCGCCAGGTGCGCTGCACCACCGAGCTGCCTCCGGATCCGTCGACCTTTGCGGCGTCCAACTGCTGGGGGCGATGCCGACGCAGGCAACGTTGGCCGGAGATATATGGGGATCTGGGATATCTCTCTCTCTCTCTATATATATATATGGGACAGGTATGGGATTCTATGCTATATGGGTTTTAACTGATAAATATCAATACTGTTCAATATATGTGTGTGTCTATACACACTATATCATCATCATCATCATCATCATCACCATACTTTAGCCACTATCGTCACAATCATCAGCACAACTTGTCAGCATCAGGGTTGCCGTCTCTTCCATTACTCTCAGCATGCCATTGCCCCTTTTGATCATATCTGTGGGCCATGGATCAGAAATCATCTTTTTACCCTCTGGTAATTTGTGACATAGCTATTGAACATGACCATTTATAGTGAGTCTTCCCATTAAAAATTGTGATTTTCCATAGTTATGTTAGTTTACCAGAGGGTAAATTCCATTCAGAAGCTGTTAGTGTTTTGCCTCTCAAGTTTTGGTATTCTTTGGTATTCACCACATTTTTTGACACTTACGCAAATCCAGTTTTGCCGTTGTTCCCTTGTAGGTGGAAGCAGTTCAATAGCACCGCCTTAGATCGAATGCGCCTTGGCTGGGTGCCTCGTGTTTGGGGTGACATGGGGCTTCTACAGTTGGAAGATAGGGTAGTTTCACCATTTTACATGATCAAAACATCTGAAAAAGGTTCTTCCATACTCAAATTCACATGGTCCCCTATTATATCAAAAACACTATATAAACATATTAAGGTTTTGATATGGACACGCAATTATTTAAAGTCAAATTGACAGGGAAGTCGGAATAGTTTCACATTTTCAGATAATGATTTCACAAATTCAGATGAAAAAAGGAGTTTTTATCCCAGTCTTCAGTACTGAGCTTATGTTTGAACGCCCTTATTATGTACGCACCTCTTTGAAATTAAGGTGGTGAAGTGTAGCTACTACTCATTGGATGTTGAACTGTTGCTTGACACCCCCCGGCTGAACCACCTGACAAGTGGAAGCTTCTGAATTTTAACCTGGCAACAGGTAAATTGCATCTTGAAAAGTGTAGGAATAGGTGTTCTTTGTTTGACCAAGAAGTTGACCTGGGCTGCAGAAAATGGACATGAGGGATTGTTCAAAAAGCCGCCATGTCTGGCGATGTATATATCCGTGAAAAACAGCCAGTTATAGAGCCAGTTATAGACCAATGACATACATAACATGAACAATAGACATACATAGCCATAGGATCCATGGTGCTGCTATATATGGTAACATGGATCCCATCAATATACCCCAGTCATGTTAGCATATATACCAGCACCATGGATCCTATGGGATACAATAGTCAATAAACTAACATAGAACAATGTTAGTCAATAACTAACATATCTATCATATATAACTAACATTGTTCACATACCAATAGTCAATAAACTAACATCAACTAACTCTACTGGTGCGTCTCACCTTGTGTTCTGCCTCCGAAAAAATTAGGACGTTAAACTCAGACGGGAGTCGCAGGATGTCGCGTCAAGCGCTTTTGCAGGTCGACTTTAGAGATCCATTCTGCCATCGTGGCACAGAGTTTTCTGAGTTGCTTGGCCCAGCTGTGACTGTCAGGGGACACCTGGGGTGTTTTCACTCACCATCCATGGGAGGAAAGGGGTGTTTTTCATCATCAACCATGGAATCCATGGGAATACAACCATGGGAATAGGATGGGAAGAGGAAAGAAGAATGTTCTCCGAAAAAGGGGGGGGTCCTAAGTCACGGTACCCCATCCAGTCGTCATGGATGACCATGACTTAGCGTAGGTTGACAACCATGTGACTTGGGGATCAACCATTTTAGGAACCCCCATATACCCTCTGGTAAACTAACATAGCTATGGAAAATCACCATTTTTAATGGGAAAATCCACTATACATCACCATTTTCCATAGCTATGTTAGTTTACCGGAGGGTATCTCAGGACCCAGAAAGTCGATGGTGAGTGATTTAACCTCCAAGACCGGAGAGAGAACTGAACAGAATCCAACGAAATGATGGTTGGCTGAGTACTAGACTGTCACTGACCGGTGAAAAATGGGGGGTTATAGTAACTGGTTGGTGGTTTTGGAACATGTTTTATTTTCCCATATATTGGGAATAGTCATCCCAACTGACTTTCATATTTTTCAGAGGGTTTGTTTTACCACCAACCAGGTAATTATCCACTATACTCCACTTTGGTAAGTTCATCCCTATCCAAACCAGTTGATTTGGGTTTGGGAATGACAGGAGGCCAGTGGGTCCCTGCTCAGATGTTGCGGGTGTTCTATGAACCTTCACGACCAATTGTTAGTGCTATCAACAAGTTGGATTCGTTCATGTTTGATATATCGTGTGTAGATAATTTTACTCAGATATCAAAGATGTTACCTGGTTGGTGGTTTGGAACATGAATTTTATTGTTCCATCTATTGGGAATGTCATCATCCCAACTGACTCATATGTTTCAGAGGGATTGTTTTACCACCAACCAGTTACCATTAATCAGCATTATCAACCATTAATCGCCATGTTTCACCATTATTAGCCATCATATTCCCATGAGCCCATATAGACGATATTTCGAGTTGTTGACATGTCAGCAAGAAATCGAGCGGTCTTGCGAAGTTTCTTCGCAACTTGGTGATGTCTTTGGGGCTTCATCCAGCGGGGAAGATCTTGTATCTTTGGCAAGTCCTTGAAGTCCCTGAGTGACATGAGAAACTCATGTGGTTGGGGATGTCTTAAAATGGGGGTACACCCAAATCATCATCCATTTGATGTTGGGATTTTCCATGAAAAAGTCACCATCCAGGCGAGCGACCGGGGTACCCCCATGACTATGGTGGCCCCCCCATGTAGATCTACAGTAAATCCCAGGTCTTGGGCTGAACATGGGGTTGAAACCACCAATTAGTAATATATATATATATATAAATTTATATTATATATATATATTAATTATCATCATAGATCCTTCAAGAAACAATCCGGAAATATATCTGGATCTCCAAGTCTGACTGCAACGCTTCACGTTTCGTCGTTGTGACAAATCGCGAGGTTTCAACCACTTGGCCTGCATCATCATTGCTTCGGCCATGGCAGGGATCGGCTTGATCACTGACAGCATCTCGACAAGGAATGTGATAAAGCCAAGTTCTAAAACTCTACTATGGCATTGGGATTGCCATAAATTATACATGTTAGATATTCTTAGATGCTGTATCTGTACTGCACACATGTATATATATATATATATATATACGTATATATATATGTACATATAGCCGATCCTTGTAAGGTAATCGAGAATAAATCCCATGGAATCATAGTAAATACCACTATAGTCCCATTAAATCATACTAAATCCTATAAATCAACATTTTTTTGTTGGTTAAATCGTGATTTTTCTTGGAAAAACCCATGAAACCTTCAAGCAAACAGTCCGGTCAGGTTCTGTGTTCGTCCTCGCAGCCTTCTTCGTTTCCCCACTGATGCAAATGGTCCTTGCCACTCGCCTGCTGTTGGGAGATCCCTTTTTGGGCAATCATAGCAGGATAGGATGGGAAAATCATCTAAAGATGATGATGTAAGTTTTATTGGGAACATATTCTAAAGATTGAGGTTTTATTATAATTAGCAACCTTCAAATAGATCACCCCCCAAATAGGTAGAACATGCTAGAACAGCATTTTAAAAAGTTGCAACGCTGGAACTATGATGTGAAATTATATGGTAAGTATGATGTTCAACATCTTGGCCCCTTGATGGCGATCAATCAGCCCATGAATCCGCAACCATTCACCCGGATATATTCTCATACAGATGATCATTTGCCAGCATACGTCATCGCCGTGACTCCCATGTTTTTGGTTTCTAAAAGATCCATATTTCAGTGTTGCTCATATCCCGTTGTTGATTGTAAAAGCCCCAAGCTGTGCACAAGTATGCTCTCAAAGCTTCGCGGGTGTATGACAAGACCTGGATGAAATGCCAGCTCTGCTGCGGCGACAAGTGTGCAGACGAGAAGCACCTGATGAGCACCAGCCACTTGGCCAGGGTGGAGGAGGAATGCTATTTGAATTCGGTGCTGGGCCCATCCCAGAATGGGCGGAGGTTCGGGCCAGACGGCCTTTATGGCTGCCGAACCCTCAGTCGCTCC
>Ga0126342_10023150_pt1 | contig 10194 bp, 10 predicted proteins | sample Cyp1metagenome_FD_92528 | JGI IMG/M metagenome (GOLD analysis project Ga0126342, IMG submission 92528) | Coral microbial communities from Lord Howe Island, Old Settlement Bay, Australia - Cyphastrea 1 metagenome | ecosystem: Host-associated > Invertebrates > Cnidaria > Coral ... | reverse complement strand
TATGGGGGTTTCCATAGTCGTGGGGGATCCCCAATAGCTGGTTGGTTTATGATGGACTGTGGGAGTGCAACTTTTCCGAAAATATCCCCATCTTTTTAGGTAGTAGTTTATATATATATATATGTATATATACCGACACCCGCTGATTGTATCAAGGGTTAACAATATAGATGTTAGTAATAATGTTAGTAATAAAGGTATTGTCAATGGTATAAATATACCCTATTATGTTGACAATAGTATGTTACTATCATCTTTTATTAGTAATATTACGGCATAAAATAACATGCTATAGATGTGAAACTCTGGTACACCACGGCAACATCCTGGGAAGTTCACGCGGCTGTGAAAATATCAATGTTTGTTATAGCAATGTAGATGACTTATACCAACTATTAATTGTTATACTGTTTTTTTAAACATGATCCCAGTCACTAATGGAAAAACATGATGGAGTTTTTATAATGAAGTTTTTGAGATTTTGTATTTACAAACGTAGTGTACCTCATAATCATTGTTCCAGTATGAAATGGTTCCTTATTACTACACAATCCCAATGATAGATGGTATATACAAAGTCAACAGACTTCTTTTTGACCACTGTCAAATCCTAATATGTAATATTGATCCCGTGCCTACTAAAATATACGGTTTCCGAGGGATGTTTAATTTGAATGGAATGAACGCCCTCTTCGGTCGATTTTACAACTATCCAGTGGTTAGGGGGGAGCTAACGAGTTAGGGATATCCATATTCCGAACAAAAATGGGGAGCCAAGGAGCTACTAAGAGTTTCCCAACCATTTGATAGATAATCTCTATGATTTTTTCATGATTTTTCAATTTCTACGTTGATAAATATTGATATACATATCATTATTCAAGTGTAGTTGATACATCACTTCACTAATCCCTTCCCCTAATATGAAACACCCCCTAATTGAAACCATGGTTTAGTAGGGAATTTCCACATAATTGGTACCATTGAAGGGGTGTTAACTATCAGGGGGATGGGATTATTAGTCATTACAACCCAATTGGATGATTGCAATCCCTATGATCATCCCATTTTTCAGTGATGGCCAGGCCGCTGGTGCGCCGGCGAGAGCGTGTCAACAAGGAGTTTATTTGATGAGGCCAGGGTTTCAGGGGGTGAATTGGATGAAGGCCGAATCAAATAATTGGTATAATCATATATGTTTTCCTTTGAGGTTCCAAAAGCTACGATTTTTACTTATTAATTGGTATAACTATGAAGGTTTATGATAACTATTGATAACTCATAGGTATTTTGTCAGTGATTCAACTAACAATCTACTGTATCTGGATGATTTATGGTTAGGATTCGGGGAATCCTCCCGCTGTTTTGGCTGCAAGTTTCAGGTGAGTGAAATATGGGTCAATTACCCAGATTGGATGAAGGGAAACCTTACAAAATTCAGATGGATCGATTTTGTGAGAAGAATCTATGGTTGAAACTATGTTTTTTTCTTTCAAATAGAGTTTTTTTTCCTGTAAATTTGTCCCTTCAACCAGTCTGGGGATACAGGTCCACACATCTTAGAATTGGAAGACTCACTGTACATATCTTCACATGAGGCCATTCTATTTGGGGTAAATAAACACCATAGTTTCAACCCTAAATGGTTCCCTAAAAATTCAATCCATTGACACTGGCTCGAATCGAATCTTGGGCAATTTGGATCTGGAGGTTTTCAGCAGATGTTTCCGGGATGATCCGTCATGAATTACCCGGCCTGGTCATTTAACAGTTTGCCATGGTATAGATGGCCCTAATCGAAATAGATGGTTTACCGTTCTTAAGAATGGTTCATCTTTCCATGGCAAACCGTTAAGTAACCAGATGAATTATCTTCAAGGGTTGGACCATGCTTCCAGCTCCAGTGGCACCTGAGGCGAGAGTTGTTGAGATGGGCCAAAGCTGGAGCTCTCAGATGGGTTGACATCCCATCGCAGCCCCGACTACGGGTAGTCCTAGATTTGCTGAAGATTTCTATATTTTCTCAATTATGGGAAATCCTAGTCGGGGAATCCATAGCTGGTTGGTGGTTTGGAACATTTGGATTATTTTTCCATTCAGTTGGGAAAGTCATCATCCCAACTGACGAGCATATTTTTCAGAGGGATAGGTATACCACCAACCAGTAATAGTATTGTGTGTTTTTTTTGTGGGGGGGTTGCTTACTCAAATCCATGTGGTAGTTTGAGGACTCCTTGACATATAAATGGTAGTTCCAGCTCATCCTTTGAGACACCTAAATCCCATGGTTCTCATGGTTTATCATCATATTTCCAGATTAGGGCTGTACACTGCATTTGGAGACAAACTCATACATCCCAATTTTTGTTGGTTATTCCTCAATATATCCCCATGAACTGGTTGGTTTACATTTGCATATGCAATATTATATATTATCATGCATATACATATACATGTGCACAGAATAGTCCTTCATTCAGATTACTATTTTACTGATTTTCGAAGGTTGAACTTTTGATGGTTGAATCCGCATCAAAATGCTTGGTATCCTCATTTCCACCCAAATTACAAGTCAACCAGCTCTTGAAGGTTGAATCCAGGCACCATTTTTGGACCATGAAATCTGATGAACTCCTCATTTGACCTGTGAATCATGGTGTTTTGTTCGTCCCAAAAAGCCCTGAGGCGCCCTGGCGAAGTCCGACGGCGAAGGAACGGGTGAGGCATTTGGATGAAGCCCGAGGCGTGGCGCTCTGTGCGGATCTCTGGGAGATGTGGCGTCCTCGGCTGGGGCTGGGACTGAAGAGCCAGGTTTTTGGGGTGCGAAAATGCTGATTTTGAGATTTGCATGAGATGTTGAGAAGGACTTTATTATGATAAGGAACCATCATATGGTAAGGAACCATTACTTTATTATGATAAGGATTTTATATATTATTATTATATTTTATTATGATAAGGAAGCATCAGGATCACCATTATAAACTTTGAGATTTTGATAAGGATGGGATAAATCATCACCGAGATCCTTTTTCCATTGGTTGGTTTATGAGAAAAAGAGCAGTAGCCCGCCACTGAACAACCAATAGGTAAAGGATAGTAAGAGGACAAATTATTGGGCATACCAAACCCACCTCTATATTTTTTCCGACAGCTTAACAAAATACTGGCTCAAGTTGGGTTGTCTGAAAAGGATGGATTTCACCATTTGATTTCTGGACTTTACACCATCAAAGCTAGGGAGGTTTTATCGATTTCTCCCAAATTGTTGCTATTCAATCAGGTGATGTTTTCAACTATTGGGTGGACGATGGATTGGTACCAGCCTTTTACCCATAGCCACACGTTTTTTGATGGAGAGGATCTTGGGTGATTTTTGCTCAAACTTGGGCTAGAACCTTTTCACCACTGGTTCTATGAAAAATGACTCATGAATTGGTGAAAACTTCGTCTCCCCCATGACTTAGGAAACCAAAATCCCTAAATATTCTTTTCCATGCAATGTACTGGGAGAGTTTCATCGTCCGTTATGACAATCCCGTTCTTCGCCAACCAGTATAATGGAATGACATTTCGGGTCTCGAACACTGCTCACCCGGCAAATTTGATTTTCGCCAACCCAAATGAACCTGCCGCTGCTGGACACGGAACTTCAATCTGCAGGAAAACGCTGAATGCTGATGCCATGCGGGTGGCAGTTTCCCCTAAGCAGTTTCTGCGTACCGGTAATTAGTAGCATTTCATACAACTCACGCTCCAGACTATGGAATGGGTATGGTATGAGTAACCCAAGTTGTATCAATGACCATGTATCAATGAGGGGTTATCCCGAATTGGTTTTGGCAACCAGGCTATGCCCATCCTTTTTCCTTAGCAATGTATTGTTGGTCAAATCATGTTGCACCCCCTATAATCCCATCTGATACATCACTTTTATGCATTTTAAAACCCAACAAAGAACACACACACACAGTCTCTATTGAAAGGAAGTTTAGAAGTCAAACTTTTTATGGACAGATGCAGCAACAGTAAAGGGTAGAGTCAGAGAAGAGGAAAGTAGAAAGAAGAGAAAGGTGCGCCAAAAAGGTAGAAAGTCGCGAAACGCTGTGTTTTTCCAATGTTTTGCGGTTCCGGAGGGTCGAAAAAGTAAGTAGGCTCGCTAAAGCGGGGGGTGCGGAGCCATCTGGTGGGATGAGCATCCAAAAAGTGCATGCGGCTGTGGCAAGCACATTTCGAAGTCAAAATGCCAAAAACACCCCATGTTTGGGGCACTTTTGCACGTTCAAACGCAACTTTTCATGGCAGGCACAATGGATTCTGCACCTTCACGGCAGTGAACCAAACGTGAGGGTTCTGCAGCACTTTTAAAAACGAAGGCAGGTGTGGGACATTTGAAGGGGGTCTGCAAGACAGGCGCGGTACAAGACACATCTCCATCAGACATGTGAGGAAGTCAGGATCATTTGCCACCCATAGATTTCCTATCTTTGAAACGCAGCCCTATATAGTCTCCCTATATAGTCTCCCTATATAGTCTCCCTATATAGTCTCCCTATAAAATAACAATATATAAAAAAACAACAACATAATAATTATCATAAAAATCATAATAATGATAATATTCCCTATATAATAAATATTTTCATATGATAATATTCCCTATATAAATATTCCCTATATAATATAAATATTCCCTATATTATTCCCTATATAATCGCTATATTTTTAGCCCAAAGCTAATCCCTCCTTAAATCCTCCAAGGCACCGGCCCGGGCGTGTCTCCGATCCCGGTGCCTTGGCCGCCCTTGAAACTAGGCCGCCCTTTATCCAGTGGAAAGGAGGGATTTTCCCATGAAAAATGGTGATTTTCCATGATTTTCCATGGTTATGAAGGGGATATTAGTAGAAAAAATCTGGAACATTAGGAAACCAGGAACTAATTAGACATAGTAACTAATGATTAATAACTAATCTTCAATAACTATCTGGTTGGTGGTGACTGGAACATGAATGGATTATGACTTTCCATTGAGTTGGGAATAGTAACCCCAACTGACTTTCGCATATTTTTCAGAGGGATTGAAACCACCAACTAGAAAATGAACATTAGGAAATCTAGAGTGAGACATGAAAGATGGGATTTCTTTGTTACCAACAAAATTTAAACGTGCCCTGGTTGGTTATGAAATAGGGAGTGATACTACCTGGGTTATGGGGCAGGGAAACCTATCATGGGATAGGGGTAGTTTTCATGGCTCAACTGAGCAGTGTCAAAAACCCATTGGTTGTTGAATTTATAATGACTACCAATCTATTGGAATAACTTTAGGTTTGCGAAAACTAAAGTACACGAGGTTACAGTACTATTGGGTTTCTGCTCACTAGTATATACTATCCTATTGAAAAGGGATTATTACAATCGATTATTGGAATAGCTTTGAGCAAACCAGTAGAACCACTTCGCCACCAGGTTTTTACCGCTGCTCAAATGGTGTGGTAAACCCAATCTTTTGAGCCTACGATTTGTGGATTCCCCAAATAGTAGGCTTACTGTTGGGCTTACCACATTACACATATACAATGTGGGGCCCCCCAGTTGTAAGTTGGTTTACAAACCCCATGAATACTATAGTTATTTGCGTACCATAAACCATAGTGAAATTGGAGTTATGTGCACCAACTGAACGCTATCTTGGGGGCCCCACATTGTACCTTTTTATACCTCATACCCTCTGGTAATTTGTTACATAGCTATTGAACATCACCATTTATAGTGAATTTTCCCATGAATACCATGGTGATTGTCCATAGTTATGTAAACGTTTACCAGAGGGTATACCTTTTTTTCAGCAGGATGCTTTTTCATGGCATTCAATGGTCGTAGACTTTGCCATGTCTCCGCTGTCTCCGAGGCCTTTCCTTGGCTCTAGACCGAAGGCTACGCCAGCCCGCACGGCAAGCACTAGGCGCGGAGCTCGTTGAAGCATCAAAAAAATGGTTCAACCAGCAAAAATGGGATTTCAATGGAATTTTAAGGGGATTTGAATTGGATTTCATCAACAACATATGGATTTTACCAATGAATACTGGAGATGGGTTCGTCTTAAACAGATTCAAAAAGGAGATACCTCAAAGTGGGGACTTCAATGGGGGAAATGAAGATTTTTTATCTTCAAGTGCCTTCTCCCCTCTGCTTGGGTGCATGGCTTCCACAGAGTAGGACCATGAAGAGTGCGATCAACACGGAAAAAACATGTTTTGTTTGTTTTTTATTTGTTTGAACATTAGGTACCAGACAAGCAGTCGCCACAAGTCGCCACAACAAAAAGTGAGTACAGGACGTCTGGATGGTGGGAGAGCTGAGTTATCCAGGCAGAGATTTGGTCAGCGTCAGCGTGGTAGTTGACATGGGTTTATCTGAAAAAAAAAGGGGAAGCCTCCAAATCCCATGGTTTAAAAACCTCATTGAGAGCCTCTAGAAATGGCAAATTGAGAGGTTCATACCATTTTCAGAGAAAGTTATCGGATTTTGCTTGGTTCTCGTAATGAAAATGGTGACCTTGAAATCATGATCTTATTTAGATAAGTTGGAACCGAATGACTTCGTCTGGGACGGTTTACCAATGATAAGCAATCCGAAAACATGATAGTCGTGATAGTAGAGTTGATGTTCCATGACCCAATTTCCTCGTGCATATCCATTGAGGATCATTTAGGGTTGTTTCACATTGGGGGATTATATACTGAGAAGTACCCCCCGACATCATCCTGCTCTGTTGTCCACAAAGTTTCACAGTTTCTTGGGGGTTTTCACACCAAGTCGAATAAAGACCCATCTATTAACCCTGACACTTTACAATCCACCATTTTTTAGCAATTGTAACAAGATCCCCATTAACTCGACAAAACTCCCGATGATATCACCATAAATCCTAAACGAATTAGTCTAACTCTCCTGAACCCGCCATGAAATTCCGTTCAATATCTAAAATCATAATTTCTTCGTTTGTTCATAGCCATTGAAAATTTAGCCATTTATAGATTTACCCATTAAACATGTTGATTTTCCATGATTTTTCATAGTTTTTTTGTTAGCTTAGAGGGTAAATCATCTTGATCCCTAGCCCCAAGGGCGTCACCTCCAGGGCCTCCCAAGCCTTAGCCGCCGTGGCGGCGGTGGACTCGGCTCCGGGCCGGGAGATCTGCGAGGAACTCATCGCGGGGACGGAGGAATGTAGGCGCCGCGGACGTGGGACGTGGGGAATTTCCCAACCAATGATCTGGCAGTTTTGCAGCAGTTTTCATGGGAAAAACATGTATATACGTAGGTTTAACCATCAATTTGGTGAGGTTTAACCGTAAACGATAAGGATTTAACCCATGAAGAATGTGGGTAGACTACGGATACCCCCAAATGGCTATTTGAAAAGGGAAACTGATGAGTGAATTTTGGGAACCCCCTATTTTAAGACAAAGCCTAATGGATTACGGTCTTTACAGTTTTCTACGGACTGCTATGGACGCCATGATCCATTTAGTTCCACTATGTCCTACAGGATGGTGCCTTCCAGCTATAAGTTGGTTTATAAACCCCATTAACTAGAGTTATTAAGTTATATATCTACCATAAACCATAGTTGCCACAAAAACATCTCAACTTAGCTATCTTGGGGGCCCCATCCTGCAGAAGTTCTCCGGGTCGAGCGCCATGGGGAGGAGGTCTGGGGTCACTCTTTCAGTGATCGACCCGTTTCAATACAGGTTGAAGCCACCAACCAAACATCATTAGCTGTGTCAACCATTAGCTATGTAGCATCAGGAAATAGATGATGTAACTTAGATGATGTAATATTTCATACCCAGCAAGAAAGTTACATCATCTATTTCTCAGTGTAGCTAAGGTCAACCATACCAGAACCTGAATCGGGCGACCATTTTGAAGCCACCATCACGGCTGGTTCCTATCGTCTCACCATGAAGATCCATCACTGGTTGGGACGTTTTTTTTTGTTACTTTCCAATATGTATATAGTAATATATAGTACTAATATGTATACATATTTTATGATATATATATACAATGAACACAGAATAATATATATATATATATATATATCATTATATATATATACAGTACATAGATTCTTTTGGATGGGTTGTTCCCAACAACCAGATTTTTCGCCTGCGGGCTTTAAAGATGCCTCCAGGGCTTCTGACCCTTGGGCGGATCGGGGACGCAGCGGCTTGCACCGTGGCATTGGGCTGTTCGAAGGCTCAGCGGCGTCCACGGGGGGTACCACTGGCATAACTATGGTTAATAACATGGCATAACATGGCATAACTATGGTTAATAATGGTTAATAATGGTTAATAATGGTTAATCATGGTTTATAATGGTTAATAATGGTTTATAATGGCATACCCTCTGGTAAACTAGCAGAACTAAGGAAAATCACCATGCTATTAATGGGTAAATCCACTATTTCGACTGGGCCATGATCAATAGCAAACTGTTAGACATTACCAGAGGGTAGTTTTAAGATCTTTTTCGTGGACCCAACATGTTTAGGATTTGGGGTCTCAAAATATGGAATGAAGATGTTTTTTCTTTAGTAATTAGGTGCAGACATGGCCTACGCCTAACTCAAGCTTTGTGGAAATGACGAATGGGGAAAATGAGGGTTGTCTCAAGATATGGAATTCCATTCATCCCATAGTTGATCATCCTTTTTCCACATGAAACTTACCATAAATTAAGGATAAATACACGATTTTGTGACACGACCTAAATTCATCAGCCTCAGATTGTAGTACTATGGCTTTTCCCCCATGATATTCCAGAAGATATCAACATAATATCGGAATTTTTATGATTTGACCATCGCATCCGGAGGTTTATCGCACCCTGCGATGGATTTTGGGTTATTTTCCAGACATTTCCAGACTTGAAGAAACAGACATGTTCCCGTGGTAATTACAAACATGGCTTTACCTGGAAATTGGGTGTACCAAGTCACGGCATTGTAACAGGGAAGAGGATGGTGGCCACCCATGGATTTTGTCAAGGTCTGTCGGCGGCCCAGAGAAGCAAGTGCCAAAGGCTCATAGCGTGCCCAAGTAGTCGGCCGCATCTTACATGAAACACAGCATGTGGGGGTTTCCGAAAATAGGGGTACCCCTGAAATCATCCATTACAATCATTACAATAGGATTTTCCAGTGTAAACCATCCAGCTATTGGGATCTTCCATTTATGGAAACCCCCTAATATAGAAGAGTAGTATCTTCAGCGTTCGACTTCAGCGAGTAGTTTTTCAACGTCGGGAGATGTTTGGGACTACTGGGAGGCGCCAGCGTCTGCCTTGGTGCCCATTTGGTTGGAGGGCTGCTTGGTGGGCAAGGATTCCTGGCATCAACCCCAGGCTGGGTGGATTGTCCTGGAGATGATGAAATTTTGTTTGTGCCCCAGTCATAGATGCCGAAAAATGGGAGGACATATGTATTAAATATATTTAAATATAATCCTGGTTGGTGGTTTGGAACATGTTTTATTTTTCCATTCAGTTGGGAATGTCATGTCATCCCAACTGACGAACTCATATTTTTCAGAGGGGTAGGTATACCACCAACCAGAGATTCATAATCGGCATAACCTCCTGGAAGCACTTTTCTCTTGCTCTTTCTGGGGATTGGTTTCCGCTGAAAAGAGCAGCTGCAATTTTGGTGAATGTTTTTGGGTTAGTGTGGGTGGTGGACCCATTTTTTCTTATTGAAACTTGGTGCATCATGACAATCTCTGCTGAGATTATGTATCATATATTAGATATCATATATCATATACCACTCACATTTATATACATATACATACTATACACATGTATATATATATATATAAAATATAAATATATCTATACAATACATATATATATAATACACATGTATATATGATACATATGTATATATATAATACATACATACATATATATATATATGATACATATTATATATAATACACATATATAATACATATGTAATACACACATATATATATAAAATGTATTAAATGTAAATATATATATATACATATATATAGTATGTATATTATATATATATGTATTATATACATCATACATATATACAATACATATATATAATATACATACTATATATGTATATATATATTTACATTTAATAC
>Ga0126342_10023149_pt1 | contig 10194 bp, 7 predicted proteins | sample Cyp1metagenome_FD_92528 | JGI IMG/M metagenome (GOLD analysis project Ga0126342, IMG submission 92528) | Coral microbial communities from Lord Howe Island, Old Settlement Bay, Australia - Cyphastrea 1 metagenome | ecosystem: Host-associated > Invertebrates > Cnidaria > Coral ... | reverse complement strand
TAATATATAATATAATATATAATATAATATACAATATATAATATATAATATATAATATATAATATAATATATAAGTTAATATATAATATATAATATATGATATGTAATATATAATAGAATAGATAATATAAAATATAAAACAATATATAATATAATTTTTAATTTAATATATAGTATATATAATAGAATTTAATATAATGCAATACAATATAATATAATATAATGTAATATATTATGATACAATACAATATAATATAATAACCTATAGTATAATGTAGTATAATACAATATAATGTAATATAATATAATACAAGATAACATAACACAATATAATATGATATATTATCCCAGCAAGAGACCCCAAACAGTGTGTGGGATTGGGAGGATAATGCGTGATAATGCGTGATAATGTGGATGATGACGATGATGATGTTGATGATGATGATGATGATGACGATGACGACGACGATGACGATGTCGACGATGTCGACGATGTCGACGACGCCGATGATGATGATGATGATGATGATGCTGATGATGATGATGATGATGATGACGAACATGATAATGCGGAGGATGAAAAGGTGGATGATGATGATGTAGAGAAGAAGATGATGACGTCGAGGAGGATTATGTTGAGGAGGAAGACCGATCCCAAGATCGGGACCCACACTTTGCGCGAGCCAGCGCAGTCGAAATGCACGTGAGATTTCGCAAGGGCCACTTTATACGGAAATTTACACGGCAAATGCCGCGGCCCAGATTGAGCCCAGAAGGCAGACACACACTTTGTGCGAGCCTGTGCAGTTGAAACGCATGTCAAGATTTCAAAAAAGCCACGTTATATGGAAATTTACAGGACAAATGCCGCGGCCCAGCTGGATCCCACAAGCGGAACCCGCACTTTGTGTGAGCCTGCGCGATCCAAATCCACATCGACATTTCACAAGAGACATCAGAAGAGCCACTTTGCACGAAAAATTACAGGAAAAATGCCGCGCCCCAGATTGAGCCCAGAACGCAGACACACACACTTTGTGCGAGCGTGCGCAGTTGAAACGCATGTCAAGATTTCACAAGAGCAACTTTATGCAGAAATTTACAGGACAAATGCCGCGGCCCAGCTGGATCCCACAAGGGGGACCCGCACTTTGCGCGAGCCTGCGCGATCGAAATGCACATCAACATTTTACGAGAGACATCAGAAGAGCCACTTTAGACAGAAAGTTACAGGAAAAATGCCGCAGCCCAGATTGAGCCCAGAACGCGGACACACATTTTGTGCGAGCGTGCGCGCACCGGCCTTTACTCTTACGGTAAGAACCCCTCAGTGTGGACACGCTGTTTGGGGACAAATTAATATGTAATATATAATAGCTATTATTGTATATTTTCTAATGTATAGAATATTTGTTTTATTTCTATTTCTTTTATCTTTATAAATCAATAAATAAATAAATAAATATATATATATAAATCATATAGTTTGTCAATAATAATAATAATTACTATAATATATATATATATATATATCAAATATAATAATCACACATGATATATGATATATTATGCTTGAACAGATAAATGTAATTATATATATATATATGTTTAGTTTAATATTATATATGTAGTTTTTTTTTTTTTAATTGTATATACTTTAGAAAAAACTAATATATATATATATATATTTATGTATATATTATATGACTATTATATATAAAACATTACAGTATAATAAATAATATATATATATATATGTAACAAATATTGAATTTTTTAATTATATTCCATATAAGAGACATATATGTATATCATATATATATATATTCATATATTATTAATATAATATAATAACTGTTAATATATATATACATACATGAATATAAATATATATATATATATATATATATATATCATGCAATCCACATATATATATATTTAATATGTAATATGTATAATATATATATGTAATACATTCTATTTATATATGTAACATATACATATATAACAACATATTTGATATATGACAAATGTCTTGGGGAAAACTTGCTGTAACCGGTTGGTTGGTGGGTCATTTTGATGAAGGAGACTTGACCTTTGCTTATATAAAGGGTAGATAGGACAGCGAGCCGTGCTTTGATGTCTTGTTCCAGCCAACAGGGGTACTCGGGTTTGTCTGAAAATAAGCCACCCCAATTCTGATGGTGAATCATCATTTTCTCATGGCGATTTCGAGGTACTGGCATGCCCGATCGACAGACCCACTCCTACCCTTCCAAGCACCTAATATTGTTTGCGGAGGTTTTCTTTTCGATCTGAAAACCACCAAAAGTGATGAGTGTCAATTTCAGAAAGCAACGGACTTGATTTTTTTGGTCTTCCACAACCATTCAACATACACATGAACCAATCAACATAAAGGATTGCCATCAGCTTCGGGACACCCAGTTTGATCATATATCCGAGGTTTCCACAAAAATTGACCCTGAACCTGAAGTGCGATATCATTTTTTTTCAATCCCAAAAGTCGAATGCATCTTACCGTCCCATCGACTTTATGTTGGCCCTGAGAGCCAATCTTTAGAGGAAAATTGTCTTCCACCTTGGCAGGGTCCATCATCGGTGAGTTTTGGGGGATGGTGCTGTCTCAACTGAGCCATCAAAGATACCCACTGTTTATTGGTTATGAAATAGCAGGTTATTAACCTACCTGGTTTGTGGGGGGTTTATGAACTGACTCATGAACTGGGAATGAGATTCTTCACCAAGAATGAGGTTTTTTTTTCATGTCTAAATTTTGTGATTCCCCACATGGTTGATCATCATTTTTCCATTAACCAACCAGAAATCGAGCGCTCATTTCAGAAAACACTCAGTGAATAGCATCTTGTGAAGGTCCTCCCTGAATCAAGAGGAACTGCACCTGGAAGCTGTCCAACACGCGTTCAATACTAAGATGGTCCAATGACTTGGATGATTTGGGGTACGGTACCCCCATTTCCAGGAAACCTCACGTGTTGGACCACATTTTTGATGATAGAACTGTCCTCAACAAGATTGCAACTTGAACAGTCCCTGACCGGAGTGTACCCACCAAATATACACCTATCCCGTTGATATCCTCATTCTTGTTGATCGATATCAACCAAAATATCGGGGCCACTGAGACCAACACTCAGATACTATGAACTTCTGGAATGGTTCGGAGTTCGTATGGGAAGATCTATGAACACCATTGGGCTTTCATCTTCTTGTTTTTCCTGATATCTCTCAACCTTTTGATGGTTCTGAAAAGCATGCTATACATATTTGGCTCCTCAACTGCAACAGTGGCCTTGGTCGGGTTCCATTTACAAAGATGCGGGTGTATTGCCTTAAACTCTCTGCTTGTTGCTATTCGCCTAGATTTCAGATCTGTCCCTTCAAAATGGCTTGAAAAGTCTTTGACCTGGATGGATTTCACAAGTTCTCCAGATTCTCCACAGATTCTTCAATCATTCTCACACCACCCACGTCATGACATAGGGTGCCACAAACACGGCTTGGATCTCGGAGATTTCAGGTGTGTGGCTGAAACATCTGTTGATCACGGGTCCCAAGACCCAGCTGCGTAGGGCTGTTGGTGGCTAGAAACATGGCTATGGCTTAAAGCAAAAGATAGATTTTGGCAAAATTTTACTAAGTGGATGTTTGCTAAAATGGGGGTACCCCCAAATCACCCCAATCTCGTTCATTTTCGTTTTGAAACCCATGGTGACTTGGGGCTTCCCCATTTTAAGAAACACCCAAGTGATGATTCTACTTTCCTATCTTTTCTTTTAGGGTATGGCTTAGAACTTCTGGGCCCAATTTTTGCGAGGATGAAGATCCAGTATCAAAGGGGAATCAAAATCAGCAGCCTCATTGACAAAAGTTGGGTGTTTTCATTTGGAGGATTCATAACTTATCTAACCAACCACATCTTGTGATAGAATCAACAATCTTTGATCGATATACACACTATATACAATTATACATATACATGTAATGTATATATATATAGTCATAGTAATAATATGTAATAATAACAATAGTAATATTCACAATAGCAATAACAATAGTAGTAATAATAATAATAACCAACGACGTACCCTCCTGGAATTGAACAGTTTGCAGGTGATCTGAACCTTTCGCCACGACAATCAATTACATGAAAACGTGGTTGCACGTCCTCTACGCCCTTTACGTGCAGTGTTGCTGAATCTCAAGTGGCGACATGGAGTGATCATGGCACTTGGATTGTGCAAGTCTTTCGCAGCCCCAAATGGCAAATTCCAACCCAACTGAGCTACAATGCGTGGGTGACTTCATCCCCCTGCCGCCAGGCCAGCCAGAAGGCTTCCTTGAAGGCTCACGCGGGCCGGCGCATGGCGCAGAAGTGGCCGTATTACCGACGGAATTGGGAAACACAACCAGCTATGATTTTAATTGGAGAAGGGGGGAACATGGGGGAACCTTCTTCTACACACGTTTTTTTTTGGCAAAGTCTTCTGTTCCTAATTGCTGAAAAGCTTCTTTGACACCGGACATCAGCGTGACATGTAGCTGAAAGATGTTGGCACTTCATGAAATCTTTGTTTGAAAACTTACCATTTACCCTTGGGCCATCTACCCTGGCGATGGGAAATCCCGATTTTCAATGGGAAAACGAGGAAAATCATGTGCAGAAACATTTTTTTCCCATTGCTAGGTGAAGTTGCTCCCAAACATCTCACTTGGATGCATTTTTTCAGACCCAAACCGTGCTTGGCGCGCTTCAAATATATCGATTTGCTTGCCAAACCCACATGAGGAAGGTGGGTCAAGCAACCATTGGACGGCCCTTCTCGGCTCAATTTCTTGTGCGAGGTTGCTAGTTTCTTGGTGGTTGAAAATATCGATGACAATGAAGCTGTAACAAAAATATGCGCCGAACAACACCCGGTCAGCTGAGGCAAAACTTTTGCGTCGCCAGTCAGTTGACTTTCGGAGTTACCAAATCAAATTCAAACCCGCCAGTTCTATCCGAATCATCAGCGTTTTTCTTTACAAGACGATGAGAAAAACCTTTGGGGCTGCAGACAAGTCAAATTCATTGGAACAAAACATTTGCTAAAGTATACTCCAAGAACCCGGTAGTCATCCCAAAATGATCTTTGTGATTCTAGCACAATTGGTTGCTATGAAACGTAGCCGAAGTAGACAAAATTGGCATTTTGCCTGGGTCCCGCTGTGCTTTGACCAGACCACCTCCTTCGTCTCACCATGGCTCTTCCCTCGTCGGCGGAGACGGATGGCATGCCCGAGGTCATTGTCACAGGCACAATCCAACAAAAAAGGAGGATTCATGGTAATTTATGGGAAACATGGGAAATTTATGGGAGAAACCTCCAGGGAATTTCCAGTTGAAAGAATAGAAACTTGATGTTGGGTTCAGGCCTGAACTTGAACCAAAGATAATCAAAGCAAATATCTGCCAAAAGTGGGCACATATGGATCCAAGGATGGGAATTGGACCTTTTTCGATCCTTTTGTTGAAAATGACTAAAACATCTGTGGTCGTACATATGCTTTGTGCTTTTGGGACATACCCCATTGATAAAACGGAAAAAATAGGGGATTCGGAGAAATCACATCTTGCTGGGGCCGCTTCATGAGGATCTTGTTGAACCCCAGCTTGCTAAATGGAGTTTTCGACAATCATGCGGGAGAAATTGATAAAATACATCTGGAGAATCGTGTTTTCAAGCACCTACATCATATGTATTTAATAACACATTTTTGCTAGGAATGCAACCTTTTTTTTTTTGGTTGCTTTTACTAGTAGACCCAATGTTAATACCTTCCAAACGGTTAAACCTTGTTCAGTAGCTGCCTTGTCTAGTACCGGCTTGGGAATGGAGATATCACCGATGAACCTGCAGCTCTTGCCGTCTTGCCCAGGTCGAAACTGATTTACAAGAACTCTTATGGGGAAAAAAACATGACCCTCTCGTAATTTAACGGTTTGCTATTGAAAATACCACATTTATAGTTGATCTACCTCGTAATTTAACGGTTTGCTATTGAAAATACCACATTTATAGTTGATCTACCCATTCATAGCATGGTGGATCTTTCCATAGTTATGTTAGCCCGTTTACCAGAGGGATATTCCCATGGGATTCAATTTGGTTCCCAAATTTTCGGACACTTTTCCATGATCCGGCCGGAGATGTTCAAAGCATCCCATGACTAGAAATGGATGTTATAGACCATCCCCAAATGGTGGGTTTATGGCATTGGGTTTACACAAGTAGTCTACAGACGTCTACGGTTATTGGTGTTCCGACGCGGCAGTTAAGACAGTGGTCTACGTTGATCCATTCGGCCTGGCAGGCACAGAGGGAAATTTCACGTTGAACGTGCACGATGCTTGGCGTGTCTTCATCTTGTTTTCGAACGTGAAGAGCCCCCTTGCTGTATTGGGATAGATTTTGGGGTGCTGATATGTGCTGATTTCGGCAGGAGAAACCACACTCGAGCACTTTTTGCGACACTGCACTTCCCATTCAGACTTTGATCACCTCTTCACGCGCTGAGGAAGACATGAAAGGGAAAGAGTTGTTGAACCGGGTTCGAGATCGACTTCCGGTGAAGCCGAAGTTGATGGTCGTGCTCTGGACCGAAAGTGATCTTCAGGCCGGAGGGACCCGGAAAGGATCAAACTAGAGGATGTCGTCGTTTATGGTTGATGAATTTTCATCCATGTTCATCAATTTTCCAGATTTTCTGAAAGATCTGATTTCCATGTTGGGTCCAAGATCTTCCGAGAAAGCCAGGGATTGCCCAGAATCAGCTGAGAGCTGGTTGAAGGGTGCAGTGGCCTCATATTCCGATAGAGGGTGATGAAGGATTTAATGCAGACATCAATGGTGAAATCCCAGACACACACACTGCTGACCCACCTACATTCATAGCTCCATAGCAAAATCCCATGTTACCATCATTGAATCATAGACCTCCATGATAGTTGTAACATTTACACGTAAATGTTGATTCTATGGATACAACGTATGCGTTAAAATCTGAAAGGTTGTTCCCCCTAAGTAGCTAAGTTGGTAAACAGAACTCGGTGAATTCTAGGGTTTATGGTATATATAGCGAACTAGTTGATGGGGGGAACCTTCTTTAAATGTTTTCATAGATGCAACAAAAAACTCTGTAGAATATTTTCCTAGGGTTTCCCATAGGTGGTCTAGATATTTTTGTATGTTTAACCTAGGGTAAGTGGGGGGCGCACCACCAAACGTAGCCCCACCTGTGCGTCTGCCCTTTGCAGGTCATAGGAAATCAAACGCTCAAAGAGCAGGGCCTAGGCACGGCCGGAAAAATCATTTTTACCCTCTGGTAATTTACCGGGTAAATGGGGTTTACCATAGGAAAATGGAGGTTTTAATGGGAAAACCATAGGAAAACCATAGGAAAATGGAGGTTTACCCTCTGGTAAACTAACATAACTATGGAAAAGTCACCATGCTATTAACAGAGGGTATCATCAATTTCTATGGGGCCATGACTTCCTATTCGCAGTGAAATCATCAGAGCATAGTTGAACATGACGATTGGGTTTTATCCTGAAAGTCTATCCATGCCCCAAGTTTGGAAAAAACCAGATGGGTCAAAACTTATGGTTCAGGGGACCAGACATTTTGCTGAAAATCAAGAACCTATTTTTGGGTACATTTCTTTTCCCAAATCCACTGGAAGTTTCCAACCATTTTCGGTGGTTGAAGAGTTGAAACCGGTTTGGCCAAAATTCACATAACAACCTCACCAGAAATTGCCTCGACTTGGGGTTAATCATCACCTTTAGGACCGGAAACATTTTTTTGATGGTGACATGGGAATGGGTCAGAGTCATTTGTTACCTTACCACAGAAGCAGCTCCAAAAGCAAGGACGGGGTATTTCTCAGTTCGAAGGCTCCCCGCAATTTTCACATTTCTTGGTTTGTAAGCCCATCTAGCTATAGGTATCTATAGGTGTATTTGCCAGAAGTCTTAGCCTATATTACCTGGTTGGTGGTTTGGAACAGGAATTTTATTTTTCCATTCAGTTGGGAATGTCATCATCCCAACTGACGAACTCCATCATTTTCCGAGATGGTTATTACACCACCAACCAGTATATATATATATGGAAAACCTCTGGTATATATATATAATTATATATATATAGGTGTATTTACCAACGATAGGTGTATTTGCCATCTAGCTATAGGTATCTATATTACCAACTATAAATCAACTCATCTATTCTTTGGGGGTTGCCATCCCAGGATGGGATCTGGGTCGATTTTTGGGAATCCAGGGGTCCAAAGAGTCAAAGCAACGGCGCTTCTTTTCACAAAATGCGTCTATGTCCTCTTTTGGAATCCTACGTTGTTTTTGATGATGTAAACTCTCTTGTTCTATTGAATCTATTTCTTGCGTATTTGTTGATTCTAAATATGAAGTCATTTCACATGTTGCCAAAATAGGCTCTCTTCCTCTCTCCATCTATCCGCCAGTTCGGTGGCGCCTCTCGGTAATGAATGTTGGTTTATAAATTCATCTGACAACTGACAAAGCTACCATAAAATCCGATCCTTGGAGTTATAAACCACCAACCACCTATCATAAATCACATAGAAAACCTCTTTTTTTGTTGGTTAAATCCTGGTTTTGGCTGGACGAGTGGCACACCAGGCGCCGGTGCGGCGCAGTTGTCCTACTCCTACCGGCCCGCTGATCTGACTCTTGCCTTTGGGGGCAACATCTGTGGGAAATGGATACCATGGTGATTTTCCATAGTTATACTTAGTTTACCAGAGGGTATGGGGATCAATCTCCCTATTTTTCATGATTTTCATGGGTCAATGTCAATGTATGGGGAAATCGAATTTTCCTAAATCCACCATTTCTTCAGAAACGCATCTATCATTGGGAAATGGATTTCCATCTTTTTTTGATCAACACTTTTTCTTGAACATCGTTCTTTTTTCCGGGAAGCCCCTGGCAAAACAGCAACATAGTATCTGGTGGCAAGAGGAAGAAACCCCTTCCGAGCAAGGGATTGATTGCCATAATCTGTAATGAGAATTCCTGTTCACCTTGCAGTATTGGCGACAGAGGACAAAGGGGTTTCATGGAGCGTTCCGCCAAGTTTTCGCGATTCCAAAGGAAGGAACCGTGGTGCCAAGGTCATGAGAGAAGAGCTTTGAGCCAGGGAACAAAGAATCATGAGGATAGAAGACTTGGTGGTTCATCTCAGTTAGTAAGTGGATCATAACCCAAGTTCCAAATGGGATAAGTAGGGTTAGTCCAGTTGGAATTGGGGTTACAACCCACTTACAGTAATTCGGATGAACCACCAAGCAGAAGCAATAAAACTGGAGAAACAGACTGGTTGGTGGGTTCGCGCCCAATGAACGGCCCAAAGAAATGGAACCCTTTCAGATAGACGGCCAGCCTGATCGAGCTTGCCATTGTTGCTGCGTGATTTTTTGTCTCTATCTATTGTTGAGATATTTTATCCTGCTAAAAAACCGTGCAAATGCGGGACATCAACCATAAACAACTCCCATTTGGGGATGGTAAACATACACATACCAACCATAAAAAGTTTTTTTTTTTTAATGTTTTTATTTTTTAAACCCACGTGGGGATTGGTCAGCAAAAACCAACTTTGGCACCAACATGTTGGCGATGGTCCAACTTGGACTTGTTGCCGAACTCTTCAGGTGGCATGCCTTTAAGATCCTAGAGGGTGAGGCATCGGTGATGTGGCGTACCGGGGTGATGTCTTTGGAGCGCTATGGCGGGCGGGCTTAGGGGGACGCGTTGATGAGTAATTTTCAGACCATGAGTCCATCTCAATCGCAACTGGTCGGAAGTTTCCCAAGCTATGCATAGCTGGCATCGTTGATGGCTTGGATGTCACCAGGCAGGTTTCATCATTTCTTTCCGTTAAACTATCGCGCATTTATACCAGTAGTACCGCACAAGGCGGTGGCGGAAGTTTCAACAATAGGAAACCTATAGGAGAGGTAAGTTGTGGTGATGCATGGATGGCAGAGCGAACCCACTGATGAACCGAAACGTGGTTGAGGCTCTGAGTCTCCCTCTCCCTCTCCCTCTCCCTCTCCCTCTCCCTC
>Ga0126342_10023148_pt1 | contig 10194 bp, 13 predicted proteins | sample Cyp1metagenome_FD_92528 | JGI IMG/M metagenome (GOLD analysis project Ga0126342, IMG submission 92528) | Coral microbial communities from Lord Howe Island, Old Settlement Bay, Australia - Cyphastrea 1 metagenome | ecosystem: Host-associated > Invertebrates > Cnidaria > Coral ... | reverse complement strand
CGAATGAATCCATGAACCGGTCTCGACACGAACCGCAACGGAACCGAACCGGAACGAACCGCTTCGCGGTTCATAAAGTTGTTTTCGAACCGATGCGAATCGATGCGAACCACGGGAACCCTGGTATAATGTGTATACAAGGTTTGAGAGGAAGACTGGGAAACTTTCCAGAAATTGACTTTGCGGACACTCCTGAGGTTGTATTGGTGATAATCATGAAACATATTTCAAATTGCGCTGCAGTTTTCGCGGCATACTTTCAATGTGTTCAACTGTTTTTTTCCGATGGTTTTAGCTTTATTGAAAGTGATGCTACAGCGCTGGAAATCTGGTCCACAAGGTACCGCCCGAAGACACCATCCACTGACCCTATCGTCAGTACTATGACTGAGTACAGTAAGGCTGGAGAACGCCCTGCTCTCTATAGTTCCAGCGATGAAGAGGTAGACCTTTGCCATCATCAATATCATCGATATCATCAATATCATCAATATCATCAATATCATCAATACCATCAATATCACCAATATCATCAATATCACCAATATCATCAATATAATCCTTCATCATCCTCATCATGCTCATCATCCTCATCATCCTGATCATCCTCATCATCCTCATCATCTTCATCATCCTCATTCCTCCTCCTCCTCCTCCTCCAAATCATCATCATCATCATCATCTTCATCATCATCAGCATCATCATCACCATCACCATCACCATCAGTCAAACCGACCTAAAACCATGTCCCAACCTTTTCCAGCCTTGACCATGTTCGCCCCCTCAAACTATGCAGACGAATTTCCAGCAAAGCACTGAGGACGCGGAAACCTCGCGCAATCAGCTGCAGGGCCGAGGCAATGTCCGGCAATTGCTGAGTGTCCGGCGTCGATGAGCGTTGGGAATATCACTCCTCAGGTAGAAATAGTAAGGTTCAAGTTTCTCAACCAGGTTGTTGCGTTTCATCCCAAGCACTTGAACATGACAGGGTCTCAGAATATGACTCTGTAAAGCAATAAAACTATAACATGTAATGATGTATATAATGATATATATATATGAAGATAATAGTTAATATTGTATATCTATATGTATATACATATCAATGAGTATCACCAGGTGAACTAACGGTGGTTCCACAAGGCGTTTCTTCAACAACTGAGTCCAAAACATCATTAAAGCCCACCTCAGTGACTCATCTCAGGATATGGCTGGTTGGGCATAATGGCATATGATCTATTCAGACATATTGCCACATGACATATCATACATATCAGTAGGGTGTATCGATGTACATATGATAGCAATGGGTCTAGCTAACCCATTGCTTAGAACAATTTTGAGCAAATGGTCACCCATATTTTGAACAAATGGATGATACAAATGGTCATTATGCCCTGCGAAAACTCAGTGTGGGGTCTTCCAACGGCTTTCCAAATAAATCGCAAACAACCGCGTTGCAGTCCAGGCGCCCGGGAGGTGTCTGCAAGTAGAGATACGTTGAAACCTTCGCCTGGTTCCTGGGCGCAGAAAGCTGAAATTGCATGAAACTGCAGGGAATGGTGCAGGAATGGTGAAGCATTAAAGCAGATATCAACTTCTCAAAACCCAAACATCACAATGTGACAAAGTTTGTTTAGAATTGTTTAGAAACAGGGTACTGATACTATCTGATACGGAATGTCATCAACATGTAAAGTGGCGGCAAATCCTGAATTCTTGGACTCAAATATGATCTAATTTTCCCACATTTTTTCGGGGCCACATGCCAGGCGGCCACAGGAGATCAAGGACTCACTTTGGTCATGAGAGATGTTCTGAAGCTACCCGTGGTCTTGAAACACCCAGCTAAAGTATTCAGACAAGAGTTCTTACACTCTTCAGTTTCTGTAGGGTCCAATGGATGCCATCATAATCCATTATATTATCCATATTTATATCCCATTATATTCCCACCAGTGTTGGTGAAATCCCAATATTCACATTGTATGTCGCAAAGCCAGAAACCACCCCTTCCTCCTGAGCACGTCGCCGGACTTCCGGATAGACATGCGGTGAGATGCGGTGTGGCAGCACCTCCCACAGTTGCTGCCATGGGAAAAATCGCATCCGTCAATGCAAAACTCATGTTTTTTCCATGGGAAAGTCATGTGCTAAATGGCTACCTATATACTTGTATATACGCTACAAAATATGTATGTATATAATACAGTATATATGACACATGAAAAGAAAATAGAACTGGGATGTTCCATGGCTAGCTCAGACCAGAGAGTAATCTTACAGGCCCCGCTTTTTCAAAATGGGTCACACCAACCAATGTTCTCTGCATCAAGGCCTGTTTGGGATCCCACTGCCAGCAGTTGTCCTGCGATACATCCCAGCTCAAGGCGCTACTAGTTGCTGGCGACCAAATCTGGTTGGTGGTTGAAAAACCACCTGAAAAACATTGGTGGACAATAAAGCATGTGTCCAAAAACCAAAAAAAACATCTCGACTCAAATCATTTTTTCAATGGTGAAACCATTTATAGTACTTAGATTTTGCCAGAATTCGCCACTACATCCCAGTTAGTTTAAGGTTTATAACCCACACGAATTTAACCACTGGGATGTTAGTACTGTGATAGTTACCCACTTCATGGGCTATCTGTGGCAATATTATCAGAGCAGAGTCAAAAACCTGGTTGCGAACTTCTAGTGGTTTGTGCATAGCCATTCCAATTTTAATAGATTGTAAGGAGAGCTTTTGAATCGGTAGTAATTAACAAAACACACCCATTAGTAAATAACCCTGGCCCCTCTAATTTTGTGGCAGTACTAAAATCAATATAGGTGGTTTTTCCCCTCAAATAATGGTAATTACTAGTCTAGCATTGTTCTCTTTTACTTTTATATAATTAGGGCTAACTAAAAGGAAAACATGTTGCCAAGAAATGTCTCGGGTCACGACAACAACAAGCCATTTGGCAACGCTCATCAGTATCCCATGGTCCAACCCGGCCAACCCGGATAACTCGGGTCCTGGTCAAAGGCTGCCACATCACCACGCTCTTCCAAATCGGCTCCACCTACTTCCACTGCATCGTGCAGTTCCCAAGACTCCTGACATTTCGGGGTTCCCTCAGACGGGATGTCCAACAAAAATGGTGGTTTAACCATGAACAATTGGGAGTTGACAACTGCACACTATAGTATCACTATAGTGATTTAAGCATCAAAATCTGGGATTTCATACATTAAAAATATAACTTGTGGCATCTCGCGGCTTTTCATATTCCGGGGTGTCGTGTCAAGTCAGAAATGCTGCAGTATACACTTCCATATGAAGGGAGCTAAAAATAAGCGTCCTCTCCAGGATCAAAACGAATCTCAAAGGGGTTGATCACGTCCTTGGGCGGTCAAGCACTGCCAAGGCGGACTGTAGCATGGAGGGTTTCCTATGAGGGTGCTCAGCAATTATTGGTTATTAATGGTTATTATGCCTCAAAAATGAAGCACAAAAGGACCCACAGATTCCTCGTCTCCAGGCAAACAGAATCTAATTTTGTGCGTCAGGTGTCGATGATTTTGGGCAATCCCAAATGGACCACAGTGCCTCAAACCATTGCCTCCATACATCCAGTAGACCAGTGGTTCATGGCTTTTGAGTGGACCACAATTGGACACAGCACCCTCAAAATCAGATGGTGTCTAGTAAAAATGACCAATCTAAAATCCATGAAAAACCCTGCTTTCCAATCTCGTGGTGTGTAGGATAATTATAAAAAAATGAAATCACCAACTATTTTTAGCAATATTATAAGCATACGTGTATATATATATATGCATGCTATACATATACATATACATATACATATATATATGTATATAACTTATGTCATATAATATATGTGATGTATAATGTACGATATGTGGTTTATCCCCATAGTGTTTTTTCCGTGGCTCCCAACCCACCCGAAGGCAGCAGCCGCTTGCATCGGCGGACACTGCTCCGGCCAGCCCGAGCCGGGGCCCGGCGGTGCCGGGCGTGTGGCAGGCACCTTGGGTATCAAGGCCCAGGTGGGAAGGGGTGCCAAGCACATTACGGGACTGTAGGATTCTGTAGGGTTCAGACTTGAAGCCATGGGACAACAAACTTCGGAATTTGGAGACGTTCGAATGTTTTCTTGACCAATATATATAATCATTGGGGAAAGCAATCTTAAACGGCTATGCGCACTTAAGCCCAGAATCCTAGAAGCACATTTATGCAATATTGAGGGTATCCAAACAAAGCTCTGTCCTCATGTAAACATTTATGAACATGTCTCACTGACGGACAAGGTTTGATTCACATGGTCAGCTACCACTTTGCTTTGTAGCCCAGTAATGTGGCAAACCAAGAACACACCATCCATTCGGAACATGTTCAGGGGTTATCGATGACCATTCACCCCAAAATTTGCTTTCGTCATGCTTTGTCTTTGACCACACAAATTCTACCCTCTGGTAAACCAACATAGCTATGGAAAATCACCATTTTTAATAGGTAAACCATCTATAAATGGGCCATTTTCCATGGCTATGTTAAATAACCAGAGGGTATTTCTTGAACCGCCCCAAAACGACATCCCAGATCATAACTTGTTTTAAGCTCCCAGCTGGATGTGGCAAGTCCGAGTGGAAGCGGAAGTACCGCATGCTGGCCCTGAGGCCAACGTTACATCGCCGGCGAGCCTAGCAGTGGATGGCTGTCTAAGCACATACTGCATTGATTTGATGTGTTTACTGTAAATCTGTACTGATTTGTTTATATATTATGTGTTGATATGTGTTGATATAAAAAGTATAGGATATGTATGATATGTATGATATGTCATTCCCCAGCGAAGCTCTGCATCAGTTCGGTTCCACCACTGTACCAGGTACCATCCCACCTGCCGATGTCTGACCAGCGTCAGACTGCTAATGGCAATCGCAAAGCGGGGTGTAGGATCCGCCTGACGAGTGAGCCGAGGGCAGATCTGCCCTCGGGTAATCAAACATGGCGAGTGAAAAAGCAATTTGAATTGCTGGTTAAACATGTTTTAATGGGAAAATCATGGAAAATCATGGAAGGTCGATGATTGCCATGTTTGAGTCTCAGAGCTCGAGGGCAATCATGAAGTGCGAAAGGAATCAGCTGCGAATCTACATTCATATCCAAAGAAAGCAACAACTTGATCACCCAATATTGGTGGTTCAATTATGTTCAATTATTCTATTAGTGAGCCAACCTTAGATCTTGAGTTAATTTTGACTGCTTCATGGCCAACCTTAGATACCCTGCCAAGAAAAACACAATTTGTAGCTGGTTAGTACCTGTTAGTACATCTGGCTGGGGGTTTCAACCCACCTGAAAATATGCTCATCGTTGGAGAGCATCATCCCCTCTGGATCCTGTCTATTTAACGAAAATCACATTTTTTTTATAGCTATGATGTCGTCATAAATATCATAAGTCATAATTCATAAAATATCTTACAGTAAATCATACATCATAAATCATACATCATAAATCATACAGCAAATCATAGCTATAAATGAAGCAATTTCCGCTGTCTTAAACAAGGGCCTGGGATCGCCAAACTCCATCTGGATGGATCTGCCGTGAAGGGCTTCCTGGATGCGGACGTTTTTTGGAAAAACAGGGAGATTTTAAGCATCAAAAAGGCAGATTCCTACATTTTTTTTCCATCCAAGAAATGGATAAATGTGGATATTTGTTTTTTTAATAATCCAGATGTAAAAAATGGACCAGTTAATCATCCATGTGCAGTACATTTCCTCGGCTAGGCTCAATACCACCAGATTGGATACTCATCAATTGTAGTTTAAGGGGTCACCGCCTTGAGACGGCCCTGTAAGGATTCTTCGAACTGCTGCGTGGCTTAATTGGCATCATTTGACGTGTTGCTGATGTTCACGCGTACGTTGGAGGAGTTTGGAGGATGCTGGTTCACGTTTACCTGGGGTGGGGGGGGTTGTAGTCACGTGCTTGACGACCATAAGACAGATCAGGAATGTGTATGATATACATCAATTTTACAGTGAAATCTACCTGTATGACATGCATTGTTCATTTCAACATCAACATGCCAACTATTCAAAAAAAACTCCGTGCCGCACCAACTTCAGATGCTCAGATTTGTGAGAAGAAAAAGGATCCAAAGAAACAATAATCACACATCTGAGCATCCGAAGTAGGTGCGACGCAAAGTTTTTTGTAATCGCTGGCACGTAATGCATGTCACACGAGCAGATTTCACTGTAAAATACAGTATATTCTACACATTCCTGATCTAAACCCTAAATGTTGAGTGATTAGAAATCCACGGCCGCCTCAAGGCGACGATCCCTAGGGAAGGTTGACAACAAAGACTTGAAACATCTTGAAACCATCAGCCAAAATTGTTGCTGGGGTTTTAATCCCATCTATTCTGGCCAGCTGTTTGAGGGCAACAACCACGTTTTCAGGTGCCATCTCAATTCGTAAAACCTAAAAAGAAGAGGTGGAAATTATCACGCGTATTATATATATATATATATATTTATTTATTTATTTTTAACATATTTATTTATTTATCTACTGCCGAGCCAGAAATGTGCTCACAGGTAAAAAGCAACTAAGTGAAACATCATGAAACATCATAACCAATTCTGTGATCATTGAGTAGTGGAGTCCCAAGAGCTTCTTGGAATTCCACAAGGGCCTGGAATAACGCTTTGTCCAGGATGAGCAAGGGCAGGGATCATTGGAACAGAGCAGGAAGGATCTCAGTGAGCCTAATTTCTCTGTGCTTCGAAAAAACGCTGGACGTTGCAACTCTTGGGACATAACCGGTTTGGACTCACGATTTTGCCTTTTTCGAGATCATGCCTGAGTCAATTGGACTTGCTGTGGTTTTCTGTTTCCGTGGATTTCTATCATCTCCACGGGTCTGAGCCGGATAAGGACTTGCCTCTGGATTCATACTTCCATCAGCACATATTGTGCCACAATGCAAATCCGTTCACATGGTTCACATATCATATAATTATCTCTGGGGATGAAATTCACCCCAAATTTGTTGGATGAATATCACAACAATAGACCATTCGCTGCTTCTTTGGGATGTTCGCCAAATGCACATCGAGGAACCGGTGTGTCTGTGCACATGTCTCCATCTGCAATTTGGACCAGCGTACCTCTGCCCCTCTATCAATTATATGAATTAATGGTATTATAATCATTCATAACATAGTGAGATAATTATTGCATATATTGGATATATATATATATATATATTTATTGAATATCATAGTTTTGTATAGTTTTGTTCTATATATAAGTAATTCTGAGTATCATTAGCTGCCCCTCGACCCAGCAACCCCGCGCGGTCATCCACGCAGGTAGCATCCTGCAGTCTTTTGCTGCCACGGCGCTTGCAGCATCAAGTCGAGGATGCGGTAGTGTGCTGGGTGACAAATAAGTAAGCTTGTAGGTTTATGAAGGGTTTACACATATTCGTATATTATACGTGTATATATATATATATTATATATAATACATATATATATATCTTTACATTATAATCATAGTAATACGTTGACAACATCGCCATGTTGTAAATCTGGAAGATTGTGACGAAGGTTTAGAATCTGTCCAGAAGATATTGGCATATTCAGCACCCAGGGAAGATGGGACGCAGTTTTTACAATTTGCGAGCCCCAGCAAGCCTGAAGCATGGTCTGCGAAGTAGACCTCTCGTCAAAATTCAATAGAAAGAGTGCGATTGCCGCATCCCTCTCTCTCTCTCTCTCCATATCTACAAGTATTGCTTGTCCCTCTTGAACACGGGAGCAGCTTAGAGACCTGCCAGCACCCTTTACAAACTCTACGCTTTCAACTAAGTCTGAGTCTTGCCATGTCTTGCCTGTGCCTTCTTGATTCAAACAAGATCAACATCTTTGATGATAGGTTTGTGTGATTCAACCGGTCGTGGTCAACTTCGCTCTATACCACTCCAAGGCGCTCTTGAATTTGTGGACTTTCCACCACTGACCCATACTTCAGTGGTAGCGACTGGTTGTGTGGTGCACCCAGGCCCTCAAAACGTTTGTTTCACAAATTGACGTCTGTGTCTGGTTGCCTGTTTCATTTTACCAACAGGAGCTTCTGGGTCTTCAACTACAATACATGCAGTAGATAATTGTGGCTTAATGTGGTTGACAAAGAAGCAAAGCAAACTGGACCCGGCATGCTCTTTCGTCTTTGCCTGCCACAAGTCAAATACAAATTCATTGAATCAAGAAGGCGGTCATTATCAACACACGGGTTGGTCTGGAAATAATTTACCCCTAGATCCGATGGTTTATCATCATCTTCCCCCATTCCAACCAGGTTCAATCCACCCACATTGTAACGTGGAAATGACCCATGATGATCCATGCTCTGGCTTCGTTCCAGCCGGTCAGAGCCACGCGACCAGTCAACTCAGCGGCTACTGCTGCCATGCATACCATTGTCTATAGTTTTGCCACCTTTCCATACCTTTCCTCTTTCTGAGAGTGCCCTAAACCCAGGATGTACGTTTGTCAGTCAGCAATGGCACACTTGATGTCTTCATTTCATGTGAGGACCATGAGTGCGACATACACCCTTGTTTTCATTCTGTCGCGGGCTCTGAATCGTACACATCAAGCAGTGGCAAAAGCTTCTTAGCAAGTGGGAACCCTTTGAAACACTATTGTTGTTCTGAATTACATTTAATTGCCGCTGCAAATTAAACCGCTAATCATGGCAAACAAGTTTCCTTGGGTCAAGCTTACGCTGTATCTCGTTGAGCCTTGTGTGGTTGATGCTTTGGTGAAACATAGTAAACAATGATCTGCACAGCTTCCAAATGTCTTTGAACAAACTGCAGTACCGAGCCAGCAACTGCAAACTGCAGTATGACTCCGGACATCTTACAAATTGGACAGCATCTGACTTGGCACTTGATATGAGCAAATTTGACTTCGATTGACAAAAAATGAAACGTGCCTGATGCTTTTTCGCAGCTCTCGTGAGGTGCTGGTGCTTCTGGTGGGTTTTCTCTACACGGGACAAGATCCAAAACCAAAACCCCAGAGCTGAAAGCTGATAATGACATGCCGTCGAGAATTTTTTCGGCGCTGATTGTCCGAGCATGGCTGGCCAGATTTGTTTGCCCAGGGGACACCCCGGAATAGCTATGAATATTTATTCTACTGAGAAGAATATGAACCGTGATATTTTCGGGTGCCCTATTTCCAGACCTGTGTCAAATGTCAAAACCATTAAAAAGATTGAAAAAAAAACTATGGTGGCCATGGTGTCATATGGTTGGTTCATTCACATTCATTCAGCAGGCCATGTTCACCGTCGAATCTCGGCAGATGTTCACCTCAAGGGCCAAGAAGACCCACGTGCAGCATCACATAGGAACCTGTTCAACAAAAGAAAAGCAGTACCGCATATAGTTCAGCAAGACTTGCCCTTCTGTGGGTGTGAGTTGATCCATTTAAGGCCCAGGCAAGCAGAGATTTTGCTGACTGTTGGTAGATTAGGCATGTGCAAAACTGATATCTACACATATCCAATGACACATCACAATCCATCAATGTACAATGATTTACATTGATTTACAAGGCATGTCTAAAAGTTCCAGCGTTTGGGGTACCCAACTTGGACCCAGCAGCGATGCAGGCGGTCCGCGCTGAGTCTGCGGCATCTGCAAGTTTCTCTGCTTGTCAAAGGACATCTCTCCCAGACGCTGGAGTTCAATGTCATTCAAGCCGGCTGCCTGTCAGACGTCAAATGTCAGGCGAGTTCTGTTTTTAACATATCGAGACCTGTGGGACCTGTAGGACATTTATAGACTAATGTGGGTAAAACAATAATAAACAACCCCATTTTTGAATATTTTTCATGGTTTATACCACCCAATTATGGTGATTTTGGGGATGGTTTATGGCATTGTTTTAACCACATTAATGGACATTGACTGTAGACGATCAGAGTTGTCATGAAGTCGTGAGGCACAGCAAGCTACAGTTGAAAACTACAACAATTTTCATCGCATAGACATTTGAGGATTTCCCAAAATGGTGGGTAACCCCCCAAAAAGAAATGGTTATAGTTATTATTATCAATGGGAAAAACCATGGTTT
>Ga0126342_10023147_pt1 | contig 10194 bp, 11 predicted proteins | sample Cyp1metagenome_FD_92528 | JGI IMG/M metagenome (GOLD analysis project Ga0126342, IMG submission 92528) | Coral microbial communities from Lord Howe Island, Old Settlement Bay, Australia - Cyphastrea 1 metagenome | ecosystem: Host-associated > Invertebrates > Cnidaria > Coral ... | reverse complement strand
CGTGTCATATGATGCCCTTTACCAATCAGCACAGTGCATATGCATGGGTTGTCACATGTATCCTCTTCTTAATCAATCTTACTTTTCACAACTTACCCCTCCATAGCTCATATAAAATTCACCAACCATTCACCGACTATTTTTTTTACGACTACCATACTCAGAGCTGCTTGAAAAACGTCTTTTTCGCTCTCGGGCCAACCGTCGTCTAGTTTTTGGTTCGGACGGCCGTTTATGCTCTGAGGCAACGTCCTATGAACTTGAGTCTTACTTGCGGACCAGTGGGGATTCGAACTACCACCGGCAGTCTATCTGCGACGTCAAGAATGCCGCGATACCAACTGAGCCACGAGCCATTCTAATGATTTTTTTTTCCGTCCAACACCAGATGGCTCTCGCCAGGTCGTTTATCAAGCCGGAAAGACAATTGCATTTTGCAAATTCACCGAATTAATGCAGTGGCAACATCAGTCATAACGACAATGTGCATACAAAAGAGAACTGAATTGGATCGATCATAATCCATTGAGCTGTCACCGTGCAAAACAAAAAGGCAAACAACAAAAACCAAACAAAACAGACAAAAACACCCAAAGAACACACGAAAAACCAGCACGGCCGGTGATCAGCTGATCAGTTCACAGGCATCTGAAACGTACCAGAAGAGATGACAACATTGTATCACCTCAGGGATTGGTATGGCAAAAGAAAACAAGAGCGAAACAACAAAACCACAAAAATGCCATACAGTAATCTGTGAGCCAGGAAGCAACAAAGACACAATGTGGAGATCCAGAGTGCAAGCCGCGCGGGCAACATTCTCACAGATACTTGAACTCGATCCAAAGGCCAGCAATGATCATGTAGGACATCCTCGTGAGTAGGGTCCGGTGGGTTGGCATAGTGCTCTTCCGAAGAAGTGCTAGATCCTTTCGGGGCTATGAAGCAGGCCACACTGAGGTGAGAATCTATTGGGCGAGAACAATTGGAATCCTAAAGGTTGTCATTGTTTGGATGCAGGGTAGTGAAAATCCCAGTGACATGATGACTAAAGTGTTGGATACCAGACTCCATCGTTACGCTAACGTATTTTAGATTTTCAGAAAAACAGAAGAAGCTTCGATGATGAAATAGCTTTGTTGAAAGTTGACGAGGAGAGAGGGCAGGGGTCGGAACATGTCCACATGCACGCAAGTTGTCCATGTACTGCTGGTCCACAAGAAATCTCAGTGGGAATGGAAACTATGACTTTCGTTTTGCAGAGTTGGAAGAAATCGTGAAAACCAGGAAACAAAACAAAGACAGGATGCAACAACAGAAAAAAGCAAACAAACCAAACAAGAAACAAAACCCACATCAGTTGGGGAAAGGTGATGGCTTATGGAGTCGACAGTGTGGCGTGAAACATTAAACCAGAAGTTCAACAAATTTTTCTTCCGTCCGACGCCTCTTGGCTTCCGTCAGGTTGTTCAACACGTTCGATTGCATGTTGCAGAGATAAGTGAATTGATTAATTAACGCATAGACGTCTGCTGTTTGAGTGGCCCTAAAAGTGAACTGGTGGAGAACCGATACATAGTCCAATAAGCCGTCACGATTCCGTCACAAACCAAGAACCGAGAAACACAACCAAAAAACACGCAAAGCAAAACAAACCAAACACACACCACAAGAACAAACTGAGAAGGGGGAAGTGGCCGGCAGACCAGTTATGTAACGTCAGTAATTGAGTAAGCGGTGATATCATTGTATCATCGCTAGTATTGGTATGGCTGGTAAACAAGGAAACCCGAAAACACAAACATCACAGACATCGCCATAAAACCAGAAGTTCAATTAAGAAAAAAGACATCGTCACACTGAAAGACGTGTACAGCGGCACTGGACAAGACGAGTCAAGTATGCTCTGCAGCCCTGAAGTTCGTGACCAGCAGGATGAAATTGGTTCGCTAAATCCATTGGATGGTCGACTTCACTGTTGCACGTCTTGTGGAATCCATCAATTGCAGGAGATGTCGGTGGAAGATTGCAGATGGAACGTCATTAGAATGGCTCGTAGTTTCTTAAGTGTGATAATTAACCAACATAGGAGACCCATAGCTGGTTATCCTCCCCCAACTCCCCCCTCCTACAAAAAAAAAGGCTGAAATGGGAGACCCATAACTGGTCGGTTGTACTGTACAACGCGAGTTAGGCGCTGAATGGCTTCCCCCTCATCCCTCTGTTTTTCTGGTGTGTTCACGGTTTTCTGTGGCGGTGGGGGTTCCTGTTTTTGGTGGTAGTAGATTAGGACGACGTCCAAGTGTATCTCCCCATGGCACCTGTCGCTATTATGCTCAATCTGCGCGCTGATGCACTGACAGCAGCTCAGAGTAGCCTACTGCCTGTTTTTTTTGGCCCGAGCCCGCCCGTTGCCTTTCGGCGGGTCTACGGTACTTGAGACTTACTCGTCTACCACGTCACGATCGCGGCCCCGTACCCGGGGGGAATCGATCCGCGGCCAGCTGTCTATGCACGGTCCTGAGACGGGCATTATACCACTACGCGACAAGATCGCCTGAGTAGCCTACTGCCTGTTACTATCTGGTGCTGCAGCTGTCCAATTGACACAGCCTTGAATGGAACAAGCTGCGCTGCACCGTATGGCCAAATCAATTGCCCAGTTGACATTGTGCCAAGTTACAGGTAAAGAAATTGAGACTGCCACCAAACTTTTAGAAAAAGCGTGCCAGAAGCTCCGGGGCATCCCAGAGGTTCCGCCCCAGCGAATCACTAACCTTGACAATGCAACGCGCCAACTGCATCAACTTGTTGCATTTTGGATAGTTGCACGATCTCAGCAAGCTATAGGTGTACTCGTGGCTCAGTTGGTAGGGCGTCGTTCTTGACGGCGCTGACAGACTGCCGGTGGTGGTTCGATTCCCTGCTGGTCCGCGAGTAAGCCTCAAGACCGTAGTCCTTGTTTCGGAATGTCTGTAAGTCTGCACGTCATTGCAATTTTTCGAAGTGCTTCGAGTCCTCGAAATTGCTCGAAATGGCAACTTTTCACTGCCAGGGCCAAGATTCTAGTCTAACATTGAGCTAACAAATTTCAACAGAAGCTAAATTTTAAATTCTACAGACAGAATTTTTGAATGCAGATTCCGCAAGATCAGATTATCCTAGTCCCTTCGCAAACTATCTGTCAGATTTTGAAAAGACGGCCACATTTTTCTGGGAACCATGAAAAACTTGAGGTGAAAAAAAAAACCAGCCACGATGCGGAAAAAATACATGAGGTGAAAAAACACGTGTTTGAGGCAGAAAAAACTGTGAGGCAAAAAAAAATACATGTTTGCAGCGGAAAAAAACTGCAGCTGGCACTCAGACTACTTATCAGTGAGGCTTAAGCAAAAGACACGGAACTAAAAGAGGAGATAGAGACAGAAGCCTCGGCACAAAAGTTTGTAGTGAAGGTGGCATCACAAAACAAAAACAGAAAAGAATCTTGGTCTACATGTCAGGCACTGCTGAAATTGACGTACAGATGCATATGTCGCCCATCAGATGATGATTGGTGTTGGAAGAAGGCATGTTTAAAGGTTTTGTTTTGTCAACCTCATTGGCAGATTCGGGATGGGGTTTCAGGGTCCATACAGGTCTGTCACCGTAAACGTCACAGTAGGACGTTCGTTTTTGGTACAGTTTACGGCACAGAAGATTGGTAGTATGTTGTTGAAGAGATCTGTGCATTTGACCTGCAGTTTGAACCCGACACTCTGCTCTCGGAGTAGGATATCATGTCCTTTGAATCTGCAGTCACAGCCCACCACTTGAGCTGAGAATACTACATTCAGGCCAATAGTACATCGGTTTGACATTGAGATTTCAGAGATTGAAGGCTGGTTCTCTGTCGGCAAATCTTTGCGCAGTGGTGCATTAGGCAGTCTCCTTGTCTGTCTTCGACACCGAACAGTTTGATCTCTCCAAGTGATGAGAACATACAGCTGGAAATTCTTGAGAAGAGTTTGGTTTAGCTGAAAGCATCTGATTGATATTGTGAGGACAACGACCATATTGGCGCATTTTGCCTGCCTGAGAATGTTGTGTCATGAGATGCTTGTTTTTGCTCGAGTTTTGCCGATTCAGCTTGAAGGCTCGGTCCTGAATGCTGCTCTGATCGTGAGAGTTGGAGAGGTGCATTTGTTTGTCATGATCATATCTCACTTCCGTACATTCTGAATGTCGAACAGAACATTCTGTTCTACATGGTTTGAAGCTGTGAGATGATGTTATCTTTATGTGGAGAACTGATTTGGAGATGGAACTTTGTGTTCCGACGATGTTTTGTATTCAGAAGAACATTGTACAAAAGAATGTGAATGAATCACTTCGTTCTTGAAGAGCTACGCGACTTGTTTAGATGTCTAGTAGAACCTCACCGCGTTAGTCAGCGTTAGGTTAGCGTCAGCTAGCTCGTTATTCACGTTTGGATAAGAACCAGTTCGTTTTAAGAACTTTTGGAAGTGCTTCGATGTTTTTGCCACTAGGTGAACTTATAGATTTGTAGCAGCTGGAATTGTTTCAACAAACCTTTCTTTGAAGAACTTAAGGCTTGTTTACTGGAAACCTGGAATCAAGTTTTCTAGTTGAGACATCGGCTCAAGGGAGTGGTGTCAGAAGCTCATTTCATGAACAGAGCTGCAGTGTCACCTGTTTAGCACAAGACAGACCAGCAGAGGAAATACATTATCTTCTTTTTGCAAGCACGCTCTGCGCTCGTGATTGACGTCCGCGTTTTCCCGCGTAGTCCTGTAGAAATTTGATGAAGCGTTGGATCTGACTGCAGATCTGTGCACGGCGCTTTTTCATAGGGAGTAGTACTCCTGACCACCTGTTGCAGCTGTGACTGGTTGCGACGATTGAACTTGCCCGTCATCGAAGACAGGGACACGTTCCATTGATCCGAACTGTTGGGAGTGTGCCAAAGGTCGTTCCGTCTTTCAACACAGAAGAGACCGAGGTGACAGGAAAGAAACTGTTGGAATTGGCAGTGCTGGTCGATTCACTGTTGTCTGTGAGGTAGCGAAAGGTGACGTTGCCCTACTTGTGTCCACTACTGTCTGTTGTGTTGCCTACTGTGGCAGCGCCAGTTGCTGTGATGCTTGCTGTGTTTGTGTGCTCATGTCTCTTGTTGTACAACACCCCATCATACCATAGGTTGTACGACAAGCTGCATACCTACTCAATAGGTATGCACTGCACAGCGGTGGACAAGTCTACAAGGAGACGTATGGACAGGAGAAACATGGTTGAAGGTGGACAAGCCTCCAGCAACCACAACACTTGCAGCAGCACAACCAAGGAAACCATATCCTCAACAGTAGCTACAGCAGAACCCACAAACAGGACATCAATAAGAGCTGTTAGGCACAACAACCACAGCAGAGAGAAACCAGCACCTGCAATCTACACCATTTTCAGACATTTCACCAAGGAACACAACCAACCACAACAGCAATTCCACCTCCACCAACAATGGAGAGCAAGGGTGACTATTGATTCGAGAGGGACGCTTGTAGGTAGTACAAGTTGTTTTGTTGTACCAGTGGAACATTGAATCCTTTGTTGTGGCTCATTGTTGGATTGTCGTTGAATTTGATGTCAAAACCTTGTTCTGTCCGTCTTGTCGCGGACAGAATTGGGTCATGGATGTCACGTACATAGAATGGTATGACAGTTGGCTGTTCTCTTGATTGCATGTGGACCCATCTTACACCATAGAATTGTATTGTCTTGTTTGTCACTGTTCTCAAGTTACCATAGTGGGCATACGTGTGTAGCTGCTCCACTATCGATCATGGTGTTTGTTGTGTCCGTTGTTGCCATTTGGCTATTGTTGCCATTGCCAATCATTGCGATGACATAGATTGGCGTACTTCCGTTGTTGCCTGCCGATGGTGGAGTTGGCGGTAATGCCAATTGTTGCTGAGGGTGAGGCTGTGTGTAGACTTGTTGCTGACACGGTTGTTGCGTGTAGCATTGTGTGGTGGCATCTTCGGTGTATGTTTGTTCTCCTTGTCCAATGTTGTGTACTGCTCTCCACTGTCCTTAGCATAATGCCCCTAGTTGTCTACATCTGTGGCATGTGTCAGTCCTCTGTTTTCCTTTGGTTTTTCCTTTGTTCTTTCCTTTGTAGTTGCCTTTGTGTTTTGTTTTTTCCTCTAAAGGGATTGCCATATCCAATTGGGATGTTGCTTTTGTATCCTTTCATCTTTGTTTTCCTTTTCCTTTGTGACTGTTGTGCCAGAAACCGTTGTTGAATCGTCCATAACCTCTTCCTTTGTCCTTTCCTTTTCTTTTACCCTTCCTTTGTACTTTCCTTTGCCTTTGTGCGCTGCATCAATGTGTGTGGTACTTGTCCTCCACCGTAGCGTGTGGAGACGCTTGATGGTTGTGTTATCTGTTGTAGTTTGCTGACAGCTGTTGTGGACCGGTAGTACTTAATGATTGTTTGCTTGAATGTGACATAGGTTAGGCTCTGTCCTGATAGTAGTTATAGGTGTTGTGGTCCTGTTGTCTCATTGAGAAGTATTGCAGGTTTGACTGCATATGGGAGTTGTTGTCCATTGTCTCGTTCAAACTTGGATTGTTAGTTCACACTCCCATGTCGCAAATGACCCTCAAAGTTGTTGTTGTCGAACTTGGGCTTCAGCAGTCTTGCCAAGTAGCCGATTGACCTTGTTCCCAGGGTATTGAGAAACGTATGCAGAGTTGTCTGAACCTTTCAAGTCCAATTGTGTTTCGGAATTGTCGGGTACTGGTACTGCTCCTGCTGCTGCTGCTGCCCCATTTGTGATGTTGATGAGAATTTAGCGTAGGCCAACGCCCATTCTTACATATCGTTCTCCGTGTTCAATTGTTGTGGCTGCTGCTAGTAGTTGTGCGTCTGTGAGTTCTGCAGTGGCTGTTTCTGCTGCTTGTAGTAGGTCTGTGTAGTCGTCGGACGTCTTGTAGCCCCATGTATGCTTTGAACTTGTACTTCCATTCTTCGAATGTGGCATAGTCTCCGTTGTAGAAAGGTGGTTTTTAGTTTGTGTCTGCTCATGTTGGCCAAATTGTCAGGTTCCTCTTCAGGGACTGGCGCCAATTGTGGTCCTGTTGCTGCGGCTGCGGCTGTTGCTATTGTTTCTTCACAAGCTGCCTATTATAGGGTCAAGGTTTGTCTCCCTCCTTTGTTGCTGAGGTATGTTATTGCCTGTTGTTTGTGTTGTTTGTCGGTATTGGATCTGGCTCACCTGGATTGTCGTTGCCAGGATCCTTTCTCCGCTACCATGTAAAATTTCACTTGTACTTGAATTGTGGTGGATTGTGTCCAAAGCTTGTCCTTTCAATTGTTCTCTGTCTTGAGCGCTCTGCGCTGTATTGTTTTCACCAATTGTTGCCAGGCTCAAGACCTTGATGCATGTACAGCATTGTACATGCTTGTCCAGGCATGGAGCTATTGATGGGTGGATGGATGGATGGATGGATGGACGGACGGACGGACGGACGGATGGATGGATGGATGGATTGGATGGATTGCATGGGTGGATGGATGGATGGATGGATTGATGGGTGTAAATTTGTTTGTTTGCTTGCTGGTTTCTTTCTTTTCTTTCTTTTCTTTCTTTTTTTCTTTTCTTTCTTTTCTTTCTTTTCTTTCTTTTATTTCTTTTCTTTCTTTTCTTTCTTTTCTTTCTTTTCTTTCTTTTTTTTTCCTTTCTTTCTTTCTGTCTTTCTGTGTGTTTGCCATGTTATGTTTTGTTTTGTTATGTGATGCTCTGTAATGCAGGTAATGTATTTAATGCACTGTCTTGTAGTGTGATGTGATGTAATGCAATGTGAAGTGATGTGGTGTAATGTAGCGTGATGTAAAGCAATGTAATGTGATGTAATGTAATGCAATGTAATGTCTGTACGTATGCATTGTATGCAATGTCTTGCAATGTATGTATTGAATGCAAAGTATGTATTGTTTGTAACGTATTGTATGCAATGTCTTGCAATGCACGTAGCGTGTGTGTAATGTATGCAGTGTATGTAGTGCATGTATTCTATGTATTGTATGTATTACATGTCATGCATGTATATAAATGTATGTAATGTATATAATGTATGTAGTGTATGTTATTTGTGCATGGATGTAGTGGAATGTAATGTAATGTAATGTAATGTCATGTAGTGTCATGTAGTGTGATGTAGTGTGATGTAGTGTGATGTAATGTGATGTAATGTGATGTAGTGTGATGTAATTTGATGTAATGTAATGTATGGACTGTGTCGAATGTATGGAGTCAATGGAATGTATGAATGTAAACATTTCTGTTTATATGTATGTATTTGTATTTGTAAATGTCTATGCAGATCTAAATGTACATGTATTTGCACATGTATATGTATATGTATTTGTAAATGTATATGGATATGTAAATGTATTTGTATATGTATATGTACATATACAGTATACAGATGCATGTGCATGTGCGTGTGCATGTGCATATGTGTATATGTATGTGTATGTGCAAGTGTATGTATGTGTATGTGCACGTATGTGTATGTAATGTAAGGGCATGGAATGTAATGGTATGTAATGTAAGGGTATGTCCTGCAAGGGTATGTCATGTAAGGGTATGTCAAGTAAGGTTATGTAATGTAGGGGTGTGGAATGTAATGGTATGTAATGTAAGGGCATGTCATGTAAGGGTATGTCATGTAAGGGTATGTCATGTAAAGGTATGTCATGTAAGGCTGTAAGGCCTCGTAATGTAGGGGTATGTAAAGTAAGGGCATGTAATGTAAGGGTATGTAATGCAAGGGTATGTAAGGGTATGTATTGTATGTATGTGATGATCTATGTGACGTATGTACTGTATTTAATGTATTTAATGTACGTGATGTATGTAGTGTATACATGCATGAATCCATGTATGCATGTATGCTTTGGCCGCGCGGGTTTGCCCACTTACAGCTTGTCCATGTTGCCAGGATGGCTTGACCGGAAGCGCTTGGGGTGACTGGGCCAACTACACTGCTTCGCCTTTGCGCAAAGTTGTTTGCACGCCATTGCTAGCTACAATTCGAGATCCTGACACCTTCTGGGATCTGGTATCAGTCTAGATAAACCTGTGCAGATCTGGACTTGAAAAAAAAAAACAAGGTTGACTTGCAGATGTGTTTTGGCATCAGTAGATGTAAAGTGTAAAGATGAAAATGACCGGAGTTTCGAGTTATTTCTTTTGATATTCAGGTATTGAATGCTACATAAATCTGGTGCTCGTAAAACGCGTGTTATTACTGTATGGTTGGATATGGTTGGTTTGGGCTGGGTTAATGGTGCTCAATCCAGGGTGTGCATGAAACCATGCTACATTGTACAACGTTCACGCTGATGCTTTCTGTACCTATGCTCTGCGCGGAGTTGATGCAACGTTGAAAGCTTTGAAAGCGCACAACCGACCCACCTTCGTCAGCAATAATTTTTTTTCCAGCAGCATCCGAATAAATGTTGACGTGGCCAAGAGAACCGTGGACAGCTGGCAACTCTCATGCAAAACTGTTTGTTGTTGAAAACTTGTGCTGCAGAAACTGCTTGATGCAAAAATTTGTTGGTACCGCAGCTGCTTGGTGTAAATAGGTTGTTGGCAAGCCGGGCTTTTGGGAGCTGCTTGACCTAAAATGGTTGTTGGTGTCAAAGATCCTTTGTGAAAAAATGTTCAGCATAGAAGGCTCCTGGGGGTGAAATATCGTTAGCTCAAACACTTCTTTGCGGTTGTTGGTGTCAATGCCTCCTGGAATGCGTTTTTTTCTTCCCCTTATAAATCGGTGTTTGATAAAGAAAATTTGAAATATTTTTTATTGTTGTTGAGCAGGCTCTTGGCGTTTAAATTGGTTCATTTTGGTTGTTTTTTTTTGTAGAATTGCTTGGTGTTTGTAAAGAAAATCATAGAAATATGTTTGAAGTGCAAAAATCACATCAAAGTTGGTGTGTTTGGGCCAAACATTTCATTGGAAATTCCAGGCATCCCCAAAACTGGGGGTGTAGTTGGACCCCCGGCCACAAAAGGCCGTCTTGTTTTCTTGGGTGTTTTTTGGCATTTTGATGTGCGTATGCCGGGTGAAGTGGGGTGGGGGGTGGGGCAGGGGTGGGGAGGGGTGTGCCATGCAATTGAATTT
>Ga0126342_10023146_pt1 | contig 10195 bp, 11 predicted proteins | sample Cyp1metagenome_FD_92528 | JGI IMG/M metagenome (GOLD analysis project Ga0126342, IMG submission 92528) | Coral microbial communities from Lord Howe Island, Old Settlement Bay, Australia - Cyphastrea 1 metagenome | ecosystem: Host-associated > Invertebrates > Cnidaria > Coral ... | reverse complement strand
TGATGTTCTAAGTATATGTCCGTCACTATATATAGTATGTATATGTCATAGTGATTCATAGTGTACATATCTCAACTTTCCAATGTTTGGCCACCCGAATTTCTGCTGCACCTCTTCTTGGGACTGGAGCCATTCGAGTATACGCAGGCGCTCAGTGGCCGCCCGCGACTATGCGATCTCTGCTCGCTATAGCCCGGTCGCCATCGGTTCACAAGTAACCGGGCGTCTTTCCCTGGGAAACTCAATTCGCAAACCTTGGTTCAGGGTCTCCAGGTCTTGATACCTTCGCCTTCCTTATCAGTTCGGACAAGGAAACAGAAAGCATCAAGTTACGCCTTCAAAAGAGCTTTGTACTTGTTCAATCTTGTTCAAGCAAGCCACATCTCTGTGCTTCTTCAGCTGCACCTGGGAGTCTCCTTTCTTCTGCATCAACGCTTTTTGTTCGGCTTGAAGCTTCTGCATCCGTGCGATGACCTGTGGAAGGTCGGATTCCGGCTGCTTCGGGAACAGCGAGTGCACCTTGCAGGGCCGGCAGGGTTGATCAAGAGACTTCAGCGGATACACGGAAGGGGTGTTGTGTCTGTGGAAATTTGTGGACACCCCATTCACTATGCATCACTATGCATCACTCTGCTACCTCTACCAAAACATCCAAAACAATACTCAACCTAGTACCTACTAGGTATAAACTCAACTTCGCCACGGCGAAGACAGGCAGTTCAATGCAGTTCATGTTCCCTCGTGAAAGTCGGGACCCGAGCTGAAACTTGTGCCTGCTTCCGAGGTAGCCCGGGCCAGTAGCCCAAGCGCTTTGCCGTCTCAGCTTCAGGACAAATGGCGGGTGACGACTGGCTTGCATTGAGCCTTGCCGAAAGGAAGCGTTTGTCAAAGGTGCTCAAGACCCAAGCAGCTATTTGATGGTAAAAACGCAATACATAGCAATACAATGCACTACATGGCAATACATGGCAACACATAGTAACACATGTTCTAAAACCCTTCTCCTTCAAATGTTAGGGATCAAAATAAAGTTCTTACATCCGCCGCGAGAAAAGCTCTAGGAAGTGCCTAGAGGTCTTCACCTTTTTGTCCTGAAGCTGTCGAAGCTTTTGGCGCTCCTGGCTCAGCCAAGAACAAGACTAACATTCTTCCGTTGAGCTTTGCATAGTTTTGCCTTCTTGCCCCGCTTAGCCATGTCACATGATGTCATGGAAGTTGCTGCTGCAAATGGAAGGCATCCTTCCTGGACTATCCTGGACAAAATTCAGTGATGCAACACCAGCCTGCACCCTCTGACAATAGAAGGCTTAGTAGGCTTGGCGGTTCTTAACCCAGCGGCCTAGTGTCTCCCAGCCTTCAGGATCTGTGGCGCGCTCTGCGGTCGCCCCATGGGCTTTTGCAAAGCCTAGTGCCGAAACGAGCGAAACTAGGCCATTGGGTCGCAAGGTGACTGGAAACTGGGTGGAATCTCACGAGTCAAAGTGTCTCACCTGGTGATACAGACACAACATGAGACAACCTTTTAGGGTTTGACTTGGGGACATGAAGACATGACCCGGGGTGGGGCGACTTCCCACTGACACTGAAGGAGATCCTCTAAGGTCCCCGCTCTTTCCACCGGGCAACGCGGCACGGCGCGGTTGTCAGCTTCAAAGGCGGCGGCACAAAGATGGCCCTCGCGATGCCTCCAGGGACAGAATCCAGGGCTGGGAATTCAGATCATTATGATATTACATCCCAAAATTTTGGGTTTTTAACGAGTTATATTTTTGTTGACAGTACTTGGGTCATATACCTTATATACCCCCTATTTTGGGGTACAAAGTTGGGCGGAATGAACCAGTTGATTTGGTGCAGTCTCAGACGAAGCGTCCGACAAACTTGCGATGGACTCTGGAATGCTTGAAGAAGTTAGACTGTACTGAATCCATCTTTGGCTCTTGGGCATACCAGTTTCTGTGATTGCTGTTGTAGAACTGAGTTTCGAGTTCGATCCAATTCTCTAGTGTTTGTTCAAGTTGGTGGATTGGCTGCTAGTGCTACTTTCGTGAGTGGGATCCAGCACAAAGAAGTATGGAGACTCAGCGGAGACTCAGCGGAGACTCAGCGGAGACTTGGGAAAAGAATCTTCTCTTCCAGTTCTATGGTGATTAAGAGATGTTAAGACAAAATGAGCTGCAAATTCCATTCCTTCTGATAGTCTCCCAGTTGCACCTGGAGTGATTCTGGAATAAGACGCGAGGACAAAGATTGTAAACAACAGGTGTTCTCCTACTGACGAGATTTCATTCCTCCCTCCGGGTGTACTTACTCTTCTGCACACACAGCAGCATAGGATTGACACAAGAGTTAGCAGTGCTTACCTCAGAATTCAAGCCCTCTTCCATCACTTCGGTGTCAGTGCGTGATGACTCGATGACTTTTCAAATTTCCAATCCCAGCCTGTGGATGAGCCAACTTGTGGGATCATGTGCATAGGCAGGAGAGCTGTTTTCTTTCGCCCTGGCACCCTTGGTGCTTCGCATGTTGTCCGGAACATCTTCGGGTCGCAGTGCCCAGAAGAACTGCGGCCTCGCTGGGATCCGGGACTCCGGCGCCGAGGCTGGACGACGAAGGGCCGCCGCCTTCATCTTTCGCAGGCCATCTCACCGGCAGCCGCTTACCCAAGACAGACTACCTGGAGACCTAGCCCTATGGCTGCGGAAGGCCCCCCCCATTGCTACATGTGTTTTTTTTGTTTTTTTTGTTTTTGTCAGGTGTTAATGCCTTTGTGAAGCCATCTTGGGTTGGAACTGCAACCCGAAATGCTGCCAAATCTGCAAACCTGGAAACAACATGAGCAGTCAGACGGCGGCCTCTTCCAACGTCACATTGGCTAAGGTTCCCAGGACCTCTTGTGTGGTGCATGGGGTGTCAACTTTGCCAGAGGTTGTCGCGCAGAATCACTCGCCATCCATCGAACGTTCAACTCCCCTTCTGTATTGTGAAATCTTGGTGTGAGTTCAGATCAATGCAAACAGTGATAAAACCTCTGGACATTGAACATTTAACATCGCCATGGAAAATGGCAATGTTTCATAAGTAAATTATCTACACATAGGTAATTTTCCATGGCTGTTAAACATTGACAATTCCATACATCATCATAGATAATTTTCCGTGAAAAATGACCATTGATAGTGATCTTTCAACAACAAACCCTTCGCCTCCACCAGAAAATCCGGATTGTCCACGGAGCAAATGGCCATGCGTACGAATTCGTTCATCCACTTCGCCATACGCACCTTGGAAGGTACCCGGTACGGAAGTCACAACCAGAGAACTCAGAAACATCAATGGGCCTAAGGAATTATACAACATACTCCAAGATAAACACAAGATAATCCAACAACATAATGTGTTAATTCTTTTGATCATTTTGGAAACTGTGACTTGCCAGAATCTAACAAACCTGAGATCGTGACTCCTTCGCTGTCCAGGAGTTCACACATCTGCTCCAGGACACTGGAATGAGAAGCCACGTTTCGAATCACCTGAAAATCGTCCAACCCACGTGAACACCCAAAAATTGCAGTCAACACTTGCGGTCACCTGCAGTCATGAATATTCCGGTCATGTTTGGTTCATGGTTGATGTCTGGTTCATCTTTGTCAGTTTCAAGATTCCTCAGCTTGTTTCCGAATTTCCCTGCCTTGCATAGAAGAGGGTCCCGATGCTTCATGACCCGGAGCATGATGGGAGGAAAAAGCCCGCTTTGTACAATGACCTGCGCAGGTTGTACATGCTGCAACTGAAGCGTTAGCCTTCAACAATGACATCCATGAATCAACAGGCGTCCTCTGCTTCGTCTATCGTGACGGGCCATACTCTTCCACTAGGACAAGACCATTTGACTCCACAAGTTGCTATTTTCTGGAAGAAACAGTACTATGGTGGGCAGGTTAGGTTGCAATTTTGAAACCAAGATCTGAACAGGAAAGTAAAAAGGCTGATTCAAAAATGTGTCATGTTCAGAGCAATCATCAACAATCTGAATCTAATATGGTATTTGTGTCTCTGGTGGTCCATTTGGTAGTGCCAATTATGATTTAAATGATTAAAATGATTAAACTGATTAAACTGATTAAACTGATTAAAATGATTAAAATGATTAAAATGATGATGATGATGATGATGAGGAGGAGGAGCTATGACGGTTTTAGAACACCAAATCGCTACAGGACTGATTTGAACATGCTTTGATAAATTCTGAGTACCTTGATTTCCCGCATGCGGTCGAAGGTCGAAGGTCCCACCAATGGCCTCTGCAGCTCTTGCGTGAGTTGCTAGGTTCACCATGAGGGCAACCAAATCCTGGCAGCACGTGGCAATAACTTGAGAGCATACGATATTCGGGCTGGACATACACTACTTAATTATATATATATATATATAATGTATATATATATATAGTCTCATTCTCATCAGTGCCAGCAACTAAATTGTTCTGGGATGCTTGAATTCTGCTGTTTGCTCGGCAGGATGTGGCCTTGCCAACTCTTGGCTCCGGGAAGTGAACCACCAGCTGCAAGAGCATCACCATGCCATCCTGTCAGCATCTGAACCAGGTCCCAGTTGCGTTCATTCTGATGCTTGCATGATCCATAGGTTTCTTGGCTACGGCATTCGGTCCCTGTGGTAGGCCATGAGCGACTTGCAGCGGTCATCCATAGAAAAGTGGTACCTGGGTCAAGTCCGCAACACAAGTTCTGTCTGTCGGAAGCCTCAACAGCCTCAACAGCTAAGATCCCTGCAGAAGCCGCAACACAATGTGCCGGAAGGGTGGATTCTTCAGCGAATCTACCTGCACGGAAAAGAAGCTCCACAGGCTTACATTGCTCGATATGGGTTCGTCAGAAAATGAGGGACCCAAAAAATCCATTGCTTATCATTTTCCCCATGAAAACTGCTCTGTCAGTTGTGAGTTAACCATGACATCCCCCATCAACAAAACCATGTCATTTGGCAAAGCAACAGCGCGCCAGAAGCTTGATGATTCCCGACTCCACCAGCGCAGCTCGCACACGCTCATCAAACGAGAGGTTGAACCTGGGGGTCACTGGGGTGCTGCCCCAATAGTGGTGCTCAGTTTGATAGTCCAACGTCCAACTCCTTTATATACTTACTTCAAAATTCACAAGACATCGGGGGTTTTGCCACTTTGACTCAAGCATGGGAAACAAAACTCACCAAGCAAATCTACTGCAGCGATCAAATGCTGATCTTCCATCTATTAAATCTCTTTGAAGCAATTCATGAACCAAAATGGCCAAAACATCTGGATCCCCAATGTTTCGAGACCCAGGCAACAGCCGCAGAGACAGCAGCGCAATGCGCTGGTTCTCATGCTGAGCCAACCTCACCAGGTTCGACAGGGTCTCGGGAACCGCGATTTGCTCCTGCAGTTGCAAAGTTAATGAAAGTTGAATGCATGTTGCACATTGTTGCACCCTTTTCTTTCTATCCCGAAGGTCTTGATGAAGAAATGTATTTTGGAGGGATGTCAAACCAACCCAATTCAAATTGCTGTATATATCTGTATATACTAGTATATATCTGTATATACTAGACCAAGAAAGCTGATCTTCTGAGAAGCCCAAAACCGAACTCTTGGCGGGGATTTCGCTGGAAGCAACTGAAAGATCCCTGAAGGTCCTTGTTTTCTTCGAAGACACTCAGCTTTTTGAGAAAGGTGAGCGTAACAAGGAGCAAGTCTTCTTGGCTCCTCTTCTGCGAAGCACGAAGCAAGTCAAGTCACTTCATCTTGTTGCGATTTCGCATGACAATTTGAAGCATATAGCTGCATTGAATCACCAGAAGAGCTGTCCTATCTAAGAGTTGAATAAGGAGACTCGGCATTTTTCGATTCACCTGTCAGGCCATCTGCAATTCTACTCAAGGAAGTTGTTGGAAATACTCCGCATGGAGCCCCTAATTTGCAGGACTCATGGGATTCCAAGTAGTCAGAAAACAGAAACTCTGTGGAGTGTGGGGCAGGTTTTGGACTTGGCAGCATACCATCTTTCTTTCGATGGAGATCTCCTCGGCTAAGTTCAGCCTGAGTAGCGAAGTGATTTTGGGCTGGAGAGCAGGGGACAGACGAAGGAATCCAATTGTTCCAAAAAGTAGTTCATAGCATCTGTGAGCCTAAAATCAGGCATGTCTGAACATATTGTCTACTTATCTTAAAATCACACTCCTGGACTAGTTATACTGGATCCAAAGTCAGCATCGACATCCAGGACCCCCAGGGCTCCAGGGCTCCAGCAGAACACACAGACACACGTGCATTAGCTTGTTCTGCTTTGCCAGCTGGAGTTTGTACCTCCAGTGAGGACCGGCAGATGTCACTGGGCATGGATTGAGAGAATCAACTCTGTAAGACTCTATCCGAAGGGCCTTTTATCATTTCTATATGTCAGTTTAGCGCAATCTTTAACCCCATGTTCATGTTGAAGCCTAACAACAGACAAATACTGTCTAATTGATCTGCTTTCAACGCTTGAAACCTTCCCAAAAATATTGGGTCAGTGAGATCATCATCCCACTCAAAGAAACTACTTACAGCTGTATCTAAAACCATTCACCAGCAATTCTCTGCAATCGGAATGAAGCACCAGCCAGCAACCACAAGGGGCACTTCTTCTCATCTTTGGCGAAGAGTCTCCTGTCCTGCCGAACGGAGCAGGTTCAAGATTTGGGCTACCTCCGGTTTCATCAAAAATGGCTAGCTAATAATCCCCGAACTAAATGGGCAGTGGGAAAATCATCTATGGGGGATAATGGGGGATTCATACCAGCCATTTTGGTTTATGGCATGCGGTTTACCACCATGACTTCCCGCCACCGTCTCCCCTGGCGTCCTCTGGTTTGCATTCGTCTCCCAGCTCTTGAAATCTCATCTGTCGGCGGAGCATGTCTTCTTTGCGGACCTCGCCAACACGACGGTGCCAGCGTATGAGTTGCCCGACAGTCTAGCTGAGTACCCTCTGGTAATTTAACATAGCTATGGAAAATCACCATTTTTAATGGGAAAAACCACTATAAATGGCCATTTTCAATAGCTATGTTAGTTAAATCATGAAGTTGATTCCCCGCACCCTTGTCCTGCCTGAGCCCGTTGACTTTCGTACTCCAAGACACGCATGGTGACGTCACCACACTGATTCTGCATGAGAACCTGATGAAACCTGCAGCCAGGTCGGGATGCTCAAAGTCATACCCAAAATTCATCTGTGAGATTGTTTCAATGTGGCACTGTGCGTCCGACTGGGAGAAGTGGGAGAAAGTGAGGAAAACACAGACCTGACATTCCAGCCGAGAAGAAAGTGCTCAAGAGTATAACCTGTGCGTTGCTCCTGATATGAATGAATATCTATACTTAGACTCCTGGGATCCCCAAAAGCGTCGCATCATTTTCAATTGCCAAAGACCGCAGCCACTGGCAATTGCCAAATGCTTCGCTTTCACTGGCAAGAGATTGGCACGGCAGGTTCAGCACTTGAGGGAACTGCACGTCGAAACAGGATGCCATGTATGATGTCGCATGTCTCCACATGTATCTAAAGTGCATCCGTGGTCATTACTGTAAATGTTCAATGTCGCATTGATATCGATATTGACATGGATATTGATATTTACTATACTATAATATAATATAATATGATATAATACAATATGATAGTATATAATATCATATGATATAATACAATATCATATAATGTCTTTAATATGAAATAATATAAGATAAGATCAGATGATTTGATATGATATGATATAGAATAATGTAATATAACATAAAATAATAAACCATAATATAATGTGATATAATATAATACGATATAATATAAGATAATATAATGTGATATGATATGGTGTAATATAATATAAGATAACATAGGATAATATAACATGATATAATATAATATAACATAATCTAACATAATATAATTTAAGAAAACAAAATATAAGATAATATAATAAATTATAATATAATGTAAGATAATATATATAATAGAATAGAATAGAATATAAGATAATAGAATAGAACATAATATAAGATATGATAAGATAGTATACTATAATTTAAGATAGTATAACATAATATGATATAATATATGTATATATATAACTACTACAATCTACTACCATAAATACCATCCACCTGGTAGTAGCTCCACCTGGTAGTAGCTCCACCTGCTCTGGGCAGGCCGCTATTCGCGTGCCCGCCGCCCATCAGTCCAGCGCGGTGTCACGGCGGCGGTCAACGGTGTTACCTCACGGGCGAAGGTCTAACTCAACATTTCTTAGCCACATAGAGGTTTCCAAAAATGGGGGTAGCCCTAAATCATCCATTTTTATAAGTTTTTCAAATATAAATTATGAACATTTATAAACCATCCATTTGGAGGTATCCCCATTTATGGAAACCCCCCACATGACAAATGATTGAAATAGATTAGAATTAAGGATGTCAAGGTGATGAAATTATCCAACTGACTGAAAGCTCGGAACTGATAACTTCGAACTTCTGGTGCATTTTGCCGTGGCATCCTCATGATGGTAGGGAAAGGTCTACATCGCACTGACTGCCATGCAGTGCCTGTGTCGAGTATGTCCAGCTTTGGAAGACCACTCTCCTGTTGACAGCCGAATCTGCAGCCACTGGACGTTGGGGTTCCTTACGTCCTTACGGTTCCCTACAACTTTAAACCATTGCTTTTCCCAATCAAAATGACCCATGTTGGACAAGTTGGGGTTCTCCCATTTTAAGAACCCCCTATGAGTTGACCATTTCAATCTGCCAAAATCAACTCAATGGCATCCTTGGACTCCTTGTCACGTTGCGAAAGGCCAAGACCTATGGAACAGCGGTGATCTATGGCGGCCATGGAATTCTATGGCATCCCATGGCATGTTTTCTATGTTCTACCCAATGATGGGAAAATGTGAGGTCTGACGATGGGACAATGCCAATATCTCCTGCCTCCAATTGCCCAATCATCCTCTTCGCGGTCTGCATACCTTTGCATCGCAAGGGGCTACCTCCAAACTGGAAACTGAGGTAATCGGAGTATGTTCCCAACTTCTGCCAGTCACAGTATCGCACGCTTGGAGGACCATAGTTTTAGGGTCGAGATCTAGCATGGAGGTGTAAATTGATGACCAAATACTGCACATGATATAGCACACAGCTCGTGCCCCGTTGTTGATTCCAAAAGAGGCTTCTGATATCTCCAGTCCAAAGACTCCTGAAAACATTCATTGAAAGGGGGTTCCCTGCACAAAATCTCTGGTGTGGACCATGAATTCTATCTAAGCGGAAAGCTATTTAGAGAACCGCATTGAATTGCATTTTGGAGAGCCAAGACTAGTGACTAGTGCCTTTTTTTAGTCACAGGTCTACTTCAAAAGACTGATTTGAAGGCGTTGCACAAAAGTCCGCACTGCCTAAGCGTTCAAAACGCTATCCATCTGTACATCTTTCCCGTCTTCATCTTATCCATCTACTGCAGAGTTAGCAGTGATTCCACCATCAAACATCATGAGATATCATGAGTAACCGAGTAATCAACCATCCGAGTTGCGAGAAACCATCCTCCAAATGTTCTGCCTCATCATCTCCGATGACAAAGGCATCGAAGCCTCGAACTCGGAAGTCCAATGGGCAAATGGGATGATCAGGCGCTAGTTCCGCTAGTTGTTAGATTGCAGAGTCACGGCAAAGTCAGTTGATAGATGGTTTATCCCATTATTTATAGGGTTTCAACCATCCAAGGTGGTGTAGGATTTCGCAACCATCCACTGTAGCATTAACAGACAATGATTCAAATTGGCATAATTGGTGAAAACCCATCAATGGAATTCTCGAATTCCCCCACCAAATTGCTCACAACAAGGTATTCCCGTCAGCGTATGTCCTGCATCAGCTGCTCCAACAATTTGGGGTGGCCTCGGAAGTGCGCTGTGGGGTCAACCTTGGGCGTTACCCAAAAATGGATGATGAAAGAAGTTAAAAAACCAAGGATGACTCGAAGAAACAACACATCTTGGATATCTTGAATCCGCCCACACCGCTTTGGCGGTGAAGGCGTGCTTATTGGGGGGCAAAACAGCAACACTAAATGCTCAATGACATTTGTTAATATAGCAGTCG
>Ga0126342_10023145_pt1 | contig 10195 bp, 11 predicted proteins | sample Cyp1metagenome_FD_92528 | JGI IMG/M metagenome (GOLD analysis project Ga0126342, IMG submission 92528) | Coral microbial communities from Lord Howe Island, Old Settlement Bay, Australia - Cyphastrea 1 metagenome | ecosystem: Host-associated > Invertebrates > Cnidaria > Coral ... | reverse complement strand
TTGGTAAAAAACACGAGGTTTTATATGAAAACCCTGGGTTTTTGTTCATGTCACGGGAAAACACGAGGTACAATTTCATACCCAACAAATTTGTAGGGTTCAGACGCTTAGGGTATATATATATATACACATTATTTATCATGCCCAGCTGACGATCCAGGTGCCCCAAGTTGGCCAAGCGGCAACATGTCCAGCCAGCTCTTGAAGGACATCCGAACACATTGGTTGGCTCCCAATCTGATGCAATGGCTGTGAGCTCAGCTGGATGGATCCTCGGTATCTTGTTACATCTTGTTACTGGGAGGTCCAGGGGCCACCTTCAAGTACACCGGACTTCCACATGTGGACCTAAATCGGGCCCCAAAAAACAATTCAGCCAAATCAACAATGTCTCCGGTACGTTCTGGAAAGGTGAACGCGACTTTCAAGTGCACAGTTATGACTTGGGTTGACATGAATTCCGTTTGCAAAGTGCCAAACCTTGTTTCTAGCCTTGTTCCAACATTCAAAGCATACCAAACAACTGGTGACACCTCGGCCACCAAAGTGCGGGCATCGCCTTGTGGATGAAACCTTTGGCTTGTGCCACCTCGGGACATCACAGGTTGACTTGAGAGATCCAGACTGGAGGAATGGGCGACGTCCCGTGTTGCTTGAGTCAAGGAGTTTCTCAGCGAAAAAAAACCTGGCTAATCAAAACTAATCAACCCTTGTAATATAAACTTAGAGGCAACCATCGCATCCTCATGTGGATATATAGGTGTACTAAAGCTACGATGGCGTTTTAGTTCTATCTCTGCTTTTTCAAGCTTGATGCATATCCATTGCTGGTTGCTTGTTTCACCTGAAGAAATATGCGTGTGGATCATTGTGGATCATCATCCTTGATTGGGACGGATGGAATCCACACGTGTTCTTACTCTTTGTCACTGGCCCTCCTGATCCTCCTGATTGCCTCTGAGATTCAAGCTGCGTTTGGAGCGCACTCCGATAGTTTCTCACCTCTGCATTCAGTTGATTCAGGTGATCCTTTGACGCTCTTGAAGCCATTAGAACACATTTGAACACTATACCCTGTTGGTCGTTGAGCCCTGCTCAAACTATTCAACTTGGAGGATATTGACATCATTGACATCAACACTAGTCACTATTGAAAGATATTGAAACCACAAACCACACAAGTGGAATCCTTGTGGAATCGTTGAATCTTCCACACAGCAGAAATTGGCCAAATTCCGAGGCCAAGTGGTGCACCAAGTGGCAAATCTTTTCCACGGCAAGCTGCTCAGTTTCCACCACGTGGCACATGATGCCCAAGTCCTCACCAGGTTGACCCTGGGCGGAGTCAATTTGTGCCTCAAATAATCTCAAGACAAGATATCAAGTACATTCAAGTACCCATCTGCAAACACTCAGAATCCAAGCAAACACCTGGAAACACCTGGAAACACCTGGAAACACCTGGAAACACCTGGAAACACCTGGAAACATCTTACAAATCACTACAAGTCAGCTTTGATGGGTAGATAGTAGGTTATGGAGTTTTGATGAGTTTTGAACGTAAACGCAACATTGAGGTAAAACTCCACATCGGCTCTCCTTGGCCGCAGCGGCATCAATGGAACCCGGAGCAACCTGCTCCATGCAGGATCTGGGTCTCTGGAGAAACCATGCATGCGAAGTTCCCTAGCTTGTGTAATGTTGTAAAATGTTGTGATTACAACTATATACTATATACAGACCACTCAATGACCCGTGAGCCATTTTGGAAGGCAATTCTTGCATCTTTTAAGCCAGCATAGTATAGCATGTCATTTTTGGACAGCAGAACATGGCGCCACTCCCCCGAATTCCACAGGTTCAACACCCAGAAATCATCAGAAATCCGTCGCCAACAGAAAGGACGAGCTGCACCTCGTCAGGAAAGTCCCAGCCCTCAGGCACATCGAAGCTGACCTGCGGCCATTGACAAATCAACATGTTTGGGTCACAGGATCATGGCCTTTAGTACCAAAATATCCAACAGGAATATCCTGAATATGAACGAAAAAGACTATGATGATTATTATGATTTATATAATTTTACTCTATATTATATATATAATATATAAATATGTGATAATATATGATAATATATGATAAGTTGTGGGAATGCTTCTACTTTCAGGCCCCTCTCGGAGAGATCCTCCCCTCAAAGCGTGCCTCTGAGGTGACCAAGACCACATCACACTGCGCCCACAGCAGCACTTGCAGCCCCTGACCTTCGAGGAATCCAGGGATCCAACGGGATAATTCATATCATTAAACAGAATATATTTATAATCATTCATATATATATATATATTATATATAATAAATTATAACATGTTACATTTTCCTTAACTAAGATGGCTACATGAGAAGTGGCTGAACTATGCTGACCTTGCTTTGTCATCTCAGTGGCAGATAATACGGCAAATAATGGTAGATATGTTATTCCTAATCCATTTGAACCTTTGACATCCTTTCACCATGTCTCATTCATTGATCCCATGACGTTCTCTTTTCTCTTTTTTTGCTTACAGTACACATGTATCGGGGAACTCATCCCATGGCTGGGACATGGGACCCAGCCCTTGCCACCTTTTGGGCCATACAGTACCAGGTCTATGGGCGATTTTTCAAGACAGTCAAGACATCAACGTGGACCATTCATGAGGCCTAGTACCTCCGGTGATTCCGCCTGCAAACCATCACCAGTTCCTGTGGTTCCACTCCATCCCCCCCAAAAAAATCCTAATTGCCTGGCTGGATGACCCCAAGTAAGATGTAACAACTTTGGATATTTAAATGGCATAAACCAATGGTATGATGGGATTATATCATTTATACAGTAAATGAGATATAACCTACTATATATACTGGGATACAGTATTGATATAAATGAGATGGAACAAAATAGACCTAAGTATACCCATAATGTTCCGATAAGTAATATACAATACAGTAATAATAAACAATAATAACAATAATAATGATAAATATATTGATAAATATATTATATAATCCGACAACTGATCCCAACCTCACCATTTCGAAACCACCATTTCGCCTTCTGCAGGTGGACGTCCCAGCAGCAGCTGCGGCAGCATCCGCAGCAGTGCCAGGGCCTAGGTCTTAAACGTTAAGGTATCTGTTGGTATCTGTTGGTCATTGTATGTCATTATGACTTGATAAAAAGCTTGTTGTTATGTTGTTGAGAGTCCTGAAGTCATTGGCGATTGACAATCATGGCACATCTACCAGTGAATTGCAGCTACAGCTAGATTTCAGCAATCATATGTATGTGGTCTTCTCTGTTTCTGGACCATCAACATGGTGTTTTGGAACTTGAAACCTATTGCAGTCTTCCACCCCACAACAAGAGTCTTCATTGGAAAATGTCTCCCGCATGGTCCCATGGTCTCACCAAGCGACATCTTCAAACTTCACGTCATCGAGGCCCTCCAGTGTCGTCTCGCAGTAAAGCTCCACCAGACGCACCTGCAGGGGTGGAACCCTGACGGTCGGTTTGTTGCCACCACCCCCGCTTGAAGCGCCCAAAGTCCTCAAGTATTCAAGTCTCCTACTTTGGAAGACTGCTTTAGTGAGCAAACAAGATCAAACAAGCATTGAACATGTCTCAACAACTCTATTAAAAAGATTTAAAAAACATCTTGAGCCGGATTCTGCAATCAAGAGTCTACTTATCTTTATTTTGTGCACTTGATCTGCACTGCTGGTGAGCAGTAGCCACAAACGTCCCCAACCGGCAGGGCGTACTGGTTGTTTAATGGGGGTTGATCTATTGCAACAAATGCTTTTGGCTCAGAGCTTTGAACACCACCGAATCAGCCACAGTTCAGTTCCCTTTCTGGCCGTAGATCGCTCTCACACTGATATCGTATCATATCAAATTCATATCATATATCCAGATGTATCCAGTTGCCGTTTGGAATGCTTGGAATCCCTGGAATGCTTGAAAAGAAGCGGAAATTAATGTGGCAAAGCGTCAAACACAAGTCATAGTTCCTGATTGGATAGTCATCGCTATCCTGACTCTAGATGCCGGCCTGGCCAGGAGCGGTTCTATGAAGCTCCAGCAGAGCAATCAAGAGGCCATCCAACAGGTGGCCCCTTTTGAGGCTTAGCCTTCGGGCTGTCAATGCAATGTGACCTGGATTTCATTGGATTGCTGGGGTGGACTCAAATATGGAGTACATACTCAAATGCTCAAATAAATTTACCATAATTTAAATTAATTTAAGTATGCTGAAATTAGGGAGATGCCTGGATCTCAGATGTGTCGGAACGCATGACTATCAGAGCAAGGTGTGACTGCTGTCGGTCTCCCCAAACCAGCTTTGTGACGGATGCCTGGAAGGTTATCCAACCCTTGGGTAGCTGAGGTGGAATCCATTCAGCTTGGGAATACACATACTCCTCCTCAACATCGACAGCAGTGCTTGGGCTTGGTGTCACATCCACTTGGGCGTAGAACAGGCAAGCACCTTATTGTTACTCCCTCAAGATAAACGAGTACATTACTAATTGGATCCCACATTCCTCCAGGTCGTCCATTTGATCAGAAACATGTGCTTTGTAACAAGCATCTCCAACCATCGTGAATGCTCTTCCTTCGTTGACGAAGTGGGGTTTCATATTTGCATCCATGGGGAGTCTATGTCATCCTTGACCCTTATCTCCGATTATCTCCACACCCGGAGGTCCGCAGTTTGCCCCGCCTAGCCATGTGCCTTGGTTCTACCAGGCCATTTCGGCCTTATGGATTCATCTGTGCAGATTAAAACGACTAGCATATAACGAGCGCACTGATTCCCATCAACACTTCTTACAAAGGCAAACCATGGTCCGTTTGGAGCACTGCAAAATACAGCCAAACTGCTGTCCAACAATCTCCAGTTTCACAGCCTGCGCTGCATGTGGTGCTGCTGCTTGCGGTTTTTGTGGGGTTCAGGAAGGTCTTTGCATCGCATGCATTTTGAGTTCTGTATTTCCACAGCGGAGTCGTAGCTGGGTCGAGTATTTGAATCGGGTGCGTCAAGTAAGGACTGATGCAGCTTCACCAAATCAGCATGCTTGCAAGGTACGCCTATCTCACCAGGAACGAAACGCTGTTTTCGACATCCAGTGAGGTGTCAAAACTCTGAAGCGCAAGAGTTCGTATCCATGAGTGTGTATATCATCTGCCTTGCACTTGTTGATTCACTAACTTGCATAGGAACTAATTGTTGAGGCACAGCAATGCACAGCAGCCATGGCCTCGTAGGGCCACATTTGGTTGCTGAAGCGGTGCACAGGACAGCGCGGTTCAAGTCCATGCCGTCTGGAAACCTGGTGTGCCCCCAGCATCAGCCAGGGGCATGCCAGGTCACCCCTGAGATGATTGAGATTTTGAGATCCCAAAAATTTCAAAAATCAAAACAAATCAAACCAAGGTGAGCAAAATCTATAGTGATCTGGGCTCTGATTTTCAAGATCCAAAATAATCCAAGTGGATCATGCCATATCCGTCTCCGGGGAGGATGTTGGCACCCCATCCCTTCGGCGGTCGCCTCCTCTAGCAACGCTTCGATGGAATCTTTCAAACCTGACGTGCAAACGGCTCGTGGTGAAAGATAACTTACTGCACATCTCGTTTCATTGCAGAAGTGCTGCATTTGATGCCTTCAAGATCCTTTGACAAGTCTCATCATTTGGGAGTTCCAGATTAACAAAGGCCTGGCAGGTTTTGACCAACCCGCAAGTTGCACCTGCCAACTGCAGCAGTGGTTTTCTTTGGAGAGGTCCTGCAGGCCGCAAGTATGGCACTTGATGAGGATACTCCCAGTTTCACTACTTGTGCCTCATATGTATTTATTTGACATGCCACAACGCAAATAATATAGTTGTTTTCTGACCTGATATCAGCTTAGGCATGGACGCACATTAGCTGCGACTTAGTTCTTATCTCTTTCTGGGTAATGTAATCCTTCATTCGTCCACACTTGAGCTTTCTGTACCTTTTGGTTGTTGAGGCATACCCAAATTCACAATTTGTTGTGCCCACCTGTTCACATGCGGGATTGTTCATGTTTATGCTGCTTCAACCTTGTCGTTGACGAAATGCGGAATTAACATGAGTTCTATATACAGTAAAACTATACACATACTTAAACAGTCTTAAACATCGTATTTCAGAAAATGCTCTTTTAGTCATCGCAAGGTGTCCCCGTACAAACAAAAAGCCAAGACTTGGCGAGAAAGCAAGGGACCCAGGCAAGGAACTTTATTGAAGAGGTCAGCCATCTGCGGCCATCTGCGGGTCTCAAATCGGTGAATTCATCAACTGACCAACTGCCCCTCCAAAAAGGGTATGATATGCTACAGTCCATCTCTCTCCCACCAGTCTCAGGCTGGCAGAACAATCAGAACAGCAGAAGCAAATAATAGAGGTGTTGCGGCATAAGTATATGGTGCAATCGGATCACAGTCCTGTTGTCTTCAAAGCTTGTCTTTCGTCCAAACATTTCCTTGCAACTTCTTTGGCCTCTCGCCAGTGCCAGGACCCTCTTAACAGCCAACAGTGGCCCTTGCTGCACTGGGGCAATGCCCAAACGCTACTTGGTGGCTATCGGTGGTAGCTGGTAGCCCCAAGCCACAAACCAACCGAAACCGACCGCCTTGGCCAAGGCCAAGGCATCTGCTTCGATGAAGGCATCTTTGGCGGCGCCTGTGACGATGTGATCCACCAGCCTTACCATGGGCACTACCCTGGAGAGGAAGAAAAACAACATATACGCAAAAAATAATGAGGAAGAGTAAGAGAAAAAACACCACACTCCAACACAAATATGACCAACGTAGGTATGGACCGTGGCAACACATGCAGGGACTAGGGATTCCTACAGTCTCTGGACGAACATAAGCAAGTCTTGCAGTCAATGGTACCAAACACAATCAGAATCATGAATCATACTGCCCTCAAATTTAGGGATCAGCAACATTGCCAACGGCACGTAACAATGAACCCAGCCAAGGAGCTTCAGTTCTTTGGCTTGGTTAGCATTCACATCTTCAGCCAAAAGACACAATTGCCGCATCTTCATCACTCCTGGGTGGCCAAAGCTGTCAAAACTATTCAAACCTTATGTATTTCCATGTCTTAGAGGAAAGCTCATGCTCAACTACTATTGTAGATTGACGTAGACTGTAGATATCTGTAGATTGCTTTCTGCACTTTGGGACCAACCGTTCACCCCCGTCAGTAAGCCGTTCACCCCAGGAGTACTGCGGAGAAATATATAGAATAATTCACGATAACTCTGTGCACATGTGTACACACAGCCACACAAACAGAGATGTATGAACATTATATATACCTGGAACCTCCAACAAGACGAATTTTCTTGTAATTATTGTGTTTGCCTAAATTGCTAAGTTTTTGGTGCAAACAGCTATCTTGCCAAGAATTGGAATTACATATTTCCATGTTTTGAGCCTGGTTTCAGTCATTTTACATTACAATTTTTGGCCTGCAATCATTCTGGTACAGCAGGATATCAGCATATATCAGCCATCAATTCGAACCATTCAAAAAGTACTTGGGAGGTTAAGATGTTAGGCAAAACAAGATTTGCTCCGCAGAGCACTGAGGAGGTTGTCTTCATCCTAAATGGCCACTGAACCACTTTTTTTGCGACAAGAACGCCCCGCAAAACGCCCGCAAATACCCTGCAAACGTGCGCAAAACCAAAAAAAAGGTAATTCTTGTTGTTTTCCGATCAGGGGCAATGTAGCTTTTTCAGCTTTTCTGTTAGATGGACTTACTAGAAGCCTGAAAATTAATACACAAGCCAATGTGGCAATGTGGCTCTGCCATCAGTATGCATGGGTGAAAGGGAGAATCTTGGGTTAGAGGTGCACTGGGGCATCTGGGGGCACCCAAGTCCGCATGATTTCCAGCAATACGTCATGAACGACATGTTTCTTTTTGAAACGATATATGGAATCATGAAGGCCGCGAAAAATCATGAAAAATCTTGTCAAGGGAAGGTCAAGGTATATAATTGCATCGTATGTATGTGTACAAATATAAATCTACATCTAAAATCAGATCATGTATCATCATGTACCATCATGTACCTGTAAATATACCAATAAATATCCATAGATATCCATAGATCTCCATAGTTACCCTCTGGTTATTTAACATAGCCATAGAAAATGGCCCATAGAAATAGATGGTTTATACCTATTAAAAATGATGATTTTCCATGGCAAACTGTTAAATAACCAGATGGTACATACTGTAAATATACTGTAAATATGACGACACTGTGCCGCTAGGCGGCCCAACTTCGCCACTGTGGCCTGCCATGAACAGCAGGCGCCCAGGCCGCGGGTGGCCTCCTTGAAACTCAGCTGGGTCCTCCCGGCACCGTCCCACCGAACGTGGTGAAACCATGGTGAAGCCAATGGAGCTGAAACAGCAACTGAGGAACTGGAAAATCCATGAAAATCATATCATAAATCTGATAAAATCTGTAGAGCCACCAGAGATCATATCATATCATCACCAAATCATATCAAGTCATCAAGTCCATCCAGAGATATCCAGAGTCGCCATTTCATGCCATTTCCCGACAGTTTGATGTTGCGTTTTGGATATCTTGAACGGAAGTCAACACGGAACTGATTAGTCGCGAATGAGCTTTCTTTTCAAATCTGTTCAAGGCCTTCAGTTTAATATGTTTAATGGAATACATCAGCTTCCCTATTGGATTTCAAACCCCCGCCCAAGCCCAGCGGAGGCTCCTACTTTCAGGTGCTACAACGTAATCCATTGCCGCCACCAGGCTGATTCCAGCACCCATAATGCTGCCCCGAATTGCTGCCACCTGCTTTCATGAAACAAAACATGAGCACAAGCAGCGCTGATGCCAGGTTCTGTTTGATCTCCAGGTTGCAATCTGTGAACTTTTTAGTTCCGCAAAATACATTACATTGGATCCCACTGTTATCAAAGAATACCATGTTACTTTCTTTTATTGGACATGAGACTGATCTCGCCGCTATGCTAGCAATGCGTCTCCCCTTCGTACCTTGTATTGAGGCAGCGTGCTCATCAAGTACAACAAATGGGCAATTGGCAGGTTTTCTGCCACAGCAGTTTCAAATCTGCTGGCTCCTGAACATGTGGCCAAAGTGCCAAAACATCATTCACCCCAAACTCACACAATAGCAAGACAGTCTGGTTTTCAACGTGTCACGTGTTGAACCATATCGAACATTTTGAATCGCACCCAAATCAAAGTAACATCTATGGGGCAAATGAAGATCACCATTTCAGTACCTGCCCCCTTCCTCCCCTATCCTGGTTCCAAGCGCGGCGCAAAGTCGCTTTCATCCTCAGGAGTTTCGCCTTGCATGGTCAATCCTCTCTGATGATTCTGGAGGTTGGAGATCCAACAGGGGGATCCAAACGATCCCAGGGCAGATGTCGAATCAAAGATGATATATCATGATATGTTATGATTACCAAATGCAGTTGGAAAGCCCCAAGGGTTCCAAGGCCCGGGCCAAAGGCTCCCCCGGTGGAAAAGTAAAACCCGCTGGCGGTGAAGACTACGGCCTTCACCTCAGCGACTCCTCTGAATTTTTTTTTTCTCTCTCTCTCTCTCTCTGTCTCTAGCAATCAATCTACCTTTCTGATCCTATCTGATCCTATCTGATCCGTCTGTCTATGTCTATCTAACTAGTATTCTAACTAATAATCTAACTAGCTAATTAACATCCAGTCAACAAACTGCATGAGACTGCCGCAACCTTGGTGAGTGGCATCTGGTCGTCCGTGCAGTTCAACGCAAATGTCCAGCCTTGGATTTGATAAGATTTTTATAGTATGAATCAACCATCTAACTTTCATTATCCAATATTCTATCCATCATTATCCAATATTCTTACAATAACTTGGTAAACCCGGCCTTCGTGATCTACCCCAGCAACGCAGAGAAATGCAATGGAACATCACCATTTTCAAAGGTCAAATACTCCTACAGGCAAAAGAGAAAGTCACGCCTAAGTCATGCCTACGGGGCTTCCCCCATTGTCACCGCTGTTTCCAAAAGTCACGCCTAAGTCATGCCTAAAAGGCTTTCCTGCTTGTCACCGCAAT
>Ga0126342_10023144_pt1 | contig 10195 bp, 6 predicted proteins | sample Cyp1metagenome_FD_92528 | JGI IMG/M metagenome (GOLD analysis project Ga0126342, IMG submission 92528) | Coral microbial communities from Lord Howe Island, Old Settlement Bay, Australia - Cyphastrea 1 metagenome | ecosystem: Host-associated > Invertebrates > Cnidaria > Coral ... | reverse complement strand
GTTGATTTACGTTCGTATGTCGATATTGTTGATTAACTTTGCATGGTTTTGGTCCAAGTGCTGCTTTCAGATTCCAGGTCCGGGTGTGCGCAGGCCTCTCCTGTATAACAAATGTCGCACTTGTACTATCTTGTACTAATTAATAACATACAGTTTTACTTCCCAGGGAGTTCCAACTATGGGGAGCACTAGGATATGAAGAAATACATGGTTCAATTCAGACCCAACAGTGATGTCCCCAAATCAAAGTCAGCTGCCCCACAATCGACTGCAAAAATTTATTTATCAGCAGTTTGTCCCAGTCCATGTCTCGCCGATCCCGCGGCTCTCCGTTGCGGCGGAGGCTGCGACATCGGCTGCAGAGCAGCGACACCATCCAGTGCGATGCAGAGCGCTGCCCAGCTGAAGAGGTCGCCTGCAGAAGCTGAGTTCAATCTGAATTACGTGCGGGTGTGTCTGAAAGTGGGGGATGGCCATCAAATGGCCATTTTTTGCAATGTCTTAAATGGGAACACATTTTTTCGACCCAGGATGACCCAGGTTATAAACCAATGAGTCATCATGAGTCCATGAATGGTGTTTTTTCCCTACATTTTCAGACAAACCCACAATCCAGGAGGGAAGATCTCTGCAGCCGTGGAGCTGTTTCCTCCCCCTATAGAGCTCAGGTGGCGTGTTGCATCAGGGATAGTGTCAGCATCGACTGTTGGAATGTCGACATCAAAAAAATGTGGCTGAAAGCAGCGGATGCTCTACGCCCAATTGGAGATCACAATGATTTCCAGCCAGATAATATCCTGCGGGTGTTCTTCATTAGCCGTTTGAAGCTTTGGTCTATCGAGGCCTCAGCAGAGCTGTTGGAAAGTTGGAAATGTGGAGCATATTTGAAGATCCAGGGCAGCTGTGTTTCGTTGGCTGGTAAAGAAACACATGTTAGACCCAATTTCAACACAGCGTTTGAACCGATTTTGAAGCAATGTTGGATTCAATTTTAGCAACAAGTGCTGTTGGACACATTTTTTGTTTTGTTCAACCGATGGATTTGTTCACAGTGTACCCTGAGAGGTTCTGAACCATTCACAGTTTCCAAAAACATTGGTCGGCTAACAATGGGGGTGGAACCCGGCCGGCTGTTGGGTGTCAACTGTCTCTACTGGGATGGATAAAGCTACGTTGATGTCATGGGTTTCTCTGCCGATTTTGACTTTCACGTTGGTTTATCCAAACCATTCCAAACCAAAATAGAACGGCTTTGGCTGCTTGGCTGGAGATGTTCAAACACGGATAAGAAGTATGTCAACTTTTGTCAACTTGTGACATCGTTTCCGGGCTACAACCGGGTGACACGGTCGCCACCGTCGCGACCTGATCTTTTGGAGCACCAGCGCCCTTGGACGACTTGCTCCCAGAATTCTTTGTGATGAAAATGGTGTCCCGCAGCTGGTGAGGAGTGAGTCTGTGAATGATGGCAGTTCCCTCACCCGATGTTGCCGCTTCAGCCTTTTGGATCTTATTGGGAAAGGGATGGCACTGGCCAACTGATCACTGGATATCACTGGCAGCTGAGTTTTTGAGTTTTTGTTGTTCCTGAAGCTGGCAGCAACCACTGACCTGCTTCAGAAAGCTGGTCAGCTGTGCATATCTTTGTGTTTGGTGCCATCCAGTCGCAGTCGCCGTCACGCAGGGTTTGGGGTTAGTTCTGAACAAACTTTTGGGCGGCACTTGGAGTGATTTGTAACGTTGACAGCAGAAGGCAGTGGCTGACATCCCCATGTTTGATGCATATATTTATGGTATATTCTGGCTGATACATGGGGAACCCCCCAAATCCAGAGTCGAAAAAAATTCGTGCCCCCGTTGGGGCGCAACGGTCGCTGACCTCTAAAAAAAGGGAGTCTTTCATGGGATCAGGTTGCTTCGGGACGGTCCGAGACTGGAGACGGTGGCACCGCCGTGTTTCATCAGTTGTGGAGAGACCACAGCGATGTGCTCGCAAATGTCTATAGAAATGCCATTCGACTGGATGCGTCTGATCCTTGCCATTCCGAATCATTAAGACCAATTATCACTAGAATCGCGGCGATTCTTTTTTTTTTTGCATTTGGCATCATTTGGCAACATAATTGGGGCCACAGGTCTTGTTCCGCAGCAACTTTTGCCAAAAACTGGGGCCTGAGAATTGAATCTTCTTCCGTGGTGCAGCCTGCACCTCAAGTACAGTTGGACACCCAAAAATCGACCCATCCAACTCGGATTTGCCTAGCAGCCACAGAAGACGAGGTCCTACAATACAAGCACATCGGTCGAAGATGTGGTGGTTAGGTTCAGTCGGTTTGATTCGACATGGATCTAGAGTCTAGAGGATCTACAGATATTGAACCGACTGAGAATTGGCATAGCTGGCCATGTTGCTATCAACCAGCCCAGAAAAAGGCAGAAAAAAGGGGATTAACCGATTAACCTCTGTGGTTTTTAAAATGGTCTTCATGGACTTGAAATTGGTCAAATCGGCCAATGGGTTTCCCTGCCACCATCCTGGGTTCAAGATGATGTGGACATCAGCAAATGAGGGATTTTCATGGATTTTCACTTTTCCATATTCGCTTGCATTTCCATTTGAACAAACTATAGATGCATTTCCTGGATTTTTGCTGCTCAAGTTCAAAATCCAATCCTGAATCCCCACAAATCATCACAAACATGCTGTGCCCTCATTAGTATATGGTACCCTTCAGATTCTCTACCACTACATACTCCGATATTTAAACAGTTTGGTTTTTGCCGAAACTCCATGTGGGGTCCCGAAGTGGGCCCCATTTTCAGTCCCAAGATGGGAAGGTGTCTCCGGATGAGTGGTTTAACCGCCAATGTCAACCCCGGATTCACTTGTACAGCCACGAAAATCAATAGGTGGGATCCTCAGCTCAATAGGATAGTGGTACTCCTACACCCCCTTTTTCCAAAACCAGGGGTTTATTCTACCATAAAGAAAACCTGATGATGATTGATGATGTTTTCAGCCAGCGAAAAGACGGTGCTTTCCGGTGTAGGGCCTCGCTGCAATAGCTCTGGTGGCTGGCAGGGCGAAGGATGGGAACATCAAAGATCAGCAGAAAGCAAGGCAACTTTATATAGATACATTTAGACATTCTGAGAGGAAACTATATGGAACTTTGTGAATCTTTCTGATGATTTTCCTATATATTTATACCACATATTCTGGATCTAGTTCTGCCAGTTCAACGTCTCTTATTCAGGACGATCCATGAAAACGAGTCAGGCAGTAAGCGGACAACATTCCCTAGCCATCAAGAAGTGAGTGGTACCCATTTATCTATCTATCTATATATATATATAATTATATATATATATATCCATCATACAAACATATGTATGTATATATATATACACCTGTCTAGTAAGTTCTGGGATCCTCCCAGTATGTGGATGATCGGTGGTAAATTCATCGTTCAGAAGCTGTAAAAATCAGGGCTATGAGGCCAGCTTAAAATCCGAAAGACGTGGCTCCAATGGAGAATCTGAATATCGTAGCTGAATCCTCTGAGTTTTCAGGTCTCATCCTTTCAAAGTCCCTTCCACATTCCCCAGCGATCTGTGGCATGGCCGCCCAGCCCTCCTCACATTTGGATTCTGAGGGTCATCCGGCTGGGGTTGGGCCAGTTTCGTTCCAATGGGCTTTCAATGGCCGCGGATCAGCGTCCTGCAGACTGGAGATGCCAGTGAGCCCAGTGCCCATTCGAAAGCGATTGGGAGGGTCAGCGTGCCCGGCATGGTGTGGCTATGAAAAGATATGATTGGTAGATGGATGTAGATGGTTTAACCCCATTTTGTGGAGCTCGGGTGGAATTTCCACTAAAAATCTTCCCCGAGTCAGCCTCGTTGTATTTTCAAACACGCCAGAACCTGGGCGCGTGACCGGTACAGAGCCAAGTGCAATGACGTGCTGCGGATTGCGTGATCTCACTGTCCCAGCCCGTTTGGGAAGTGACCTACTCCAAGATGAGTTTATTATCATGTCTATGAATAGTCACTATTTTCACAGAGATGTCAGAGCAAAGAGTCAAAGTAGATAGATTTGAGATTTGAATTTGTTTGTTTCAATACTTTCAATGACTCGTGGCCATTGACTCACGACTCACTTTACATCATCAATCCGCAGCAGCAACGTCCGCAAGGGAGGCAGCCAGTTTTCCGAATTGGTTGGCGCCTGGACGAGGGGAGGTCTTCCCCACGGTTGTGGTACTGTGCCAACAGTCTCAGCCGACGAATCGCGACTGGAAGGGGATGTGATGATGTGCGACCCGCGCATCACTGCATCAGAAACGATCTGGGTACCCCGCATCACCCCGCCATGGATCAAGCATCTTCTCAAGTCATTCCAAATTCCAAATGTTAGCATCTTCAGATATTAGCCTTTCCATCACTGATTCACCCCTTGGCGCGGCGCCCGTAGCAAGGGCATGTAAGGGCTAGAGTTGTGCGATCAGAGCCGCAAGAGTTTAAATCGGTTTAAGCGGCGCCTGGTTTTCACTGTCTCAGCGATGCTCACGAGTCTCTGCTTTTGAGCAGAAGCCGTAAACCCAGGGGACGAGATGCGGAACTGCACTGCACCGATGGTGTTTTGCATGTCTTGGCGATGTCTTTGCAAAGTCACTAGAGTCACTACAGCTCTACGTGTAACAGAACTCCTTTCAAGAATGAACCATCAGGCTTTATCCACAAATGATGGGTGTTTGATGGTTCAAGGATGGGCATCGCAGCGAAGACCATCCAGACCAACCGTTCAGGGGATTGATCATCCCCTATAGACTGGGATCGTTTGTCTTTAGTTTACCTCGTTAAGGTATGTTGAGGTCAGATATTAAAGATATGATAAGTTCACCATAGTTCACTACTACCGAAGTATAGAAAAGATTTTGATAAAATGGCTTGCACTCAGCCGCCATATCCTACAATATATCTAGGCTATAACCATGGCTGGTAGCTGTAATGGTTACCAGCTACCATGTTGGGTACACCTTTAAAAGACCGACCGTGACCATGTTCCGCATGACGCCCCACGCACCTCCTGTGGAGAGTTCGTTTTGGAAATGTGATTTTTGCGCCGGTAGGTCGATGTTTGACCCATCAGCCGGCAGTTTACCCCTAGAAAAAACGCAAAAAACGTCCATGAAAAATCGAGATGAGTGTTGCACAATGCACGAAAATCACATCTATAATACATTTAGCAGATTTAGCAGGCTAAAATGATCTATATAAATGTATAAACACAGGTATCGAAGGCCTAGATTTCTGAACAGTCTTTGGACACATCTGAGACAATTTCAACCGATATTGCTGGCCACCCTGTAAATGGTGAGTTGGAGTATCATCATCCCAGATGGACACCTCCAAACAGTGGAAAACAACAAGGAAAGTGGATGAAAATGCCACCTTCGATCTGATCATAGACGGATTCTGACCATTTTCATCGCTCTGCTCCCAATTCTTTTTATAAGCAAACCATCTAAAATCATCTGGGTGTGTCTGTAAACCGTACTTATCGCACCCTATCTCACACCAAACCTTATCTCACATATCTTGTTGTCCAACATAATTACAGAGGTTTCCTGAAACATTTCCGAACAATTCTATGATGACAACTTATACAAATCTAGGAATTGGTATATAGGTAGACTAGGTAGACCCAACCATATGCAAATTTAAGGGAGAACCATTCAACCATTCTCCAAATATGTTTGTCAAGCGACCTAAGCCGGCTGCAGCGTTCCACCCAGTAACCCCCATGGCGTCAGAGAAAAGAAGCAGCAAAGTTTGCATGTCTACGATCATATATTAGCTGTAATATTAGTAATATCCCAAAATGAAATATTCTTTGGGTGTGAAAAAATTAGGATCTTTTCGGGCTTGTGCAAAAATGGTAGATTTATCAAACTTCGTTGCCATTGCAGAGGAGCTCGTATAACTTCGCCGTTGATATAACAGGACTACCCCAGTTTTGGAGGGTTGGGCCCGGAAAAGACAAAGACACATTTTCAGAATTTTCAGACACACCCCACATGGGTTCCCCAGGTTATGGCTATGAATTGGGGTATCATTTTTGGATAAGCTCATTCATGATATATATATATATATAGATCTGTTTGGGCAGCGTTCAAAACCATGGAATGACATTTCGGGTTTGGAACATTGCTGATGGGAGCTGCCAGGTAACAGCCAGCCAATTCGCTATCCCAGCAATACAAGAGGGTAGCAATGAATACATTAATTAGCATACACTAACATCAATATGTACCCTCCAGTCATCAAACATGGCGTGCTGGACAATTCCCCATTTAGTTTGATGAATTTCCCCAGCTATAAAATTATAAAGCTCCATTTAGTTGTTGTGATTTCCAATTGCAATGTTTTATTACCGGAGGGTATGTATATTAATGATTATATAATATATGATACATTGATCCATACACACAGGCGCACACACACACAGTATTTCCTACAAGGTGGTGCCCAGGTATGTTTGTTGGTTTCTACACCATAGTAAATAGTTCGATATATCTACCATAAAGCTTAGTTCATGGAGTTATGTTCACCAAATTAGCTAACGAACTGGGGCAGAACATGTCGAATATCAAACTGATGACATGGCTCGGACCTTTCGTTGGTGGCCGTGGTGGCCCTTCGTAAGTCAGGTACAAATGATGGCACCACCTCCCCTGATTCCAGCAGGCGGCGTGACGGGCTGTGCGATTTTTTCTACTGGCATTTTGGGAGATGATGGAATTAGCCTCTGCTTATGACTAACATAGCCATGGTATAGATGGCCCATAGAAATAGATGGTTTACCTGGGTTTACCTATTAATAGCATGGTGATTTTCCATGGCAAACTGTTAGTCATAACCAGATGGTAGCGTCAACGACCTTCCATCGACCTTCTGGTAATCAGCACGGCTTCCTGGAAGATCCACGAGTTCGATGACCTTCCCCAAGGGTCCCCGCCCTAAAACTGGGATTTGCGCAGGAGCAGCCCTTCAGATGGCCCCGAAGGTGCGACCGACCTATGGTGTTTAGCATGGAACAGCCAACAGATGCAAGGTATGTACCTAAGATTGGCCATGTGACCTGGCAGAACAAGAGAAATGCATGTTTTTAAAAACGTGGCTTTTGTATGCTTTTGTCACCAGTTCCTGATATTTGGTGCAATATTATTCATGAGGATGTTGGTGGGGACACTGGTGTCAATGTTGTAGTTGTCGATGTTGTTCTTATATATTGTTGCTGTTGTTGTTGTTGTTGCTGTTGTTGCTGTTGCTGACAATAATGAGCATGGTGACTGTCGATCGACGGGGACGATGGCAATGATGATTGATAAATCAGATTAATAAGATGTTCTTTCTGATTTTCTTCGTGGCTTCTAACATGTTTGATAAATCGTAGATAGCCATTGGGAGCGCTGGGTCAGCTTTTGGCTACGAGCCCAGCAAAAAGGCATGCAATTGCTGACTTCGAGACAAGTGTCATCTCGATGCCACTGCAAACTCTCGACCCACTTATCCAACCGAAACCGGGGAAGAAAAAACACATGCCCACGCTGCCCACGCTTCACTTGTTGCTTACCCACTATTTTCCTCAGCTTTGCTTACTTTTCGGTTTTACTTCGATTTACTCGACTGGAAGCCATTCTCACGTTTCGGGGGAGCCAACCTCAACACAACGCCACTGCGAAATCTGGTTGCTCCAGAAATCATGGGATGATCCTTCGCCATGTTTGCGCCGGTCCAGACCGGCGCGGCTGGTTTTCTTTCACCCGGCGCAGCTGGTGCTGTCGCCAGCACGGCGGGGCGGAGGGGCCTGTGGCAAAGTGTCTTGGTGCAGTGGGTCATGCGGCAAAGCTTGCCGGGTAGAAAAGTTGGCATCAGTTCAAGGCTCCAATACAGTAGTATTACAATAGTTTTTTTTGAGGTGTCAAGAGTTTGCTTCAAGACTCTCGTAATTTTTCTGGGTTGTGGGAAGTCAGATGCCCACCCGTCAGTGTGATGAAGGGAATGTGGCTGGAATGTCGTTTGGGAAAGGTAAGGACTTCAGAGCTACTGAGGGGTATATCAGGGGTATATCACTGAGCAGCAAATCTGACTAAATACATCTAAATACGAATATGATCGAATATGGCTTCGTCTGAAAATGGGGATACATGGGGATACCCTTTTCATTGGCCATTTCATAGGTGAAGAAACATGGAATCACCCCCAATCCGCGAGATTTCTGCAGATTCCTTAGCTGACTCGAGCATGATTCCAGGCAACTACAGACCTCCCACAGCTTTCGCTGTCGTGGCGCTCCGTCCGGGAATGGATGTCGTGAAGTGGTGGGTACCAAGCTGGTTGTATCATGTTGTACCCTTCCCCAATATAAAGCACCCCCCAGGTTTGCCATGGTGGATGTAGGGGATGATTCTTCATATATTTGTGACCGTAGGATGGGGGGGTGGTTAATGTTTGAGGGATGGGAGTCTTGTTTTGTTTTTGTTTTTTTCCCCTTCCTGTGATTCTCAACGTTATTGGGATCATGATCCCAACTGGCAGAGCAGAGACCGAATCTAAGCTGCACTGCTGCTGCCTAGTTGTTACTTGAAGACTTGAGCCTTGCTGCGGTGGCACATTTGTTTTTTTTCCGACATAGGTAGGGCTGACTGAGAAGGTATGCAACTGTTTGGCCTTGAAACCCAATTCTGAAGTGTGTATTACTTCAATTTCTGTCATTTGTCATTCTCATTTTCATTCATTTCAATTCTGAAATGTGTTTCAACTGCTTCATTTTTGTTTTCTTCATTGTAACATGGGCGTTGAACTGGTTCCTACATCTCAAGTTGGTGAATTATTCATCCATTTAGCTCCACTTATCAATGAGTTATCCAGATCAATGGATGTTTTTTTCCATATTTTTCCATCTGTTTTTTCAGATCAATGGATGGTTTTACCATATTTTCGCATGCATATTCCAGATCAATGGATCACTTTTCCGAGATTTCCTGAGATTTTCCATCTATTTCTCCGGGATCAATGGATCAAATCAACTTCTTTCCTGATCCGTGGTGTCTTTCGCTGGGGATCCCTGAGGTGGCCCTTTTTCCGCTGCACGCAGCCCGGCGGAAGGCGGTGGGGTATCCATATTCCCCAGAAACGGATGAGTCGGAGCTAATAGAGTTTTCCCGGTGAAAATAGACGCTTCCCTGAAAATTCAACGACCTAGATGATATAGGCAATTTTAAAGGCAGATAGTTGACCAAACTGGCCCCTAAAGTCCTAAAGGAACAAAATTGGTGGCATTGTCTTTGGATGTTCTTCTTCGGCTAAAAATGATAGAGGTCTCAGCGAAGAGGGTAAGCCACCTGGTCCTATACACTGGTATATCTTAATAAGACGATATGCATAATATATTATATATGCATGAGATTGCATGATAATTTCTACATAGAATCAGAATATATGCATGAGATTGCATGAGAATTTCTACATACCTAGAATCAGAATGAAGAAATACCGTAGAATCAGATTGTCTACGGAGAGTCCCCCCAATCATGGATAATTCGAAGTCTGAATGGTACTGTACCCTGCAGGCCCTGCAGGCCCTCATAGGGGGGTTGTGAATCCTGGATTGACACAGAAACCCATGCCATAACCGAAAAAAAATGGAAGATGGTCAAGAAAACAACCCTTTCTGGTAAAGCATTGGTGATGGTATTTGGCATTAGGTTTACCACATCAATCATCGTCAATCCATTTTCATGGGGTTTTATACAATTTTATACACCATTATATTCTGATTCCATGACATGGGATGGATGACCATACCCCGTATTTGCCCATGTAACATGACGGTGGCAAATTGACTCATGCACCAGTTGGTAACTATTGGTAAATATGAACACATGTTTTAACCACTACAAAAAAAGGATTACAATGGGATAAATTTGATCAACGATCTACCAACCGGTGTTGGTACATATGTTAACCACTGTAATTAGATAGGATTATAATGAATTCTCATGGGATAAACATCCCGGCGGAAGGGAAACCGCGCGAGCGTTTTGATTGGTTGCTTCCAGGAGAGTCACAATCACCTGTAATTTACAATATAAAATGCTCTTCCGATCAGTTTGGATAACTGAATTTG
>Ga0126342_10023143_pt1 | contig 10195 bp, 6 predicted proteins | sample Cyp1metagenome_FD_92528 | JGI IMG/M metagenome (GOLD analysis project Ga0126342, IMG submission 92528) | Coral microbial communities from Lord Howe Island, Old Settlement Bay, Australia - Cyphastrea 1 metagenome | ecosystem: Host-associated > Invertebrates > Cnidaria > Coral ... | reverse complement strand
GTGTTTGAGTGATGCGAACTCACAAGGCTCCTGCTGAATTTTGTTGAGGAGACCCTGCAAAGATGATATGCCTTCTTCGGGGCTCCAGTCCAGTGTCAGCAATGTGTGCGCAACATCTCTCCATTTGACATTGGGACGCCGCTCATTTAACTTGAGGGAATCGATGAAGGAACGGTCGAAGTTGCTGGGAAAGTCATGACCAATGAGACTGCAATCAACTGCATAGCCACGGTCATTCATCTTGAGTAGTAGGGTGGCGGGGAATATGATGGGGATTGCTTCCGAGATCATCGAGGTGGCTGCAACACGAGCCAACTCCAGCCAGTGTTGGGAAACACAGTGCTTGAACCGCTTCAGTCCATGGTCAAAACTCTGCAGGAGTGCCAAATCGAGCATTCGCCAATCCTCGCCCAAAGCAGTCAGCTTCCCAAAAATCTGAACAAAATGCAGTCCACTATCGGCATGGGCAGGCAATCCACTAAGGAACTCCTGGACAAGGTGCTCAGCATTCACCGCAGGTCTTTTTTCTGCGGTCCAGCTAATATCAAAATTCCGTGATTTGGGATCAAACTTGTTGCTTGCCATGGCTTCCAGAAATTTGCCGACGTGTGGGAACTTGTCAAGAAAAGCTTCCACATCCCCACGTTTGATAACCAGCGAGTGAAAAGCATCCATCTGCAGGTTTGGGTTCAGTGGCCTGGATGGCTCGTTTTCTGTGTAGAAGAGGAGGCGTGACCAAGGATAAGACCCGAACATCGGTCCATGAGGATCACAAAGAGCTTTCTCTAGATCGGCCAATGTTCCCGCCGGCAGCTCGACTCTACAAATATCTTCGCCATTGAAAGAAGTTGTAATGCTCACAGAGATATGACCGCCCAGTGGGCTTGGCAACAATGACGCAGTGAGCACTTTCATGATCCAAATAAAAGAAACCTCGGGACTGCACTTGAGGCAAAATAGCTATGGAAACCCCCGGGGAATCATTGGATAAGTTCCCGCTGGCCCCAGCCACCAAAATCCGAGTTTGTTTTTTGCTGGTAAAATACATTTTTCCTGGTCGAATCCGGAATTGTAATCGTTAGATCATCTTTTTTGCTGATTAAATCTGAAATTTGAGATAGTTCAATCATGTTAAATCCCATTATTTGATACTTAAATCCCAAGAACGTGATGAACTAGTTAAATTGCATGACTAAATTCATTGGCAAATCCCAAGTTGGCCGGTGAAATCCGATGTTCGATGGTTTTTCATCGGTGACACATCCCCTCTTTCTCGACCAAAGGTCGCCACATCGGACCGTCCGGATCGTCCCAAGCAGGATGGACAATTCACAAAATACGAATCAATATACTAGAAACCACAGAGCAAATCAATGGTTGCAAATGTGTACATGTGTATATATATAATATATATAATATGTGAGTATCAGAGAAAATTATATGTTAAATACATGCACAAAGTAGGGTCGTCCCCTAGCGGTTGCGAGGATTTCTGTATTCCCGGAGGTATCACAAATGGGGTATCGGTATAGGGTCGTCCCCTATCGGCTATGAAGGTTTTGTGCAACCTCGGAAAGGCCAAGGCGAAGCAAAACTAAATTAGTATCAATTACTGCATGTACAATAATTTTTTTGTCGGTTACTCATGTATAGATATAACATCATATATACAGATATACACAAACATCATGGTTGTGGGTTTAAGCCTCCAGAATTTGCTCTATAAACACCCAGCATTAGCGCCACAAGTTCTGACAGGGTGGACATGGTCCTTGAAGCTTTCTCTGGAACCCACCATGAAGATGTTCTTCACCTGCCAACCCAAAATGGATTACCAAAAGACCCTCTAGGCTTTCGACCCATTTAATTTTGGGGACGACTAGCCACCATAGTTCCTGGATGCTTGGCACTTGCAACTTCGAAGGTCTGGTATAGTCTGATTCCTGAACAGCATCAGAAAACATCGGACTGGGCACATCTGTCCAATCATGGAAAACACAGTCCCCTGGGACCCAGTAACCACATTGTTGCTTGTTGCTTCAGTCCTTAAATTCCGGTGAAGAATCTCATAGAATAACGTTCTTTTTCATGGTAATTATTCATATAAGGACACATTTACGGTTGAACCCCCCATATTCCATAGGAAACACCATGGTTTACCAATCCACTCTTATTTTTGATGGTTGAAACATCATTCACCATGGCTTCCGGTTAAGATTTTCCCTGTTCCCCCACCTGCATGAGGTTCTCGTGCTGCAAGTGCCGAAGGATCCGGAGCTCCCGCAAGGTGCGCTGGCGCGAGGATTTTGGGTCGAAAATCACCGGGAAATGGAGGTTTGAAACGCCGGGAACATCATGGAGGTTTGAAACGTCATGAGGGAGCCCCAAATCATCCAGTCGTCATGGATGACCATGACTTAGTATGGAAACCCATGGTGACGACTGGGGATCTCCTATTTGAAGAAACCCGCACATGAGGTCTGAACCGTCTTGACGGGCACATCACCGAAGTACATGGACATTGAACAACAATAGGAGTGTCACCAAACATGGCTGGCTGGGAAATCCACGAACTAAATGGTCATTTTAAAGGGAAAAACATGGAACTACAATGAACTATGTCAATGGGGTATCTTTCAGCAAGCCATGTTTGACTACCAGAGGGTACCCATGAATGTGCACACGACTACACTGAATAACTGATGTCGGATTGCTTCGGATGCTCCCTGAGGTGCCACATCGAGTTGTTTCGTAGGCTCAGTTGGTTAAGGTAGGTTTCCAAAAACTATGGGTTATCGTAATCCCATATAATCCCGAATAAATGAGCTAGAAGTACCAACATTCAATTCATGAAGCAGGGTATTTTTTTTCTTTTTATGGCTTTTTTGGTGAATTTTTCGGTAGACGCAACAAGCTCGTGGCCTTGGCAATGGTAATGTGCTCGAAGACGCCTTCGATCTTTTTCAGCGCGACCTTGTCTTCGAGCTCCTCGGCTGCGGCGCCGCCGAAGCGCCAGTGGGGAGTTGGTCTCAAATTTTCCCGTCGTCAGATTTCCAGATTCAGGGGCTATAGTAACCCATAGGATCCATGTATGCTATATATGGTAACATTTACCATCAATATACCCCCAATGTTAGCATATATACGGATCCATGGTGCTGCTATATATGGTAACATGGATCCCATCAATATACCCCCTTTATGTTAGCATATATACCAGCACCATGGATCCTATGGGTAATGCTATAGTACTGCTATAGTTATTCCCAGTAAACTGCCAATAAAGCCAAGAACTTAGTTACAGAAGTAGATACTGTATGATAGAATAAATACATGAATAAATCTGATAGAATAGGTATCTATATAGATGCATGATACATGAATACTATGATCAATAAATACTATGATAGATACTGTATTCTATCATATTTGTAGAATTTAATCAATAGAATAAATGCATGTGAATCATGCAACGCCAATGGATTCATGACCTGAAAACTGGCATCAAACGGGTCTGGGTGAAACACGGTGTAAACCCACAGAATTCGTCGTTTTTAGTGGGGGAGAACCATACATGGACACTGTAGACTCCTGTAGACCATTGTAGACCATTCAAAATGCGTAAAGTCACCCAAAATCTTCCTGATCGAAGGAAGCTCTGAAAGAGGCCCTTGAGTCAACACACACACACAGACTGGCAAGACAAGCTCCGCGCCGCCCTTTTGTGTCATATGAGCTCATGTCGTTGAGTAACTCTGTGGAAGAGAACGCGTCGATCTTGGTGTGGTGTGTGAGGATACATACAGTATTCAATTTTGTTAAACATTAAAAGCTGTTTGACATCAGCCATTTGTCATACTGAAATATGCTCTGCCGCCTATTTCACGCAGTAGCGTTTGCCACAAACATGCTATAATAATCTATAATGCGTATCTTATCAGTCAATTGTCATCCAGTAGGAATAAACACATCTCAATCACCACCATCAATGCTCTCAGAAGGCCATCTGTAACAGGCGACGCTCGACGCTCGACGTGGATCACTTCCAAACCTTGAAAGCCGGGGCTCAAATCAATGGGTTGAGAGGAGAGCCACGTTTCTGACAGAAAAATCATGTTTCATATGGAGATTTCCTATGGGGCTACCCCGAAATCATCAATTTTTACAGGAGTTTTCATGAAATAAACCTACATAAAGCAACCGGTTTGGAGATCCCCCCATTTATGGAACCCCCTTTTTTTCTTTAGTGTCTTCGACTTATCATGCTCAGCATTTCCTCGTCGTCACTCCATGTCACTCCTAAGGCGCCGAAGGATCGCTGACTTCCAGCGACATCTCAAGCTGGGCGGATCATGTTGGATCGCTATCTGATTGAAATAGGGTAATCTACCTATCTGACATCAGGATACCCTCTGGTAAACATACAAAAAACTATGGACAGATCCACCAGTTTTAATGGAACTCACTATTTCAATGGCCATTTTCAATAGCTATGTTAAATTACCAGAGGATACATCAGGTGATTTTGGGGAGCTTTGCCTTTTCACCTCTATGGTGACATCATGGTTTCTGTCGTTGTAAAAGGTGCTGATATCCCTTAATTTTCCTGGATTGCTGGTTGTTCATATCCCCATTCATATTGGTGATTGGCTCCTTCACCAAGGTAGCCCAAAATCCATTGGTTGATAATCACCCTAAACCCCAAACAAATGTTGATTTAGGTGCTTACACTTACCCCATTTTCAGACACACCCCAATATCATCATGATGTTGGTTGTGTGTATATAATATATAATTATATACATTATATATATACATATATATATATATATGTATATACATCACCATATAATTGTTGTATCCGCATTGGAGTTGGGTTCAATCCCAATTGCCAATAGAAATTCCCATAGCCCCCAGCATCGCTTCTCCGCTCACCAAGGAACACTTCGAATCTCCGCCGAGCCATCAGCATTGATGACGCACTGAGAATGCATTTTCACCTTGATCGTGGCGTCAAACCATGGGGATATGATGGGATATGTTATTGGATATATGTAATGGCATGTGTTATGGCATTATGTTGCGGGATAGTTTATTGGATATACAGACCTGGGGATATCTGATGTTACCGTAGTCTTTTTTGAGGCCCAACTGGCAGAAACCCATACTACTCCGAAAAACTACTCCCAAAAGCAAGGCCTGGGCCTCTGTACGGTCCCATGCGCCAGGGGGTCCCGATAAATTCCATGGAGGATGGGATAGGTAATGGGATTGTTTATGGGATATTCAATGGATTGGTTTAAGGGAAAATTTACAGGAAACCATGGTTTTTACCATTAAATATGGGGGTTTCCTGTAAATTTTCCCCTAAACCAATCCATTAAGATATACATGACATCCCATTAATCCACCAGTTTATAGGATGTAATACCATGCAAGACTCTGTGGGTGGATTTTTCAATACTGGTGGATGCAAGACTGTCACTTAAGTCGGGGTTACAACAGGTGGGATTGTCTCAATTCAACTGCCATAAATTCGGGCCCCATTTCTGGACGAAGCCACGCTCAAGTCGCTGCGGAAATTGCGTGTCAACATATGGCCAGTCCAATGGGGGGATGAACATCGGAACATCGCAGCTGTTTTTTCATCAAATCCCAGGGTGATCACATCGAAATTGAGCCGACACCTTTTCACAGAGGTAAATCATAGCTTTTGGCCCAAATCCTAATATGCAATTGACCACCCAAGTATATTGCGGGATACATATGGCTACTACCCAGTTTCTCCCTATAGTTATATACTCACACGCATGGCCTTGTAGTATGCAACATTGATCTTGACTCTGTTTGCATCTGTTTGCCAGGTGCCTGCGGTAACCTCTTCTGGGAGCACATCCATTTGCTAAAATAGCTGTTCGGGTATCTGACCAAACACATATATATATATATATAGTAAATAATGTGTATATATATATATTTAATATATATATATATATGTATTATACTTGGACTCTAGTCAATGCTATTTTAAACTTGAGCATTATTGGCAATACACACATTCTGTTAAGTAACTATAGCAAGCTTTCTGTGGAGACACAAAAAACATCGACACTATCGCATCCTTTCCCAAAGTCTGAACCAAGAAACACCCTTCCAGCCCGGCTGCATCCACTCCTAAGTGGCTTGCGATGCCAAACTCAGGCCGCGGGAACCGCGGGAACCAGAAGTCGTGGCCATGTTTGGAATCAGACCCAGGTTGCACCCATGCCTTTAGAGAGACACCCATTTTTTGGTTCAAACTCCCCCATTCTCAAACTTGAAACGAACACTTTTGGAGTGGTGTCCCTATCTACCACTGTATCAGTTTCTGGCCAATCATATCCCAATTTTGCTGGTACGGTCGTAATGTGTCGCAAAACATCCTAAACAAGAAACCCGACTCACCTGGCAAAATTTGGAGTTTACTCTATGCTCAATTACCTGACCCGTTTACTCCATGCTCAACTACCTGGCCCCACCCCCCTGATCTGGGCAAAATGACAATAATTCACAAACCAAAATACCCTTCGGCTTCATCAAACATGGCAATGGAGAATCCAGCAGAAATTAGTTCGATGATTTTTCCAGCTATAAACCTCCATTGCTGCTTCGGGGATTTGACCCGAGCATACCCTAGCCATCTCCGGCAGGTTGCCCAGCTCTTCCAGTCGTCCCAATCAATCTTCATAGCATCCTGGGAGAGTTTTTTGGACCCAAATCCAGGGAGAAAACGCTGAGGAATCAGGGCATTCATCTGACATTCATCTGACATTCATGATACATCATGATACATAACATTGTACAGTCAAAAAAGCTCATATCATATCTCAAATCACCATGAGGCTTTGTTAAAAATCTCAAATCACCATTCAGAAGGCTTAGAAAATCTATGAACATTTCAAATTTCAAATCCACCATTTATGAATTCTAAAAATCACCGCTCCTGCAGATTGGGCAGCTGCCTTGGCTGCATACGCGGAGGCAAGTCCTGAAGCGCCAGGCCCCGGTTCGCTGGGGAGAAACATGGATGACAAATGATAAAACTGGTGTTTTCTACTCAATATTTGGATCTATTTGGTAGATTTGGGCAGTTGGGAAACCCATTTCTTTCCGCAAGTTGAGAGTTGAGAGTTACCTTTTACAAGGTTTCCCAATTGAGCTTTACGCACTGAAAAAAAAGAGTACCTACTCCAGCCGTACTTTGACATTTCCAATCCGGGGATGATTGTCAGTTCAACCAGTTTCAAAGTTAAGCCACTGCCAGGATTGGAAAAAAAAAACACCGCGTCCAAACAAACCTATAGCTCTAGCACCCATAAAATGGTCACCACATCTATATATATCATCTATATCAATCATCTAGGATCATCTATAGGCTAAGGATGGCTAAGGTATGTTTAGGGAGAAACCCCAAATTTGCCAATCCAAATGATCCTTAGCCATCCGGGCCATCCGGAGATCCCCAAAATCCCGAAAATTGATCCCAACCAGCAAGATCCACTCCTTGGTGGGCACATTGTAGAATTCCTGGTGCAATTTGTCCTGGCGCGCTGCAAAGTCGTCCCTGAAACCTAGAATCTGCATGAATCTGCTGGTCATTTCTTGCGGAGTCGTGTCAACTTGACATGGAGAAGTACAGAAAATGTCGGTGAAGTGACGATTTTTCATAGGACTAGGCAGCGATCCTCGATGATGGATCGCACCACTGCAAAGTCGTCCGACATCTTGCCAAAACCTCAGCGGCTTTGCCGGGAAAGCAAATGTGGTGGGAATGGAATTCCAACAGGGCTTTGGGTTTGTCAAAAAATGGGGTTATCCACAAGTGGAAATTGTGATGAGAGAAATAATGAGAATGCATTGCAATTGAGGGTGACCCATGTTCAGACAAGCCATGATAAACCCATACCCAAGTAGAGTCGGAGCCGGCTGGGTACAAATCACATCATTTGGAATCAACAAATGGATGGTGTTGAAACTAAAAATCACCTACGAATTGGTGAGTGCCGGGGTCTCATAAAATCCGGTCCATGCCCATCAAAGAAATTAATGCCCATGAACTTATCATGCTCATCTCCTAAGTGAGTTTCATCCACATATGAGGGGGAAATGGAATTTTCAAAGGAGCCTGCCGGCCTGACCAGAAACTGCTGGTTTCAAACCATGTGAAAAACATAGCAAATTGTGGATCATTGTCCCAAATAGTGTTGAAACATCACAGATAAGTTTTGTGTGAACATACAGTGCCCCCAAATCTCATTGGCGACATGTTCCTTGCAAAAACGGCTACAAATTAGAGGTTATGGCACCCATTTCCGAGGACCATGGTGTGTTTGAAGCCACCAGTTTCCTCCATGTCCACAACGAGCTGCTCAATCACCGCGGGAGGATTCGATGGAGCACGTTGGGAGCTGGGAGCCCGACAGCGGCATGACATGGGCATCAGGCAAAGCCACAACAGATTGATAGGTTTGGTATATCATGGTTGATCATTTTCCCCATCAAAGTTGTCATGGACCAACCCTGATAGACCTCGAAATCTTTTGGAGTTCCTCATTGGCCCTTTAGGAGCCAATCACAGCATAACATGTTGTTCTCCCAACATGCAGAGGCATTTTTCAGTGGCATTAATTAAACAGGTTCAGAGACCTCTTGTTAGTCATCCAGCTATGAAATTTTGTCCAGCAAAACAGTCACATAATTAGACTCAACAAAACCGTCAAAGAAACTCAGAAACAAATTGGACCACGGATCATAACCCGGACCGTACACCCTGGTCTTTGCATCAATAGCTGGTGCTGATGGGTCTTCATTCTCCACTCATATAAGAACATAGGCATCGACGCATTTCTATGTCCCATCTGTCAGATTCTGCAGTACTTACTATACCCTAATATCATAGTACCGACAAAATCCAGCAAAATCCATCAAATTCCCATCTCCTCTCAGATGTTCCGTGAAATCATCGCTAATTTATATCCATTTATCATCATTTATTATAGACTTTCTCAACAGCTACAAGCCATATCATAGCTGGTTGGTGGTTTCAACCCCTCTGAAAAATGATGGAGTTCGTCAATTGGGATGATTATTCCATTCCCAATAGATGGAAAGTCATGTTCCAAGTCATCTTCCAAATCACCAACCAGATATTATAGAACAGATATTCCATATATACCATCCATTAACCATCCATTAACCATCCATTAACCATCCATTATCCACCAGATAGTCCACCAGATAGTCCATCGTACCCCAAACTCCGCCCCAGCGTCATGATCTTCGGCGGACACGACAATGCCATAGGCCCCATGGCCTTAGATCTTGGAGCTGACAAGTACCCAGTAGTTTTGGATTGGAAACATTTGGAAACATTTGGAAACAACTAGATAAAACTAGATTTACATATATTGAAAACAAACATATGTTTTTGAGAGTGAGTATACATGAGTATACTAGGTTAAGTAGATTGAGATTGAAAACACACATAATGAAAATGACATAACCAATATTTAGCAACGCTGAAGGGGGTATTTCTGGGAGATGAATGCCTGGTGATGCTTATACAGGCTCAATGAATAATCCTTTGCTGGCGGGTCTATACAAGCGCATACAATCTCAGTATATAATGAATGTCATACAATGTCATATATAATTGAGTACATCCTTGTTTGGGCCCAACCAGCTGGGATATTTTGAACGGAATCCGGCTGGGAAATCCCTACAAAGAGGGATTGATGAAGCATACTGAATCAGTTCGTTAAGCCCATGCTCAGCCCATGCTCATCAGATGCAAACTCAAGGCCACACATCCTGCCATGCTCCCATACTCCCATGGTTGGCAATTGTACGTTACTACGTTGCACGACCTTTGTGTGTTCCAGTATTCCATTGCAGCTGCAATCATCACGTCAAATGGTGGACAAGTGAGTGCCAGGAAGACTTTCTACCATAACCAAATCACTTCGGTGCCCAAAATCCGAAAACCTGGAAGAGGCGCGCATTTACAGAAATCATCTACGTACAACCTGGTGTTTCATTATGTTTCTTCCGTTTCTGAACGAATCCATGATCATCCTGATTCGCAATATTTCACGAACAAATCTTTGAAACGACTTCAACATCAACTACTATCCACTGCTATCCACTGCTATCCACT
>Ga0126342_10023142_pt1 | contig 10195 bp, 8 predicted proteins | sample Cyp1metagenome_FD_92528 | JGI IMG/M metagenome (GOLD analysis project Ga0126342, IMG submission 92528) | Coral microbial communities from Lord Howe Island, Old Settlement Bay, Australia - Cyphastrea 1 metagenome | ecosystem: Host-associated > Invertebrates > Cnidaria > Coral ... | reverse complement strand
CCATTGTTACATGTGCTACCGCTGTGTTCCCTTTGACATATAATATATAATATATAATATATAATATATAATATATCATATATAATATATATAATATATAATATATAATATATAATATATAATATATAATATATAATATATAATATAAAAAAAAATATAAAATATAATATATAATATATATAATATATAATATAATATATATATAATATATAATATATAATATATAATATATAATATATAATATATAATATATAATATACAATATATAATATATAATAAATAATATATAATATATAATATATAATAAATAATATATAATATATAATATATAATATATAATACATAATATATAATATATAATATATAATATACAATATAGAATATAGAATATATAATATATAATATATAATATATAATATATAATATATACACACATTATTATACATTACTATATAGATATATATATATATGTACATATATCATATCTATGATTATATCCCAACAGCCTGAAACTTGGTAGATATTGATAGAATTTGATCTATTCACAAGATACAAACAAAAATCAAAGGGATGATAAGAATCATACATTTAGGATGATACATTATGATACATTACAAACATCTACCGACCTCTGACTACTGCGGCGCAGTCGCTTGGTGGCCAAGAAGATCTCGCCACGGGACACGCCCGACTCGGCGATCGCCTTTCCCACGCTCTCCTCGTTGTCGTAGATGGCCGCGGTGTCAATCATCCGATACCCCGCATCCAGAGCCCACTTCACCTGATGTGCAAAATATTCCAAAGGCCCTCACGAAACTTGCTGATGCAAAAGGATGATTTTTATATTTAACATATACCGTGTGTGTATATATATATAGCATGACCTAAGAAAATTCGTAAGGTGGCTGGGTTCGCTACTCAGGCTGACCACCTCTCGCAAACCTCCAACAAAAACCCGGCCATTCCATCATTCCATCATTCCGTAGCTGCAGCCAGAGCGGCGGCATTGTAGGTCTCCTCCCCCTGTTTCATCATGTAGACCCCCAGACCCATCACGGGCATCTGCTTCCCATCTTTCAGCTGAAAGGTGGCCGTTGGGGAAAACACCCTTGGGAGCTGGGCATAGGGCGGTCCCGCTGCAGCCAGGGCCAAGTTCAACAGGACGGCCAGAGACATGGCGATCAGTGGAGCTGGGGATTTAACCAGTAATTTTGCTGAAACTGTTTGTGACACTTCGGATCTTGTGAAATTGGATGATGTAAATGTCCAAATGGAAGATCTGAAGGTCTTTGGATCTGGTGGATTTCAATGCAAAATCCGAAAGTGTGTCGGTCTTGCCCATGAACTGTTGGTTGGAGCAACTAGGTGAATGCTCTACAGAAAGTTGATGTTTTTGATGTTGGATCCATGTCCATTGTCATTCTGGTACCTTCAAGCTGGATGGTCAACAGCCGCATCAAAGATTCCGATTATCCCTTTGGGGTTATCTGGTACCATTGGGGTACCCCAAAATCCAATGGTGATCATATTCAGATATTGTGACGATACCATTTTGCTCGTTTTTTGTTGATCTTAAGACATAAAAGGGGTATCCGGGTGATATCGGGTGATAATCCATTAATCTTCAGGTCCCGAAATTTTCTGAGCCATTTCAGGTGGCCCCTTCCATGTCACCTCCATGCCAGCGACCCAAGCCAGCCTCCTGTTGGAGTTCTTGTCGATGCTGCGCCACCTGTCGCGCGTGGGACGTCTCGGATTTGGAGTCCAGGACTTTTTTGAAACCTGTCCACCTGTCTCTGAAAGATGAGGATGAGGATGTCGATGTCTGTACCAGCTTCAGTCACCGCACGGTCAGGGCAGTTCAGCGCCTCGTCCTGGAGTTCAGCACTTTGCCGCATCAATGCATTCGCTTTTTCTTCCGCTCCACGCGCTGCCGCCTGCGAAGTCCACCCGGATTCCCAGCGCTACAAGCGAAGCACTGGGACCACTGGGACTGTGCCTCTGCCTTTTCTGCTTCAGACTTCTTCTTCTGGCACCTCAACGACGCAAGAGGTCACTAAATCTCTTGTACTTCCATGTGAACTACCCTGACAATATCAGCTCTAAGGAAGGTAGACATGGCCTCCCTACTTCAAACGATCATAATACAGGTAAGCAAATTGATAAATACATACTAGTATGACGATCATTGATAATCCATAGGAAGTACTACATGCCATTCGTTACCGCAATGGTTAGCCATTGGGTTAGCATCATACTTGTGGGTTCATGTGTTCATACACAGCATAACTATGCCTAACTTTATATGTTTCATGGCCATGAATCTCGAAAAAGGTGGCTCCAACGCCATCGGCTGGGCTTTACCACATGCTCTTCAGCTCGGCACTGCGACGCCTGGCTGGATGCAAAAATGCTGCGGAAAATGTGAAGAGTTGGGTGGAAATTGTGGGAAAGATTCTCCAGTTCACCTGGGGCGCAAAAGATTTACTAAGATTTACTAAGATTTACTAATTGACTATGTATAAGATTACTATAAGTTCTATAAGATTTGAAGAGGGCAGGCCTCAATTCTTCCAGCTGCAAGGAGCTTTGTTGCTCCTTGGCAGTTTCTTCCTCTACTCGCCTCGGCCGCCGGCCATGGACCACGAAACCGTGGGGCACTGCGTCGACTCATGGGAAAATATGGAAAATACTCATGGGAACATATTGTTTATACCCTCCAAATACTTGTACAGAGTAGAATATGGAGAATGTAGATGTTTTCCTATAAGTATGTCCATCCACCAAATTCTGGAAGGCTATCCCTTTTCGATGCTTCTAAAACACTTCTGGGATTACATAGTTTCTGGATCAAGTGTTTGTATCGTGGGGTTTGTCCAAAACCGGGTTACCAATTCAATCATCCCGTGGTTAATCATACTGTAATTTTCATTTTCCCAAATTAAAGTGGTTGGTTGGGGATATACCCCATCTTCAGACACACCCTAAAATCACATATTGCTGGCTATATATGTATATATAGACATATCCAGATTATTTTCGAATGGTTATTCCATATGTATATAATTATATATATATCATATAGATCCCCTTATATCACATGTTTAGGGTACAAAACGCGCATCACCCAACCGCCACTCGGATGTTTGGTTCCTCGCCTGCTGAGATGTTTCACCTTCTGCGCAGCGCGCGCCTTTTCGCGTTTCAGCTCCGCCACGCGCTTCTGTAGCGCCTGATGGAGCGCCACAACTGAAAAGCCATGATCAGCTCTCACTGGGTCTACATATATATATAATATTATATATATAACCAGCTACAATCGATTGCAACCACTTCTACGCGGCTAGCGATTGCAGCTGTATCGAGCTAGATATACCCGTTATATAATATATGCCTGTTGTACTAAACCCAGTACTTACCTGACAATAATTGGGCAACAAATAGACCCCAGATACCACAAAAATCATCAAAAGAACATTAAAAAAAAACATCAAAAAATGGCAAGTTCACAGGCCACTCTGTGAACTTGCCACCTCGCCACTGATCTCCTTCTCCGGCGCAGGCTGAGTGGCTCTGACCTGGCAGGTATTTCTTACAGCCATGTGTCCATAAATTCAATCCACTAATATCCGTTCATATCCATGTATCTATTGTATCTATCATGATCATTCATTATCTATCTATCTAATATGATCTAATTCATTCTAATTCTGTTTATATGTATATCCCTTTATCTATGGAGATATTCCAGTATCCACAGTTCAGTCACAGATCCAAAACGGTCCACCTTCTCAGGGGCTTTGGCCACTTCATCTGGCGGCGTGCCAGCGCGCTTTTCACGCTGGCGACCTTGGTGGAGCCGCTTCAGCCAGTGACCTACTAGGGACTATAGTGGTTACCGGTGGTTACGGAATAGGTCACCATGTAGTGAGTGGTTACTATAGTGGTTAGTATCCTACCATTTTGATATTGGAAAGTGAAGTTCAAACCGAAGCCTTTGTGATCTTTGTGTCCGCTGGGCTGCCTTGCTCTTCTTTTCACGCCTCTTTTCCCGCGCCCTGGCAGATTTTGATAGATTTTGTTGTTGCGGATCTGAAATTTGACACCTGATCTCTTCAACCAGCCATTGACAGCAAATGCAAGTGTGTTCTGCCGTTGCGAAAATGTCGTGCCTGCTGAGCTTGGCTTGCTCTGCCTCTTCTTCATCAAGCAGCTCCACCTGTGCCGTTGAAAGGTCCCACCAGCAACCTGGTAGCCACTGCCGACACACTGAGAACCCTGACTGGGCCACTACCACTCGGATGTTCGTCAGTGGATACCTGCAAAGCAACTGGTGAGTCCACGCAACTCTAACTATAAATGGCAATGGCCGCGAACAGCACGTACATAGTAGATCCATCCATTCAGTATGTGTGCATATGAGCGGCATGTGGATATATCCTTCAGTCCTTGCGACTGAAGTTGTATACTTGAATCATAAACTGGACCGTCATGTTGATGTACATCCATCTTCCACAAGACAATGATGCACCTTGGACAAGAGTTCGGCACATTCAGGACGACCAGCCCGTTGAGCCACTGCATGAGGTGTATCGCCTATGAGTGGTGTTTCTTGAAAGTAGGTACCCCTGTAATCTGGGTTGAAGCACGAAAATAGATGAAATTGGCAAATTGTTGAGGTGCCCAGATTCCCTTTGCCAACATAAGATTCTAAGATAAGAAATTTATGCGGTGAAACCAAACATGTATCCCAACGATATCCAGGCGTTCAAGGCAAAAGTTAAAAGCCCACCTCTCAATCGCTGTTCCAAACTATAGGTATAGAATTGGTAAAGATATAAGTATCGGGCGTATCAGGCGCTAATGGCTGTGTGGTATAGATGCGGCCAGGGAATCTAAGGGAAAAAACGAGATCAAAAACAAGAACCGAGCCGTGGCAGGAGAAGTTTGGCAGCAGCCAGCAGCAGCTGATCAGCAGCTGATCAGCAGCCAGCAATTGAGCAGCAGTTTAACAGCAGTTGCCTAGAAGACTTTGCCCCGAGCTAAATATATAACGACGGAAATATTATGCACATCTGCGTCGCCACAAGAAACAACCTAACTGCGGTCATTAGCCTGCATTGCAATAATATCTTTCACATGGAATTCTGAACATACAAAAAATAACTGATAAGAAAGCAGCTGCAACAAACTCAGTTTCCCCCACCTGAACGCAACAAAAAGTACATACAACCTAAGCATAAGTAGATACTGAAAGCCAACCTGAACGCAAGAGAAAAACACTAAAACACTAAAAACACGCTTTGCGCTGAGATCACCAGAGTTCCCCCGCGTTTCGCAAAAAGGCACGACTTTGTCTTTTGGCTGTAGGGCTGCAATGGTGGAAGATGGGCCAACGGCTCCACCCGGCCTTGTGCATTCCGCAAGAGCGGGTTCGCATTGCCATCCAGCAGGGCTTTCACAACCTGACCCAATTTTTGGAGTCCCGGCTGCTACCCTGGTACGATATCCATGTGCATACATGCGCATACATGTGCATAGGCTAAAACCACGGATGTTATCTTCTTATTTCTTTATTGGAATGGTGTTTGTGGTTATTCATTTTACCGACGTCGTGATGTGTAGATGATGACATCTATATAGGATATTTAATTCAGGATAGAGACATTGTGGTTTCACGGACGAACAATGTTTGATAAAGTCCAAAACGTGAAAACGTCATTTTGTACTGCAACTTACAGTGTATTTTGCTCTATGTTGACGCATCACATGGAATCAAGCATTGCACGCCAGCAATCCTTGATCATGTTTGTGTAATCTTGGTCAAGTGGGAAACAGGGGGCAGGATGCATACCTTGAAATACTCGGATGACTTTTGGGTGTTGCATCTGACCTGAATGTCCAGTCCATTGGCCAATCAGTCCTTTGCCTTCCATTCTTCAATTTTTTTTTCTGCTTAGGTTGATTCCAGTTGCCAGGGTTGTAAGTGTACAGTGAACGCCTGCAACTCAAAAGAATCCGCGGTTTCGCTCAAACAATGATACCCAGCTAGTCACATCAAAATATCTGATAAACAAACAAATGGACATTCCACACATTTATGTGCGAAAATCATTGGCTTTGGCACCCCAATAAAAGGATAAGTCAAATATGGTCAAATTACATTCAAATCCTTGAAAAGACTTGGGGTAGACGAGTAGACATTAAAAATCATAAAAATCCCCATTAAAGCCCCATTAAGTCCGCATTAAAAAAACATGGGTTGGGGTCTTGGACCCAAGCTCCGCCTTGGGCAGTCCCGTGCGGCTGGCCACATGCAAGGCAGCTTCTCCCGCACCCGAGAGCACCTGGAAATTGCGGTCCGAAATCTGGGGAATTGGTGGTTGCAAAGTAACCGGCTTCGACCCCGATATTTGGTCATTCGCAGGTCCTAAAAAAAACCGGTTCATCGATCAGCGTTGCTCATTGATTGCGTCATCCCAGAGAGTAGGAAAGTAGCATCCGTTCAAGAACTAATGTGAACCACCAAGAGGTTGTCGATTTTCTGCAAGCAAAAACCAGTGGGGATACATGACACACCTAATTAATCCTAATTACCTCTCCACAATCCATGGCAAAGAACCTCGGGATTGGCATTGTTGCTGAGCAACAATTGCACTGCATTAGCTGCAGCCTGGTCAGCTGTACAAGCGGGAGAAGTGGATCAGAATTGGCTGCCAAGAACATCAACCCCAATGGATCCAATGGTGCAAAACCAAATCACAAATGAGAACAGTCCCAAACAAAAGGATGCATTGCGAACTTCAATTTCCATGAAGCTGCCAGATTTCGAGGGCGAAACGCGGCATACCTCCTTTTTGAAAGCAGTTTGTCGGCTGTTGAGAGAACCTTGATATGTGTTCTCTCGTATGGCTGGCCTCAACATGTGTGATCTCAGAATTCCTAGTCTCCTAGAGGCACATTTCTTCCGTTAGCTCTTTGGACCATGGATTTCAAGATATTTCAAGGCAAGCCGTTTTGTTGCTGCTGTCCGGTCCCAAATCGCTAGTCAACTTGGACATGGCTTGAGTGCTCTGATTCAAAGCCGGACTGTCGCTGTCCAAGGTATCAATCTTTACACAGGGCCGGCAGAGAGGATGGGTCACAAATGGTCGCAGATGGTCACCCCGCGCGTGAAAGGACCAAACTTGCGATGTCTGGGAGCGAAAAAAAGATGGTACTTAGATGATCTGTTTTGCACATGGAATTTCAACCAGTATTTCTGAATTCTGACTTGGGATGAAGCTAAGGGAGACGAGAGTTGATCATCCAAGTACCATGTTTGAAGACCAACTGTCAGTAGAGACGGATTTCCAATGATTCCAATGTCCTCATCACGCCACACAGGGGGCTGGTGCAGGGGCACCAAGATCACAATGAAAGAAAGCATGCAAATAAATTGGCCCAGGTCTGGCCGGAAGGAAGTCACAGCTGCAGGTTTTCAAAAGCCACCGTCCTTGGGTATGGCTCAAGATCATTGACCCCCATTTTGGGATTGTTGGGATAGTGAAATTCCAACAATGAGCAAGTTTCATTGAAACATTCATCAAGTTTCGTCCAGGTGCCCTAGGTACCCCAGGTATCCGATGACTTGAGCCATACCCAAACTATTGGGAAAGTCACTGCTAAGACCACTGAGATTGACGAAGTATCACCGTTGCGGCAAGTGGCCTGCAGCCGAAGAGGTCACGGCTAACTGTACGTAAAGCACAATGACAGGTGGTGGCGTCGTGGCACTCCTTAAAGCGCTTTGAATTTGAAAGGAACATCTCTACAGATCTTTCCAGTCCTGGACTAAATGTTGTTTAAGAATATCTGCATGTTGCTCACGTAGCAAGAAACTGGATGGTGCAAATCAAAGGCCTCGGAGTGACAGGCACCAGCACTGGTTCTGTTCTTCAGGCATTGGGGGGACCTCGATTTTACTGTATCCAAAGCTATCAGTTTTCACTCGTGACTCCATACTCAAAACAAAATCACTGTCAAACCCCAACCCCACTGGGGGACAATCCATTGAAGATATTGAAGATGGGACAATCATTTCCGATAGGAATGATAGGAATCTGCAGAATCCATCGGATCTCGAAGTCTACGCCCAAACTGTTGAAGCATGGAGCGAAGCATGGAGCTCGGAGCTCGGAGCGAAGCCATCAGATCGAAGATATCTTCGTTTCAGCGCTGTGCCCCTGGGGTGACACTACTCTTGACGAGGCGTTCCGCGAGGAGGGGCACATCAAAAGCAAAAGCAGCCTTTTGAGGACATTCGAATTGTGACCCAGGGTTGGACTTTTTTCAATCATAGTACCAATCTCGCCAACTTTGCACAATCGCCAAGTTGCATCTACTTCCAGTCATAACTTCAGTCAGGCATTGTCGCATTGTCCAACCCTGGATTGCTAAAGACTCTGGCTGCCGACTAGTCACTTCTGCGCCTGCAGTGAGTTTCATCTCTATTGCACCACTATGAGAAGTAGATGCCTTCCCACTATAGTCCATTTTGTTGCTGGATCAATCTTTATGATTCTTGCACTTTAAAATCCAGTTTCATTGTTTCTTGGTTGTATCCCCATATATATATATGTATATACATATCCCCATCGAACCAAGAGGAGGACTGTCAAACCCATTGGAAAGTATCTTAAATATAATGGTTGCTTGTCACCATAAGGTACTATGAAAATAACAAAAACAAAGTTGAGATAGAGTAATCCCTAATATATTGGGTCGCACAACTCCACACAATGATTACATATATGATTATCAACCATCCATCATCTATCAATCATATCCTAATATGTTTGGTGGTTAAAGCCTATAAATGATGGTTAAACCTCCATTAAATCCCCATTAAATCATTCTAACTCCCCGTTAAAACCCGTCAAATCCCCGTGAAAACCCCATGAAATCTGTCGGCGCTCCTCAGCACAGATATTGATGCGGCGATGCTGCGGCAGAAGGTGCAGTCAATGATGCGATCACCTGGGAGGTCCAATAGCTAACCAGCAATCAATGTGGATTAATCATGAAAATCCTGTTGGTGGTTCAACTGGGAATCCAACTATTATTTTGTGGTTATCATTTGGAATTTATCAAGCAATCAATTTATCATAGTCAATGTGAGAATTTCGTGCAAATCAATCAATCATGGTGGCCTACCAGTGGTTTTTACCAAATGTCATAACCCATTCCCAATATCAAGAGACATGGATGGTTTTTGGACCATCCAAAATTGGGGGTTTATAATTGGGTAAACACCGCATTATGGGAATTTAACCAACAGAAACACTGGGGGTTGAACCGGTTGAACCAACAAAAAATCGTATGTAAGGGGTTACAAGGGTATCATAAATCAATAGCTAGAATGTCACCAACAAGAATAATTGTGTCTGATGTGGGTTTAACCAACACTTCAAAAAGAAATGTAAATCAACTAAATTATTATATATAGTACTCTGGGAATATAATATCCCCATTGGGGGTAGATGTACCCAAATGTCGCAACTTCAAGTGGAAAGATCATGATGATCCACTGGGATTCGGGTACCACATGTACAAACCCAGCTGTAACCAATCAATACTGGGTAGTTTGCAGATTTCAATAGATCAATAATAGGGGTTTGACAAAAATCATGGGGAATCATAGAGAAATTCGGAGATGTTTTCCGATGGAACCATCTCCCAAGCAATTGCAGCCGCCTTGGAATGTGACCCATTTCGATTGCGCTTCTCAGCCTGCGGATTCAACTGGACCCAGGTCCCACTTGTGCTGGGCCGGAAATGGGAAATAGTGAGTCAGAGACACTTTAAGGTTTTAAGGATCATATATTTATTGATGGGTCGCACAACAAATGAACAGGTGAAAATCCGAGTGTTCTCACGGATGTCCTCAGTTCATGTGTTGAGGCTCCCAGCCACAACCAATGCAGTGCGTCCACAGGAATCCAACATCTTCCTGAGTGCCATGGTGTCACAAGTCTGTCCAACTGTTGGATTGCTCTATTTATGCGTCCGTGTATGTATATACACATACATACATACATACATACATGCATGCATGCATGCATGCATACATACATCCATACATCCATACATCCATACATCCATACATCCATACATCCATACATCCATACATACATACATACATACATCCATACAT
>Ga0126342_10023141_pt1 | contig 10195 bp, 9 predicted proteins | sample Cyp1metagenome_FD_92528 | JGI IMG/M metagenome (GOLD analysis project Ga0126342, IMG submission 92528) | Coral microbial communities from Lord Howe Island, Old Settlement Bay, Australia - Cyphastrea 1 metagenome | ecosystem: Host-associated > Invertebrates > Cnidaria > Coral ... | reverse complement strand
GCTGGGAAGGTCCCAGGTTGAGGTCCAGCGGTGCACACTGAGCTGGGAAGGTCCCAGGTTGAGGTCCAGCGGTGCACACTGAGCTGGGAAGGTCCCAGGTTGAGGTCCAGCGGTGCACACTGACCCAGGTTGAAGTCCAGCGGTGCACACTGAGCTGGGGAGGTCCCAGGTTGAGGTCCAGCGGTGCACACTGAGCTCGGACGTTGGCGAAGAGCTTGGCGAAGAGTTGGCAAGGCGGAAGTGGAGGTGGAAGTTGATGCAGACATGGTCGAGGAGAAACTGGAGGAGGAGGCGGAGGAGGAGCAGGAGGAGCAGGAGGAGGAGGAGAGCTAGCCGAGGAGGAAGAGGAGGAGAACAACTCTGATAAAATCTAACAACCCTCACCTGGCAGGTGGGGAATTGCTTAAACATACATTTAAACACCTCCGGCTATTTTTCCAGACCCTTGCATTTCTGCGGGGCGTTGGGTCTATATATAGCATGAACATTCAAACAAACATATTCTAATAAAATTGTTTCATATAATTATATTAGCGGCAACCTGTTTTCATCATCATTGTGCAGAACATGCAGCTTCGGTACCTCGCAAGGCATCAGAACCAGCTGCTGTGATCCTGAGTCAAAGCATCTTGGCAGAGGTGCTTTTGAAGCGTCAAAAAGGATTGGAACGGCCAACCAATACAATCATCAGGACAAGCCCTGAAAAGGGCGCCAAGAAGCAAAAGACGCAAAGGTTGAACCAATCAGCAACCTCTACATGACGCAAAAAACACTGTACACATACATGCAATATATATATAGATATACACATATATATTTATTTACTTATGTTATGTTACGATGAGAAGTAGCAACGTCAATAGCTCATAGCGCCCGCTCCAGGACAAAGCAATGAAGAAAACGCGCGCCATAAACTTTACCTACCAATTTGCTTTTCCTGCTGGTGAAACAATCGAGAAAGCAAGTGACACTTTTGCTTCGGACCTGTCGTGGACATGCGATCCGTGTATATTGGGATGGAGTTTGGATACTCAGTGACCATCATTGTCATATATTGTCATCTGATCTATCCACTTTTACGATGCTTCCTTTGCTACTGTAAGAGTTCACAAACATCCTCCAACTGAGCTTCTAGCATTTTCCAAAAGCAGTCAACGTGCAACACGTGGTTGCAGGATAGCACCAAGACACTGCACGCAACACGAAGTGAGTGCAGTTGATGTCATCAACCAATCAGCCAATTTGTATGTGACCTCTTGATTGCAGCAACTTCTTGGGCTGAGCTCTTATGTAGCCGAACTATACCGGAGCCTGAACACCGCAAGTTGGACACCTCACCTTCCAGCAATCATCACTGGCCTGTCATCTGCTCTCCATCCCGCGAGGCAAATAGGGCACGCGCCCTGAGGCAAACAGGGGACAATGGAGGGAAACGGCGACGTGGATTCTGGAAGCAGTCTGGAACGCAACTCCTGGAACATTCATGAGGCTCAGTCAGAAGGTTTGAAATAGTTCTCTTTTGGTTCACCTATGCCCTTGTTGGTGCTTGTTCTCCGCAGGGGATTTTTAGTTCTGATCTCCTTTCGTTGGAAGTAGTATGTATAACAAGACATGCAAGACTTCTGCAGGCCTCAGGGTCTTTGTCGCATACTGCTTTTGAGGTGGCCGATGAGAGAGCTTTCAGCTCTTCTGAAGGACCTCGCTATTGTGATTGACGGATTTGGGATTCTTTGATTCCACGCTGCTCAAGATAGAGAGTTTCTTCGGACTCGCTATTGTGATTGACAGGTTTGGGATTCTTTGATTCCACGCTACTCAAGATGGAGGGTTTTTTCGGAATTATTTTGCCCCTCTCTACTGATTGCAGAAGGCTCCAAAAGTTTGGGCTCATTGTTGGAGCCTAAGATGATCACACCGAGAGGACTCATATTTCAGAATGACATACAAACCCGCTTCAAGTCCACCTACTGTACACTGGCATGCATTTTAGATTGATTGTTTTCGTCACAAGTCGCCATCAAGCATTACCAGGGCCATCGCCATCTTTCTTCGCGCATGCCACGCTGACCTCAGTTGCGACGTTGCGACAATGTGACTAGGTCTTGAAATGGCCTTGAGCCAAAATCTCAAAAGCCATCCTGTCATCAGCGGCAGCGTTCCTTTGGTCACAAAGCCGATCAGCATTCAGGAGGGGTACGGGCACCCAAAGTTCATATTGTGAAGGTGTAGTAAACGCATTCAATCTGCACACATAAGCGCGCAAGCGCTGGCACATGCTTAATTACTAACGTCAAACAACGCGCAGAACCTGAAATGCAATCTTGCGCTACTGCGTCGCAATACATCCAGTATGTAAAGATCAAATCAAGAATCGCAAAGCAGGCTAGCTGAACTGGTCTTGCACTGCATCTGACCCCAGCATCAGCGCCCTCACGGCAGTGAAATGTTTGTGAGCGGAATATGGAAAACTGTGATCCCAACTGCCCTGTGGAGAAGGGAGAAGCTCCGAGGAGATACCTCACAATGTACAGCTATCCAAACGAAGGCTTGGTTGGACGGAGGCCCGCCCAAAACAGATTCCAAGTTATTCCCAATATTTCCAAAACAGGCAAAGTTACTTTCACTCAATGGCGCTGAAGTGATTCGGAAAATCATTTATGGTAGAATGGTAGAACCGGGAAGAAGTAACATGCAAAAATCAGCGTCCGAATCAGAGGAGCAAAAGTGCTCCAGCAATCTAACGTTGCTCTCCTCGCAGCAAACAGGTTTCATAAGAGCCTGGCAAGTAAGATTCCCTCTTATTGGCAAGCTTATGAATGGGGCCCCATCTTATCACAGCATGATCGCTCGGCCCATCGGACTTCTTCCTTGCGCGTTGCCTTTGCACCTTGGAGCTTCTGCAGAAGTTCATCAGCGCGGACACGCCTTTCCTCCCAACCTCAGCGTCAAACAGCATGGCACTTTGTATTTGCAGTGGCGGGCTGTTCGGCTGAGGAGCAGGGACGTTGGAAAACTGTCCTGCTAGTGGACCGTGCTGAAACAACTGGATCAACTGATATAATGCCTGTCGGTCAATGACTGTTTTCCCTAATGTTTGGATCTGATGTAGGATCTATTTCCCATAGCTAGAAGCACTTTGCTTGGATGATCGTTGTGTCCCTTGTGCTGAACCATGCTCAAGAGAAAGGCAGTGTCCATGCAGCACACATGGAATCCCTGAAGCGCATGGAAGCACACTTCATGTTTCTAGATGGCAGCAATCTCAGAATTGCATTCCAAACCGCCTCGCCAGGAAGGAACAATCACCCTGGCTTTGTAAGGTGTGTTGAGAATCTTACGTTAGATCATGGAGATCCTGACTTTGCTTTGAGCCAGCTGCGCTCGTCACCGATGTGCTTGCGGATCGCTTGGTGATAGTCAATAGCCTGGATTCAGTGGCCTGTAGATTGATGAACTTACCCCCAAAGTGACATCAGCTTAAGCATGCATAAGAATAAACAAGAACAAAAAAGACACGTTTTAATGACGCAAGTATGTTTATGTCTGGCTTATTTAGAACCTTGAGCTGACTGCGACCTTCCTGGCTTGTTTCTCACATTCCTGACATACAAGTGAGCTCGCAAAATGATCTAGATCTAACCTCCACTTCGGATGTTTAGCAAAAAGGGCAAGCCAAGTGAAGCTCAAAAGCCCATCTCGTGCAATTTTGATAATTCCGTCTTTAATAAATAGACCCCGATGGCGTTGCTTGCCTCGAGGACATCGCACAAGTTCACATGGCCAGGCAATGCCTTCCCAATATCAACATACGCTCACTGGTGCGGGACAAACAAAGGCCAGCAGCTGAGCAAACTACCCCAGACGCCATCCACAACTGCAACAAAAGAGACTGGAAGATTTACTGGAGGTCAAATGAATTTCAGAACGGGTCTACAAGGCAGACTGCATTGGCCAGCAGCGAACAGGAGGACTAGAGGCTACGTAAGTTCTAAGCCTTGATACAAGATGAAAGCATGCACTTATAGGAGCTCATCAATGCCCGTTTCATCTTGTCCGGCTCCTCGCTGAAAAGCATCAGGGAGCACGCGGCCTCAACGCTCTTAGCATTCCCAAACTGGCTTACCCAGACAGGTGAAAAGCCCGCCAGGCAAATCTGACACAGCATGACCACCTTGAGATTGCCTGTGAAAACCGCCTTCCTCCAAATTGAAACAAACATCAAACAGAATTAACAGAATTACAGAATCATGTGTTCCTCCTGGGCATGCCTGAGCATCTGCTCTGCGGTCAGTTTTAGTTTGCTATGGCCGCAACCTCAATTTACAATATTCCATTACTCAGTCGGTTGCAGTTGATCGCCACCGAGCAGGGGACTGGAGCATCGTAGCGGCGGGGGTTGGAACACCTCCAGCTCCTTACAATTCAGAACTGAAGGGTGGGCTTTGAAAGTCGGGCTGTGCTTTATAGGCGCAGACTTTAGGGAGTGTTGAATATGCAGCTTGCGATTACTGTAGGTGCTTCTTGCAGCTTGATCCCTGAGAAACCTTTGGATGTATGCAGGGAATCAAAGGATGCACATGCACGAGATGAGAATACTTTCAACATCTGTCAGCCCAATCACCAATTCAAAGCGGAAAATGACACCATGTATAAACTCAACAAATTACAATTCTATTGTTTTGATAAAAAGTCTCACATACAGATATGCGGCCTGCATGGTGCATCAGTGAAGCTATCCCTTGTATGCCTGTCGCATCTATGTCACCATTGACATCATCACATGGAGTCATTCGGCAGCACCTTTGCGACAGGGTCACTTTCACACCTTTTGAGGGGTGACAACGGGTGCCCAATCTTTGAAGAGTTTGACCCCGGGCATCCAAGCAAATGCCACGCCAGCTCACTGGGGTCTGGGTCGCCCTGTGACCAAACACGCTGCAGAGACGCAACCCGCATTCCAGCTACAGCATATCGAACATTGTCAAACTTGCAGCCTGTTACTTTCAAGCTTCGTCTGCATACTCTGACATGCAGGTGCTGACAAAACTCCTAGATGACCACACTTAAATTGAAGTCATGCCACGGCTGTTTTCATTGCAGCTGATAGACTGGGCCTTGGTCAGAGCCTCCACGAACATGTCCAAGAAAGGCTCTTTGACCTTCCTTCCAAGCAGCAAATCAATGAGGCAATACAGTGAAGAGGTGTTCGAAAGTGTTTGAACCCGACTTTCCAACTGGCATCGCAGCAGATTCTACTGTAGCCCAATCAGAAGTTTGTCTACCGGCTAAGTGTGCTAAAGCCTCCCCGCAAGTCTGCGGTTCCACAACAAGGCAGCACCAAAACATTTATTGTGCTCTTTTGGAGTACTTGCAAGGTGCAGGTGTAAAGGCTTGATGCTTAAGATGCTTACTGCTTACAGGTAAATAATCTTCGGTGGTATCCCCAACAGCCGCAACGTTTTATTTTTACAAATCTTTCTGAAGCCTGCTGCGAAGCCAGGCGCTGGAACCTTCTCCGGAACCCTGTTGAACCTGACCTGGCTGCGCCAAAGCCTGCCAGACCTTCTCCGGGAACCTTCTCCGGAACCCTGTTGAACCTGACCTGGCTGCACCAAAGCCTTCCTGGAACACTCTCCGGAACCTTCTCTAAAACCCTGTCTTTGCCCTGGCTTTGCACCAAAGCCTCCCAGACCTTCTCCGGAACCTTCTCCGGAACCCTGTTGAACCTGACCTGGCTCTGCACCAAAGCCTCCCAGACCTTCTCCGGAACCTGTTCCGGAACCCTGTTGACCTGACCGGGCTTTGCACCAAAGCCTCCCAGACCTTCTCCGGAACCTTCTCTGGAAGCCTGTTGAACTTGACCTGGCTCTGCACCAAAGCCTCCCAGACCTTCTCCGGAACCTGTTCCGGAACCCTGTTGAACCTGACTTGGCTTTGCACCAAGCCTTCCTGGAACCCTCTCCGGAAGCTTCTCCGGAACCCTGTTGAACCTGACTTGGCTTTGCACCAAGGCTTCCTGAACCTTCTCCGGAACCTGCTCCGGAACCCTGTTGAACCTGACCTGTCTCTGCACTAAAGCGTCCCAGACCTTCTTCGGAACCTTCTCCGGAACCCTGTTGAACCTGACCTGGCTCTGCACCAAAGCCTTTCAGACCTTCTCCGGAACCTTCGGAACTTTCTCCGGGACCTCGTTGAACCTGACCCGGCGCCTGCACCAGTGCACACTGGAGCTATTCTGGGCTGAAGACACCATTGGCTTACGCTGTTGGGGAAAAGTATTAAAATGCAAACTGATTGTACTTGCTACTCATATATATATATATATATGATATATGCTGCTGCCCACCTTACTTGTTCCAATTCGCGGAGCTTCTTTGCTGAAACAGCTGCATTCTTTACATTGCCCTTTTTCCGGAGTGCCTGGCAGCAAGTCTTGCCTATCAATGACTAGCCAACTCATATTCTGCTTCACTTTGATGTTGCGTGTCATGGAGAGCAAAGCAAACAATCTTGACCAGCAGGCAGTACACAGCCTTGAAGAAACCTTCTTCGTGTGAACTCAAGGTGCGAATCCGTTTGGATAGTGTTTTGCAAGGCTGGTTGTCACCTCTACCCTGAGACAGCAAGCAAAAAGGGTGTAAGTTGGTCCAATTCCGGTACCCCAGTTGCCCGTCGCTATCATCTCCAACTTCTGAAAGGTATTGAACAGTCATATCTATAAGACATATCCGTAGAAATCAAATCTCCCAAAATTGCCTGGGATGCTTGCCGTTTGGCCGCGGCCTTTGACTTTGGCGGCATGGTGGGCAATGAAGCAAACAGCTTCAGAATGTCAGAATTGACGATATATCCTCGCATGTGAACATGTTCTAATGTCTTCTAGTGCGTTGTAATGTGCCCTATATTATATGTTCTGAATCACTCAAAAGCACTGCTTGAAGTCGATTCTTCCGCAGAATGGGAGGGCATGATTTTGAGCCAGCACCTTGTGACAAGACCGCGTTGGATGCGTTTTCAGTAACTGGTCCCGAGCCTCACGTGGCCACTATGTAGTGTAATCTCACCTACCAAACATTCTGAGCCGAAACACATAATTATGGGCAACTCGATTCACACGGTGCAACATGCATCTACCCTGACAACAGGCGACCAAGAGACCTTTCTTAACCCTCTGTTCCAGTATATGTGGTTCTTTCAGCAACAGGGGATACATGGTGTAGAGCGCAACATCAGAGCAACTAGTGTCGGGATCTGCTGGGCGCAAATGTTTTTTCTATGAGCGAAGTTCCACGGTCAATCCCTGCTGCTCGAGGGCCTTAGTCGTCAAACGTGCTGAACTTCGGGCCAAATAAATCTTCAAAAGTCTTTCAGAGTCTTTCAGTCAACCCGGTCCTTGTCCACGTCAGCCAGGATTCGTGCTTGCAGCATGGTCACAAAATGATTATTGTATCTTGTATATCATTGCCTCCACCACATGTACTTGGCCTCCGGCTCTGACTGACAGCCGGCAGCTCGGCGATATTTGACCTCGTGAAGCTCAAGACAAAACTGATTGAGACAAACATACTTTATCATACTTTATCTGACCTTGTGAGCTTATCTCCTTACTGGACCCTTCTATTATCCTCTTGTAGGGTTTCATGCCGCATGCTTAAAACACGCTGCTTAGATTGCCTTGGTGCTTGTCACGAAGCACTCTGGCACCTGCTAAAGCGTCGCCAAAGCCCATGTACTTGATACATTTTTTGTCACCTGACGAGCTCATTGTTTCTGATCACCAGCACTGTGGGAGTATGGGGGCAGGCCGGCAGTGGCAGGATCGAATAAGAAACTCTGCTTTAGACCAGGACCTATTGGCCTTGTAAGTGCTTAAGGTGCATTGTGCATGCAACCTGCGACATCCTCCGACAATCAGAGATCTTTGTCACAGGTGAGTACAGTGGCAAACAGAGTTGAACGTACAGCTACAAGCAGAGCCCGGGCAAGCGGGTAATGGAAGTTTTGAAAGGGGGAGAAGGCTAGAAAGGAAAGGGAGAGCCTAGAGGAACGACGCCTGGCCGCCTGGCTGGCACGGCTGTTGACGGTGTCATCTCTTGGAACTCTTTGTCCTTGACATTTCTTGCCCTCGGCATCTTGTCTGATGATGCCACTTTCTCTTGATCCCGTTTGCCCTTGTCAATTCTGAATCTCGACAGCCTTTCCGGTTGCCTCCTGCTTGTCTGGACGTCTTTTTGTGCTTGACATGTTTTTGGCATGTTTTTCTCTCGGCTTCCTTTTCTGATGATGCCACTTTCTCTCCATCTGGTTTGCACTTGTCACCGCTGAATCTCGACAGCCCTTCCTTTTGCCTGCTGCTTGTCTGGACGTCTTTTTCTCCTTGACATGTTTTTCTCTCGGCTTCCTTTTCTGATGATGCCACTTTCTCTCCATCCAGTTTGCGCTTGTCATCTCTGAATTTTGACGACCCCTCCCGTTGACAGCTCTGGGGCTCGAGACCTGACACACTCTTCTCTCCTCACAAACTTCTTTCACTCCCCTTCCCAGTCTTTTGACTTCCCTATATATAGCCTTTTCACGTCCCTACACTTTTCATTTCTCTAGTCTTTTCACTCTTCATGTCCCCATTTTCTTCACTAGCGATCCAAATGGACCCCAAAGTGAAGCCATGTGATGGCTTTTGTGGCATATGGACATCCGGTCATGTGCAACATTGCGCAACTTGGGGCCCTTTAGCGACAGCTTCGCACCAAGTTGGGCCCAACGGAGACACAACATGGGGAACATAGCCTCAAACGAAGCGTCACGATAGCAAAAAAAGTGGACGATACCAGTGAAAGGGGTGTTTTGAGGATTTCGGATTGGGCAGGCCATGTCCCCCATTTTGAAGCCGGGCCATACGGACTTCAACTTAGTAAGACGTTGCTCCCAAACGGGTCCAAGTTGGGGCCAAGTTGCTCCATCTTGGAGGCAAGTTGGGCCGAAGTTGACCCCAAGTGGAGCGGATGTTGCAACATGGGGCCCCACCCGCTCAGCTGAAGCTGTATCAGTCTGACAGATCTGTCCGTTCGTATCCGCTGCTAAACTACCACGCCTCGGCACCTTCGGTGCGGGCGGATTTCTGCTAGTGTTTTGCCGACTGGGGCACAAAATAATTATCGGCATGATTCCAGAACCCAGCTTCTTGGGGAACTCATATTCTGTACTTGTCTCCCTTCATCTGTCTCCCTGTCTTGCTGGTGGTGTCCGATGGTGTCTGGCTCTTTGGATGTCTGTCTTCAACTCCCCCCCTTGATTTGTCTCCCAGTCTGGCAGGTGGTGCCCGGCTCTCCGGATGTCTCTCTTTATTGGTCTCCCTTCATTTTTCTCCCTGTGTGCTTGCGGTGTCCGGCTCTCCGGATGTGTGTTTTTGCTTGTCTCTTTTTGTTTGCCTCCCCGTCTGGCTGGTGGCGTCGGGCCCTTTGGATGCCTCTCTTTAATTCTTTTTGTATACTTACTGTTTCCCATCATTTGGCTCCCTTTTTGGCTGGTGGTGTCCGGCTCTTTGGATGTGTCTCTTCACTTGTTTCCCTTCATTTGTCTCCCATGCTGTCTAGTGGTGTCCGGCTGTCCGGATGTCTTTTGTGTGTTTTCACTTGTCTCTCATCGCGTGCCTCTCGCCATGTGTCTCCCAATTTTTCCGTCTCCCAATTAATTTGTCTCCAATTCATCGGTCTGCCTTTGTGCTGACGTCCCGCTCTTTCGCCTGTTCGCCTTTGTGTGTCTTCCATCATTTGTCTCTCACCTTCTGTCCCGTACTTCATGTGTCTCTGAAATCATTTGTCTTCAGTTCTATGCCTGCCTTAGTGGCGGTGTCGTGTTCTAGTTTCATCATGACTTTATTCATGTTTCATGCTTGTCTCTTTTCTTTACCCCCTTTGTGTTTTCTTGTTGTCCCAAGATAAAATCATGTTCCAGCACAGTTTTATGTGTTTTACATTGTTTTACCACTTGTTTTCCACGTGTCTCCTACCTTGCCTCCCTCTGATTGTCTCAGATACAAATGCCGTGGCAAAAATCGAAACCGTGTGGCATGAAAAAAATACTTTACTTCGTGTGATCCCCGCCATGACATTTATACATTTTCTTACTGGCAAATCTTCTGGCATTCTATCTGACATATCTTCTGACATTCTATTTGACATTCTATCTGGCATAT